>SXGT01038474.1_pt1 | contig 15301 bp, 21 predicted proteins | sample 3176221 | NCBI WGS metagenome assembly SXGT01 (sample SAMN11356862, study PRJNA531348) | freshwater metagenome | isolation source: freshwater sample F1-120 | place: China: Fuxian Lake, Yuxi | collected 2017-12-25
GGCTTCGTATTCCTGCATTAAATGATGCAACTCCTGGATCTAGTAAGACTTCCGCTCATACAACAGGTTGGGCAATAGATTGCAGATCTCCTGAAATGTCAGCTATAGAGCTATGTAAATTAGCTGCAGCACTATATAGTGTTACTGGTTACGATCAGATAATTCACGAATATGGCGGTTGGATGCATATATCTTTCGCACCCGAAAAGCGTATGCAGAAGCTAACAATCTTTAAGAATACCTTAGGTTTCAAGTATAAGTCAGGGCTGCTTTCCCAGCCCGAATATTTAAAGGCGTAACATGACCACTTCTGGAAAGAAGGCCCGTAAAGCTGCTCCGGCAGTACCGAGTAATGGAAGAATTCAAATCAACGGATTTGAACCCATAATTGCCAAAAATTATGCACAAGGACAATACTTAGATGCTATACGATCCAACCAAATTACTTTTGCTACTGGTCCTGCTGGAACTGGCAAGTCTTACATTGCTACTGCTTATGCAGCCGAGCAGCTTTACTACAAAAAGATCGACAAGCTTATTATTACGCGCCCAGCAGTGGAAGCGGAGGAGAGCTTAGGTTTCCTGCCAGGTGAGCTAGATGAGAAGTACGCCCCTTATCTAGCACCTATTAGGGATATTCTTGAACGCTTACTAGGAAAGTCATTTGTTGAATATTGTTTGAAAGTGGGGTATATTGAGCCTGTACCGATTGCATTCATGCGTGGGCGCACGTTCGAAAATGCGATCGTGCTGCTTGATGAAGCTCAGAACTGTACCCCAAATCAGATGAAGTTGATCTTATCTCGAATCGGAGAGAATTGTAAATATATAATCGACGGAGATGTAACGCAGAAAGATATTGACGGAGACTCTGGACTAGAAGATGCCATATACCGGCTTCAAAATGTACAGGGGGTGGAAGTCGTTAGATTCTTGACTCATGATATTGTTAGGTCAAGTTTGTGTAAGAAGATTATCCAAGCCTACTCAGAATGAAAAAAGCCCACACAGAGCAATCTGTGTGGGCTTTTTGTTTACCTGATAGGGCAGGCTCCTCCGGCACAATCCGATTCCAAAACTGAATCATCAACTATAATGTGTTCTAGGTCTATTGCAAGTAGATCCTTCACGTAGTCTTCATACTGTTCTTTTGTTACCACTTCTTGTGGTAGATACGGGTAGCCTAAATCCGCTGCGGATTTAGTTGGATCATTCCTAAACAGGAAGGCCACTGCCACGTATTGGTCCCAATTATTAAAGAGCCAGTCTACAATCTCATCAGTTTCTTCTAAGCTGTACGAAATGGTGCAGCTTACGTTCTGATGACAATAGTGCTGCATTAGCATCTTGTATCTCTCTAACTGAGATACAGCAGACTCTAAGTTGACCTCCTTGCCGTCTACGACGTCAAACTCTACATCATCATATTTGACAGGCATTGTGATTAGCATTGCCGTAGGGTCATATGGGTGTGTAATAGTTCTGTAGCCCGCATTACGCATAATTTCCACTAGTGGATCATATACTGAGAAGGCTACATTGTTGAAGATGTACTTTCCTAGAGGCTTGTGCATTCCTTCTGTACTATCGTAGCACTTAGAGATCGTACCTTCAGGCTTCTGAGCTGTCAGATTCTTAGGATATGGTGTACCAAGTTCCTCAGCCATTCCATACCCTGCATGAACAACAACCCTCTCTAGTCGCTTATAGTCATAGGGTTGCATATCAGGACGCATTGCAATACCCATCAAACTAACGCCACATAGATGCAGATGCTCGTTATTTAAGTGCCACTTCTCTTGCAATACTTCATCACGGAAATCCACTACTGTCTGACGGTAGTTAGCTCTAGTGATTAGACGTGCTGCCTCAAGTAGACCTGCATTATCATTTTTGAACTTGGCCAAATCTATAGTTACCAAGTTACAGGTATTGCCATCTGCTAGCAGGATTTCGAAGCAAGGGTTCAAGCCTTTAGCCCAAGGTGCTCGATCAACCATGTGCTTAGCATTTACTAGTCCTGGCTCACCGTTACCACCTTGGTTAATCATGCTAAATAGTTCAGTCAGCTCGCCGTGGGTCGGCTTACTATAGAACAGCAGGGAGTTGTTACTCTGTGCTCTATGTTCTTTACCGTTCTCCCACATCCCCTGCTTAGCCCTAGCAAATTCGCGCCACCGAGGATTTTCCTTATGCATAAGAAGTGCCTCAGCCGCGCGACGTGTGCTAAGAACAGTTCCAAGCAGATTGATAATGTCGTTCATATCAATCTCTGTAAGGATACAGTCAGCTTTAGCGTTCAGAATATCGAAGATCTGTGTGTACGCTGACATTAAACCTTTAGCGCCTTGACTAATCCATCCGTAGTTCTTTAGACGTCCTCCAGCCCCTCTAATATTGCTAAAATCTAGGACTAGCTTCTTAGCAGGATATTTGCCTGCTAGTAGTTTCCCAATAGACTTAGCCCAAGCTACGGCGGAGTCGCCAATTTTGATAACCCAAGTTCCATTGGAAGCATTCCAGGATTCGGAGTTCTCAGCAGGTCCTTTATCGTTCTGGCCTCTAGTTGAGGGAATAATCTCAAGTTCCTGAATCTTGTGACGGAAACCTGTTAGTGTACCCGCCTCAGCCAATCCTGTAACGCCAGCACCGTTCAAGAGTCCCCAAAAAAAGTCAACGACGTCATAAACAGTACGAACAGAAACAAAGCAACAATTAAACTGAGAGAGTTCAACTCGCTTACCAATATCAGTACCGCCAAGCCACAGAGTACGACCAGCAGGAGCCACCTTACGATCAAGCATAAGGACACGCAGCTTTTCAAGCTCCGCTTCTTGCTCGACAGTGAGTTCCTGCCACTCATTCATATTCTCCGTAACGTCTTTTAGAGGCATTTCAGGCATTAATTTGTGGGTTAACGCTCTTTCCCATAACCATCTTTGATGCGAAATAACACGGTTAATTACTTCATCCCATGTTTCAAATTCCGTACCTTCTTCATTTTTAGGTCGACAATATGTTCTACGTGTTACAACCTGTGCTCGTGTGCTAGTCAACTTTTTTCTCCCATTTCTTCCCCTTCAGACCACAAACCGCAAACCATTTTCTTTCTCGTTCACATCTACAATTAGTGCCTGCGTATGCTTTTTCAGAGGATAAAGCCCAAGAGTCAGCACCATTCACTTCCTCATTACTACAGCGCATTTCGGACCAGCTCTCCAGTTTAGCACCGTATTTACATTCTCTACATAGTTTTAGCATTATAATCCTATAGTAGTTGCAATATCTGAACCGTGGATTTGTTTGTTGTAGCTAGTGATGAAATCAGCGTCTGGCTCGTAATCTGTTACGATAGAGTCGTATGAGAAGTCTAGAACAGTGTCCACATACCCTGTAGCGTATGGTAAAAGCATTACTGACAACCCTGTACCATCTATCTCAGTATGAATCTTTCGTACGTTTTCTAGAGTTACATATTCCTCTGCTTCTTCTACGATTGTTCCAACAATTTCAACACCTGTGATTAACTGATAACAAATTATGATTGCCATGTTTTTACATACGCCAATGAGTTTGCATAACCAGTTGCAATATGCGTCTGGTCTTTGTAAAGAATTGGGACACTACGGTGTCCTGCTGCTACAATCTTTTCTTTGATTCCGGGATTCATATCGAGATTAATTTCGATGTATTCTAACCCTACATTTTTAAGGTCTTGCTTTAGCCTATCGCAATATACACAATTATCTGCTGAATAAACTGTCAAAACTACTTTTTCCACGCCGCCTCCCACGCCATATTTGCGTCCTGAATTATCCTATTTATATTAGTAATGTTATCAACTATAGAGGCCCTGGCCAGTATATACTGTAATATGAATTGAGGTTTATCCTTTATAGAGAAGTACATTATCCTGTACTCCCGAATCCGCCAGTGCCTCTAGCACTAGCATTACTAAATTCATCCACTACCCGTAGCAACGGCTTAACAATAGGCAGGAATACCATCTGTGCGAAACGCTCGTAAGGCTCGATAGTTACATAAGTATCAGCATTGCGGTTCCACAGAGATACCATAATCTGGCCTTGGTAATCCTGGTCTATAACACCTACTAGGTTTCCTAGTACTTTCCCTTCTTTATGTCCCTTACCCGAACGTGGAAGAAGAAATGCCACTAGATCAACTGCATGACCTGTCATATTAAACGCAATTCCACATGGGATTAGTTTCGTTTGTAGTGGAGGAATATCTACCTTTTCATTAAGGGAGGCAACTAGGTCAAATCCTGCGGAATGCGGAGTTGCGTAGTTGGGAAATAGTTCCGCCTGCTCCAATTTAGGGTCTATTATCTTTATTTCTATTGCCATGGTTATGTGTCCTTATCATATCAGCTTTACAGGATGGGCATAGTACTTTGGAACTTACTGTTCCAGGTGTACGTTCTACAAGTCTAGTGGTTTTGCACTTAGTGCAGTGATAATTATGGATTGCCAAGATATTCCTCCAAAACAGTGTCGATCTTACCTACATTATCTTTTAGCGCGTCCTCACAGTACGTTAGCAAGTCCATTAGCTCGTAATTCAGTAAAATGCGATCTTTGCACTGATTTAGGGACTGTATGTATTTATATTTACTCTGGATAGGAATAGCTGCGGCTATATCGAACGCACTCCCATATTCCTTAACTAGGTCTAAGGCACGTTTCGGTCCAACACCTTCTACTCCTTTAACATTATCGCCTGCATCACCATTTAAACACTTGATGGAGATATAATCTTGCTGATCGCAGTCATAGTGCATATTCCAATTATCATTAGTAACTTCTTTTCTAGTTACATATGAGAACCTGGAAGTATACTCATTAACTAACAAATCCCAGTCCTTATCAGAACTGATTAGCCAGATATTGGTAATGTTAGGGTATTGCTTAATACTTTTCACGACATAAGCCGCAATATCATCAGCCTCAGTTCCTTCATATCGTAGGACTGGGTAGACTGTACTGATTTGCAGCATAGTTGCTTCAAACTCTTTAAAGAAAGCTTCGAATTCTTCTTTCTCTTGCTCCGTTTGCGTTTCATATTTATCTTTACGATTTTGCTTATACTCGGGATATATTGCTTTGCGATAACTGGAGCTGCCTTTATCGCACGCAATAATTACCTTACTAGCTTTATACGAACGCTTAAGACTATCTACTACTTTGATATAATCATCTACGAATTTCTCAGATTTAGAGTGTTTCCACCTAAATGCTAGGTTAAGTCCGTCTACTACCATTAACGTACCGGAATCCAATTCCGCCATTCGATCAAACGATTTACTCATTCTGCCTTTACCATACTTAAATCCCCAAATTGATCTATTTGCAACATATAAAGAGGAGCCATAGCCCCTTCAGGCACCAGATCAAAATACTCTGGTGAATAGGCTACATAGATAATAGCATTACGATCTAATAGATGTTCCGCCCTAATAATTAACACTTTAGAGAATACATCCCTCATTAGAACGTCAGGCATCTTATCTAGTAACTCTACGCTGACTGCGAAACAACCTAAATGTCTATTCACCGATATTTTATCCCATAGGTTACACAAATCTTGGTCGTTCATACTTTAACCAATCATCGAATTTAGCTACATATAACTCATGCCCGTTCATATTTATAAACGACCAATTATAATTAGAATAATTTGGCATATCTTTGAACGCACAGAACATTTTACTACGATTAAACTTAAAAATCAAGAGAGGTTTTCTACTTACTTGAGCCGCCTCTCTAATTGTTTGTTCCCACCAAGTTTGTAGCTGTGGCGTCTTATCTGTTAGTATCTTACTTGTGAAGTGATCTTCTGCGTAGTTCTTTACTTCTATACAGTAAATATTAAGGGTATTGGGAATATACAGATCTCCCTTAAGTCCGTGCGCTGCGTTGAGCGCACCGGACATTGGAATTCGCTGCCAATTACCACCGTCATACGACTTTAGTACTTTAATAGCGTCCTGCTCACCTCTAGCCCCTTTAGCTCTAGGGTCTACCATCCTAACACCTTTTTCTTGTGAATTTCTTTCCTGCACATTATGTGGAAGTTAATTCCGTTAGAGAAAATCTCTACATCCAATCTACGTGCAATAATCTGTAGTGCTCTAACACCCATAATGTTTATGTGCCCACCTCTAGGATTAAGATACCACCAGTCTATACCAGTATCTTCTTTAGATAAATGAGAGGTTATTAACGCTACCCCATCTTCTTCCATAAAAGATAGTATATCCACTAAGGTTGCCTGCACATCCTTACTATGTTCAATGACTTCTATAGCACTGACAAAGTTAAATTTGGTGGTTGGGCGCACGTTATGGCTGAATGGGTCATAACACTTTGAGTTCCAACCGCTGTTTTTCAGTTTTGCTACCATAATTCCTGCTCCACTACCATAATCTAAATGTCGAATATTTTTAACATACTTATGTTTAACATTCTCTTTCAGATACTTATAATAGTTATTCGGTCTATCAGTTAAATAACTAGGATCATACTTAACGTATTCCGAATTATAGACTTTGCTCGCTAACTCAATATCTGACCATTGTAGCATTGTAGGAGCACTAACTGAGAAACAACTTTTACACCTAACATAGTGAATAGGGGTGTCATCTACAATCGGCACCCCTACTGCATTAGAGTCAAAGGGTAGATACCCTATGTCTACTGTATCACTATTACAGACTGTACATTTACTCATTCTCTTTAGCCTCTATTAACTCAGGAGAGTGTACCGAGGTACCAAATATCCACTCATCTGGTATACTTACATCAAAAGATAGCCTCTTACACCCTTCTGACTTAATTACGGTTGCAGTCTGTGCAAATAGTGGAAACCTAGTAATATCTTGGCCGGGCCATACGTCACAATAGAACCTTACTTTCATTCTAACCTCGATACGTTTTTCTCTTTAACAACCGTAATCTTCTCCAGTAACGGATGGGTGAACCCGTGAGAAATTAAGAAAGTATTAAGATGCTCCTCTTTTAGTAAAACTTCTACCAGTTTCTCTTTCCCATCGATATCCAACGAGTCAATGGTTTCGTCGAGGATGAGTAAATTAATTCGTGCGTTAGATAGTGACTGCATAAGCTTCCTAATAGCGAGGAGAGTAGCAGTATTAACCCTAGCACGCTCCCCGCCACTAAGAGCCAGAATATCAATATCGCGGCTATTGTCATTGATAACGACATTTAATTTATCTCCTGAACTGATTTTGAATTGCAACTGGAAACGTCCACCGCTAAGATCGGCCAAATATTGATTAGCCAAATCCTCTAAATCTTTTACTAGACACTCGATCTTGTACGCAATTAATCCATTAGTACTGAAAGTCTTCTGTAGTATCTGGATGATGCTTAGCTTCTCATTAAGAATCTCCAAACTTTCACTATACTCAGATAACTCTTTACGCATACTCTCCATCTGTGATTTTATCACTTCAATCCTAGAGTTGTGTGAGTGTACCTTATCATTATTTGCAATCGCTTCACGAAGTTCTTTATCGTTACGATCTATGATAGCTTTTAGCTCTACAATGCGTTTTTCTAATAATGCGCCGTCTACCGTAGCCTTAGGAAGTGTTTTATCTATCTGGCTATGTAGGTACTCCCACTCTTGTTTAGCCTTCTCAACCCTAGCGTGCTCCGCTTTAGCTGTATTACGCACTCCGATGGTCTGATCAATTAGTTCAATCGCTTTAGCTGCATCCCGCTTTAGGGTTTGCTGCTCTTCCATAATTTCTAGAAGTTTATCACGATTTACTGGCTGTAGGCAGGTAGGACAGGTTCCGTTTAATCCTTCAACTTTTTTAATTAGTGCTTCCGCACTCTTAATCGACTGTTGATACCCACCTTTAGATGTTGATAGACTACTAGTCTCGGTCTCCTCAGTGATCGTTTTAGTTAAATCACTAGGGTCAATGGCTGATAGTTGTTTGATATGTATATTATTTTTAGAGATACGTTTATTTGTACCATCTATATTACGTAGTTCTGCTTCTTTACTACCTAGCTCTTCCTGTACCTCGGGATGTAGTACTGGTAAACCTTGTAGTACCCTAGGAGTTAGGTCAATCTTAGAGTTCTTATCTAACCAAGATTGGGTTGTAGTAATCTTTCCCTCAACTACGGCTAACTCAATCTCCACTTCTTTACCTACTTTCTTGAATATCTCATGTGCTTCCACATATTTACTAAGATTAAGTAGGTCAATCAGGAACTTTTTACGATTGGTATCAGTAGCAGTTAGGAATTCTAAACTAGACCCACTACTCTGATAGACTAACTGAGCAAAAGTTTTATGATCGAAACCTAAGATTTCCTCGATTAGCTTAAAGGTAGCAGTAGCAGTATGAGCACTGATGTTATCAGTACCTTTGAACAGGACGACCGTCTGAGTGCTGCCGCGGCTTGTCTGGATCTTGTATACTTCGTCATCTTTTTCAAACTCCAATTCAATACTATAGGACTTGTCCTTGACGTGGCGATTCAGAATATCCGCCTTCTTAATACCTTTGGAGTTCTTATTGTATAGCACTTCTTCAAGTACTAAGGCCACAGAACTCTTCCCGTGGCCGTTCTTTCCTACTAGCTGCACTATGGGGTTCTCGTCGAATCTTATCTCGTTGTTAGCCCCATAGCTAAACAGGTTAGACCATTTCAGTGTTTTTAATGTTATCATGGAAAACCTTAAGTGCCTTCTCTATTGTTTCTTCTGGAAGTTCTAGAATGAATGTGAGATAATCTGTAATCTCTTCTTCAATGCTCATTTCTGGAGAGAGTATTAGTGCGGTGTCTACTGCACGTTTTACCACTTTCTTATCGAGCAGTTCATTGTCTGCTACGGCAGCCAGCTCTGCCATGTCCCCTTCTACTTCGTAGATGATGTGATTAACTCCATGCGGCTCCATAGGATCACCGGCTTTAATCGTTTTACGGATCAACTGAGGCAGGTCTAACTTTACGAACTCATGATCAAAAGTAGAGGTATCGTAAATAATAACCCCGGTATCAGTAGGAGTGCGATGAAATGAAGTAGTAATTGGAGATCCTGGATAAAGGATATTGCGCTGACAATTATCATAACTATGAAGGTCACCCGCCAAAACCACTTTCCAATTATTAAAGATTTCAAGATCAACTTCCGGTTTAACGTGTGGAGGAATCTCTCCACGAACATGAGTTACTAGAGTAGGGGCTTTGAATTCATACTCGCTCTTACCCTTCTCAAACTCTTTTAGCTTATTGTACGGAATGAAGTCTATAGCAGGTTCATTAGCTTCAAACTGCGTGAAGTACTCATCTTCAACACGTACAAGAGGGTTGATTCTATTGGTAATATTTTTTAAGTAAGATAGAAATGTACTATCCTTACGAAGTGCTTCGTGATTACCTGGCACGATCTTAGTAGTTGTTGTGCGAGTAGCTACAAACTCGTAATACAGTTCTAATTCTTCCAAGCTGGGAACTTTATCAAAGAAGTCCCCCGCTACAATGTGCATATCAACAGACTTCTCTAATTCAGATAATTTCTGGAAAAGAAGTCTAAATCTATTGCGTGCCCAATCGTCGGGGATGTTCTTTGTTTTCAGCTTTACATGAATATCTGCTGAAACTAATAACTTCATAATTGCCCACAGTCTTTCGCGTACTGTTTAGCAAATTCGATGAAATCTAATAGTTCCGTATGTGATTTGGCATGAGACACCATCCACTCCAGTTCCTCGAAAAACTTCTCTAGACTAAAACCCATGTTAGCTCCTTTTTTGTAGGCAAAAAAGGCCCCATAAGGGGCCTTTCTGTTTAAGTTAGATCAGCTACTGCTTCTTTCTCAGATGCGGAATGCTCTGCATCTTCGGGAGCGCCGGAAACGATCTTTTCCAAAGTTTTCTTAACTTCTTCCGCAGAAGGACGGACATATTTAGTGTCAATGTCCTCAGCTGCATCCGCTGCTGTACGCTCTGTCTCAGACAGGGAACGCTTTCTGCAACGAAGCACAGATAAAGTATACTCTACATTGAAAGGAAGCGGGCCAGTCTTAGCACGCTTAAACACAATGTCCCAACCAGTGTCGTAGTCAGTTGGATCACCTAGATCTTCTGCCGCAGTAAGGATCTGCTCAAACAGCTTTTTCTTAAGGTTCAATACCTTAACTTTGCCATCGCTAGGGTCAATACAGTTAATGCTGTACGCCCATGAGCACTTCTTGTCAGGGAAGAAAGAAGGAACGTGGTCAGTTTCCAAGTTGTTGAACTTTTCAACTTGACGGTCGAATGCCAAGCACTCGACTGGAATATCTTTACCGTTAGTACCTTTTAGCCAGTATACATAGCGGGGGAGAACTCCACCTACTAGACGGACGGTATTCTCGCCATCCTTATACTCGAATGCATCAATAGACTTCTTTTGTGCCTTGCCTTTGGTATCGCCGAATTTTAGTGCCATTTAAATTAATTCCTCGTATTTAAAGATTATATCAGTTTTAGTTACTTCAAGTAATGGGTTAGTCTTTATGCTATCTAATCTGATTTCAGGGTAGTATGAAAGCGGTAAAGATTTAATACCATATAAATGGTAAAGGGAGTAATCTCTCTGAGATGCCAGGATAAGATACTGGTAGACAAATAATATATCTACGCTCTTTTCAGAAAGGATTTTTATAGGATTCAATAAGAAACTACTACCCTTTAACTTTGATAGTAGACCGTACTTTAGTATTCTGCCGTTATACAGTTTAATTAGTAGATCTACCACATTGAATGGGTTACCCTTGGATTCCGATTCTACTGTTTTCCAGTTGTAAAATAATGTTGACATTTCCCCACTCATAAATAATATTATACTCTATTTGACAAACTTTCGCAAGTTCAAAATTTTAATCCCCTATAGTATCTTGACTTCCCACTGCTTCTCTAAATAGAAGCTAAGTCTAGTGGATGCTTGATTATTCTCCGCCCGACCCTGAAAGTGCATATCTAGAACTATTGGGTCTAGTTTACCAGGAGCTAGACGCATGATGCGTCCAATTACCTGCTCTAGGGTCGCTGGATTAACTATAGGTACTGCCATGATTAAACAGCTAAGGATATTCAGACTGATTCCCTCGCTAAAGATTTGTCTCGACCCACAGATTACGTTTGCTACACCGTCCCGCACTTTCTGCATTTCCGCGTCACGGTCTTTAGTTTCACCCACAATTACAACAGCTTGGTCACCTAGTAGTTCTTGCACTTTGTACATAAACTGTACTCGATCCGCCACTATTAGAACCTTGTGACCCTCATTTACTTTAATTGCAGCAAGTGTCGCAATTAACTCTATATACTCCCTATCTTCTAGTAGAGCAGTTACTTTGTCAGCCCAGGTTTTCCCGGGAGGTAACTTCTGCTTAACCTTCAGACAATGGATCGTAGGATTCATCGTATTATTCTGCGGAGGTTTCAGCACTTTAGGTCCGAAGTAATCCGGAAACATAACGTGCTTACCGTCCTTACGTGTCATAGTACCACTAAGAGCAATACGGTACCTAGCGTGACATTCGTTAACGAGACTAGTAAAAGTACTAGCGGGGGTATGATGCGCCTCATCCATAATGAGCGTACCGTAAGACTTAGCCACGTGATCCATATTGTTGACCAAACTTTGTACGTTCCCCACGACAATAGCCCCATCAGTGCTAAAATTTCCAGCCCCAATAATGCCCGGCCTAAATCCATAAAGTTTCTCCACTTCTCCAACCCATTGATCTCTCAATGCAGATGTATGGGTTACCACTAGCGTCTTTTGTCCTAGCTTTGCAGCAATATGCAGCGCCGTAAATGTTTTACCCCATCCTGGCAAGGCATTAATGAAACATGATTCTAGCACTTCATCGTAGATAATAGTTTGTTCAGGAAATAATTCGAACCTTGGCGCAGGGAAATCTTCGAACTCCAGAATTCTTTTATCTATGATCTCATACCCTGGTGGGATCAGATCTGTCCTACCCTGTGGGATTGATACGATTGTAGGAGTTATCATCCTATAGTTTCGTATAATCTCCACATTGGCCTTCTTGCCATGAGTTAGGTAACCAGTCTGCTCTATCCGGTAGGTTAGTGCATCAAATATTTCCTGCTTGTTAGGCGGAAGATCCATATATATGCGATTAGATATTACTGCTTTTGGCATTAGAACTTTTCCATCCAATGTTTTCCACAGTCTGGGCAATCATAGTGAAAATATCCAGTATCAAACATTTTACCGTATTCGTCCGTATCCCAAGTCTGTTTCACGTGTACTAGGGGATGCCTACAGGATGTTTGTATACCTATTAACTCCTCGTATAGTTCTTTGGAAGCCTGGGCATTAGAGGCTTTTCTAAGTAGGATTTGTTGTCTGGCACGATAAGCCTTGACCCACTCTTCCTGAGTACCCTCCGGTAATGCAAAGAAATCTTCTACTTTCATAGTTCATTACCCATAAACATCATCATTATAGGATCAGTCCAAACACCAGTAAAACCACCGAATTCCTTTTCCCAGAATGCACTAGTATACAGTAACCCAGCATCTTGCACGGAGTCAAGCATACTAGTGTAGAAATCAAGTTTTACATATTTTGAAACATTAATCATATCTTTCGCCTCGTATCTTTCTCTAGTTGCTCATAAAATCCATATAGCAGATAAGCCTTATGCCCCATCTGGAGAAAACCAGCAAATTTCTGATCTTCCTTGGGTGGGTACAGTGACTTATGTCTGCCATGAATTCCTTTAGCCTCAATTATAGCACATAGAGGGTATCGTTTAATATCGGTAATCTCGCGGTAAACTAGAGGGACTTGGCGAGTTTTCGTGTAAATGAAGCACTTGCCATTTGAGTCCACAAACCACTGTTTAGGGTCTGCTAGTTTTATTAGATCAGCTAAAAAGAATATTGCGGTTTTAAGCTTATACAGCTTAACTTCGTTCATATGTAGATGTAGACGTCTCCTAGCTAAACTATCTCCAGGTACCGTCTTATCATCAATTATTTCAGCTTTGTCCTCTTTCAGGTAGAAAGTAACTCCGTCCACTTGGGACGGAGGAAACTTACTCAACTTGAATACGGGAAAGCTTATCTGACTTAAGTTCATATCTCTTTTCAAACTTTCCGAAGCTGTAGTCCTGCCCAACTTCTTGATCTACTCCAATAGGGAAACCTGGAATATTACATCCTCTGTCTTTTTGAGTGTTTCGTTTGAGAATCTCACAGTAAGATTCAACGTCTCCGTCTCGAACAATCCCGACGATGGAATCGTGCACAAGCATAAATATACGTGCGTCCAACCCTCTATCTCGAATTTCCTTAGCTGTGTCAATAGCTCCGAGTAGGTTAATGTCTGAGGCAAGGCTTTGTACTTCCATATTGATTCCGGATCTAACCTCGTGACTTGCAATACCTTTGTCGGAACTGAAGACATTAGGTAGTCTACGCTTTCTACCAAAGAACGAGTACGTGAAGCCGTTCGCAGAGATAAATTGTTTTCTTTCATTCAACCACCTTTTCAAGTTAGAGAAGGTTTCAAAATACTGTTTAATAACGCCTTGTGCGTCGGAAATGGTCATACTACCACCTTCCTTATTCACAGTATCAGCTACCTTCTGAGGACCCGAACCGTACAAAATACCAAACGATACTGCTTTAGCCGCCTGACGATCCAAACCGTATAGCTTTTTCACTTCCTCAACCGGACATGGCAATTTGAAAACCATTTTCGCAATAGTGGAGTGGAAGTCTCCGCCTGACGAGAATACAGACTGCAACGCTTTATCTTTGCTAAGGACAGCGGCGTAAAACATTTCGGCTGTAGTCAAGTCTTGGGATACTATTTTGTATCCTTCTGGTGCGACAATGCATCCTTTAATGATTGGGTCATCTCGCGGAATTTGTTGTGCATTAAATTTACCACTACTTGATAGACGGCCAGAAGTGGTAAAAGTAAGATTGAAATTTGTACGAATTCTTCCATCTTTGTCTAGCTCCGGTAAAATCTTACTAATATATGAACTGCGAATCTTTCCTAGCTGTCTGACTTTGAGGATCGAAGCAGGTAGGGGATGCTCGTCTGAGAGTTCTTCGAGGACTTCTGCATCTGTTGACAGTGCTCCGGTTTTTGTAAGCTTTCCTGTAGGAGTGAGTCCGACATAGTCAAATAGCACCGTTCTGAGTTGTGGTACTGAGTTAGGATTGAAGATCTTTCCTGTAGCGTGTTCGAAACACTTGACCTCGTCAAAACCATATACTGCCTCCTTAGCTTTAGTGATTTCTTCGTCTAGGTACTTCTCAGCACCTACTAGACGCTCAGACGACATTGGAATACCTACTTCTTCCATCTCCATCAAAAACTTAACGCCAGGAATTAGGATGCCGGTGTAAACCTGCTCCAATTTAGAGTTCTTAGCAATTAAGGGTCGGAACTTGTTATGCAGCTCTAAAGTAACCGCGGTATCAATCGCAGCGTACTCAGAGATAATATCAAACGGGATAAGATCGTAAGTGAAGTTCTCTTTTAGGAGACCATGCTGCTTACAGTAATTTTCCCTAAATTCTTCCAATTTAGCATCGTAGTCCCCGTACTCGGTGTACTTGATTGCTAACGCTTTAAGTCCGTGTGTGCCTTCCGTTTCATCGAGCACGTAGTGCTCCACCATAGTGTCGTCACAATCGGCTTTGAACTTTAGCCCAAAGTGATAACTAAGCATCTTCTCGTCGAACTTGCGATTGTGGAATACTATCTTCTTAGTGTCACAAATTTTTTGAAGAAGCCCGACAGCATCTTCACTAAGTACATCACTTGATATGTATCTTCCATCTTTAGGTTTATAGGATAAGGAAATCCCAAGGACGTACCCGTCACGCGGGTAAAGCGCCGTTGTTTCGGTATCCATCGCGACGTACTCTGCGCCGCTGCTGAGTATCTCTTGCAAGTATTCGAGTGCTTCCTGTTCATTCTCAATTCCTTTGAAAGTACCCATTAGAGAACCTACTTTAAGGTCTCCAGTAATGTACTTGTGTATCTTACCCACAGCTCGTTCGAAGTCGGGTTTTCCTTCTGGCTTAAACGAAAGCATAGCAGGATTACTAATAGGTAGGAACTTATCATCAATAAGTAGTCCAGCCGCATTAGTTACGCTGACTTTAGCGAAATGCTTCGCCGCTTCCGACCCAACTAGAACAATATAGTCATAGTCATCAGTGTTGATGCTAATATCCACATCGGCCTTTAGA
>SXGT01172115.1_pt1 | contig 15300 bp, 14 predicted proteins | sample 3176221 | NCBI WGS metagenome assembly SXGT01 (sample SAMN11356862, study PRJNA531348) | freshwater metagenome | isolation source: freshwater sample F1-120 | place: China: Fuxian Lake, Yuxi | collected 2017-12-25
ACCAACGCCCCAAGCACTCCGCCCGCGAGTCGCGCCACGGTGCCGGGCAGCAGCTCGGTGCCTTCAAAACCCGCCCGACCGGTCACGATCGCGACCGCCTGCGCCGCGGCCGCGAGCGAGGCAAACGCGATGCCGATGCGGCGCTGTTTGGGATCGCGGGCTGGCTCACCCACACGCCCGCGCGGGCGTTCGGAAACGACGAGCGCGATGCCCGCCATCGTCACACCCATCGACACGAGCCCCAGACCGGAGAGCGCGCGCCCGAACCACACGAAGTCGATCAACGCCGCTAGCGGCGGAATCAAGTTGGCCGCGAGCGCCGCGAGTTGCACGCCGCAGCGCGAAAACGCCGCGAAGTAGAGCGCGTCTCCCACCGCAAATCCGAGGAGCCCGCTGACACCGAGCGAAACCCACGCGGCGCCGCTCGGCCCCGCATGACCCATGCCCCACCAGATCGCGCCGAACAAGAGCGCCGCGCTCGTGTTCTTGAACAGGTTGGCCGCCGCGGGCGTGAGGGCCGCACGCCCCGGCACCGGCGCCATCGCGCGGCTGAACAGGAACGAGCCAAACGCCCAGAGCGCGGCTGCTCCCAGCGCTGCCAACGAGCCCACCAGGACCCCGGGCCCGGCGCCGCTCTCAGCCCCTTCCAGCAACGCCAGCATCTATCGCTCCTACCGTCGTCCCACAAACCGCGCCCCAGATACGAAAGCACCGCCGGCCGGAGCACCTGTCGGCACCCTCAGCCGGCGGCATGGCCTGTGGCCCGGAAGCGCGGCAGCCGCTCCAGCGCCGCCAGGCGATGGGCCAAACGGCACCTGACCGCGCCTCAGCTTCGGCCGTGCCGTCCGCTCCCCACGCGGTCAGCGCTGCTTCTTCTTCTTGTCGGCCAGGAGGTACTTGCCCGAGCCCATCCCGATCTTGCGGATGAGCTTCTTGCCGCGGTTCGGACCGCCCGATTTCGTCTGCGCGCGCGCCATAGGTCACCTTCGATGCTGTCCCCCACCGCTTCTCGGCTGGCTCCCTGCGGGAGCCCGTCGGACCGGTAGAACCCGGCGAGGGCCGAACAGGGTACCGGCACCCCTCGGGCCGGCGCAAGGAGCGGGGCTACCCAGGGCCGATGGGGTAGCCTCCTGGGCGTGATGGGGCGGCGGATCTTGGTCGGGGACATCCAGGGGTGTCGGGAGGAGCTGGAGGCCCTGCTGGAAGCGGTGGCCTTTGAGCCGGGGGTGGATCGGCTGCTGCCCCTCGGGGACCTGGTGGGGCGGGGGCCGGATGCCCTGGGCACCCTCCGGCTCCTCGGGCGTCAGCAGCGCGCCCTGGACGACCTCCAGGGGAGGATCGCCGGCGCAGCGCGCCGCCAGCTCGCCCGGCGCCGCGAGCAGGTCGAGGGCCTGGAGGCGCGCCGGGGCGCTCTGGACCCGGCGCGCGTCCTCGACCGCGGCTTCGCCTGGGTGACGGACGCCGAGGGCGCGCTGGTGCGGCGCGGCGATCAGATCCCCGTCGGCGGGCGCCTGCGGATCAGGCTGGCCGTCGGCGGCCTTGAGGCGATAAGGATCGAAAAAGATGAGCAAGGAGGCCAGGATGGCTGAAGAACGAGGGCCGCTGCCCACCCCCGAGGAGCTTCGCTACAGCGACGCCATCGACGAGCTGCGCCAGATCCTCCAGGGCATCGAGAACGAAGAGATCGACCTCGACGAGCTCAGCGCGCACGTCGAGCGCGCCGCGCTCTTGATCCGCACCTGCCGCGACCGCATCCAGCACACCGAGATGCGCGTGCGCAGAGTGCTCGAAGACCTCTCAGGAGAGGAGTGACATGGCAGACGTCAAGATCTATACGACCCCCTGGTGCGGCTACTGCCGAAGGGCCAAGGCGCTGCTCGATCGCAAGTCCGTGTCCTATCAGGAGATTGACGTCGACAACGACCTTGAGAAGCGCCGCTGGCTGGTCGAGGCCACCGGGCAGAGCACCGTCCCCCAGATCTTCATCAACGGCGCCTCCGTGGGCGGCTGCGACGACCTCCACGAGCTCGACCGCCGAGGGGGGCTCGACAGGCTGCTCAGCGTCGACGCGCCCTGAGCGACGCGCGCTCGCTCAGTCGATGTCCTCGATCTTCCAAAGGCCGCCTTCGAGGACGAAGGTCATCTTGCGCTGGCCGCCGTAGACCATGTGGGCGAGGTCGTCGCCGCGCTGCGTGATCGGGCTGTCCAGGCTGGCCTTGAGCTCCGTGGTCAGCTCGTCGATCTCGTCGCGGCGGCGCTCAAAGTCCTCGCGCAGCGACTCGGGGCTCATGTGGGCGGCGTAGCGCTCGGGGATGAAGCGCATCAGCCCCTCGTAGCGCCTGTCCTCCACGGCGCGGACGAAGGAGATCAGCGCCCGGCGCGGCGTCTCCTGGCTGTAGAGGTCGAGCACCCCGCCGGTGATCTTCCAGCCCTCGGCGGTCAACCGCATCTTCAGGGTGTCGTATTCGGAGTAGGTGACCTGGGCGCGCACCCGCGCGGCGCTGTTCTCCACGGCCTTGAGCTCGCCCGACATCGCCAGCAGGCCCTTGCGGCGCTCCTTCCAGCCGCTCACGAAGGCCTCCTGGGACATGCGCGCCTTGAGATCCGGCGCCAGCAGCTCATAGGCCGCCTCGGGATCGTCGGCCTCGATCGCCTCACCGTAGGAGACGACCACCTGCTGCGGCGCCGACGCCCCGCACCCCACCAACCCCACCACCACCAGCACGCCCAGCCACAGCCTCATCCGCCACCCCTCGCCTCAACCCCTCGCGGCCCAACGCCAGCGAGGGCCTCCTCTATTCTGCCTGACTATGGGGCATCGGCCATGCCTTGAACAAGGATCAGAGCCAGGGCAGCAGGGCGAGGGTGTTGGGTCGCTGGAGCAGGAGGGCGGCGGCGAGGTGGCCGTGGAGGGATTCGGGGATGAGATCGGCGACGAGGTTGGACTTCAAGGAGGGGTCCTGGCCAAGGAGGCTCTTGAGGTCGGCCTGCTGGTGGTCGACGAAGCGCAGGTGGATGTCGTCGCGGTGGAGGTCGGCCTTGGTGCAGGCGAGATCGATGGCGACGTCGAGGTCGCCGAGGTGGTCGACGAGGCCGACGGCCTTGGCGCGAGAGCCGGTGTAGACGCGGCCGCGGCCGAGGCGGTGGACCTTGCGCCGGGGCATGGCGCGGCCGACGGCGACGCGCTGGATGAAGCGGCGGTAGAAGGAGCGGATGTCCTGTCGCAGGTTGTGGAGCTCGCGCTCGGACAGGGCGCTGGTCAGGCTCATGAAGTTGGAGTCCTCGGAGTGGCTCACGGCGTCGATGTGGACGCCGAGCTTGTCGAGCAGGGCGCCGCCGGAGAGCTTGCCGGCGATGACGCCGATGGACCCGGTGATGGTCTCCGGGTGGGCGACGATCTCGTGGCAGGCCACGGCGATGTAGTAGCCGCCGCTGCCGGCGACGTTGCCCAGCGAGGCGATGACGGGCTTCTTGTCGGCCAGCTTGCGGATCTGGCGCCAGATCAGATCGCTGGCCAGCGCCGAGCCGCCCGGAGAGTCGATGCGCAGGACGACGGCCTTGACGCCGGGGTCGCTGGCGAGGCGCTTGAGGGCGCGCACGACGGGCTTGGGGGTGATGGTGTTCTGGATCTGCCGGGTCAGGCCGCCCTCGTTCCCCTGCAGGATCATGCCCTTGAGCTCAAGGACCGCGACCTGGGGGCGGCTGGCGCGGCGCAGCGGCTTCCAGGAGAGGTTCTTGATGTGGGTGGCCATGTAGCGCTCGGCGGCGACGAACTTGACGGGGCGCTCGCAGTCGGCCTCCAGGGTGGCCTTGACCTCGTCGGCGTAGACCATGTGGTCGATGAAGCCGAGGCGCCGCGCGTCGCGGGCGGCCATGGGGGCCTTGTCGAAGAGGGTCATGGCCTTGTCGACGGAGAGGCCCCGGCGGCGGCCGATGCGGGCGGCGGCGTGGTGGGTCAGGCCGTGCAGGAGCTGGCGCATCATGATCTGCTGGGGGCGCGTGATGGCGCGGCGCGTGAAGCGGTGCATGGCGGTCTTGTACCGGCCCAGGTTGATGAACTGGGCCTCGATGCCGGCCTTTTCGAAGGCGTCGCCCAGGAAGGTCATCTCCATCCGGGTGCCGAAGGTGTAGAGGCGGCCCGGCGGGGTCATCATGACGGCGTCGGAGGCCGTGGCCGCGACGTAGTCGTGCAGCAGGCCGCCGTCCATGTGGGAGACGACCCGCTTGCCGGCGCGGCGCAGCTTGTCCAGGCGCCCCGCGACGGCGTTGGCCTCGGCCAGCGAGGCCGGGCCGCCCTCGGCCTTGAAGTAGACGCCCTCGATGTCCGGGTCGGCGGCGATGCGGTCGATGGCCTCGTCAAAGACCCACCACGAGCCCCGGCTGGGCAGGCCGATCGTCAGCGGGCCGATCTTGCGGGACTTGCCGCGCAGGTTGACGCCCGAGGGCAGCTTGAGGGTGACAAAGCGACGCGGGCCCTTCTTGCTGCGGCTGATGAGCTTGAGCGCCCGCCGGGTCGTGGCCCGCAAGATGTTGATGAGGTTGAGCACGAAGGTGAAGAGTGCGCGGATCATGATCGGCGATCCTGGGTTCGGGCCGGGGCGAGCGCCCCCGGCCATTGGAGTAACCCCGGTGGGGTGGCCACGGCGGAGTGTCGCATCAAAATAAGCTCTCGGGGGCGCAGGTCAAAGCTGTTTGTCTGCCTCGCCCCCTCCCGAACATCAAGATGCGCGCGCCTCGCCTTCAGGTCCGCGCCCCAGCCGATCGCCCCTCCGATCGACCTCACGCGCTCCGGCCGATCCGACGTAGACCGGGCCGCCCCAGGCTCGCGCCCGGCGCTACAGAGCAGGCACGCCCCTGCGGGGCTGGCGACGGGGCGTCAATCTGCCGGCGGCGTGCCCCTCGATACCAGAACCCTCAACCCATCGTGTCCCTTGTGGCTTGTGACAGGGCGCACGCAGGCATCCATCCCGTCGTCAGCCCCGCCAGGGGCGTCCCTTCGCTGTAGCCCCAGGCGCGAGCCTGGGGCGGCGGGCGGGGCTGGCGACGGGGCGTCAATCTGCCCGGCGGCGTGCCCCTCGATACCAGAACCCTCAACCCATCGTGTCCCTTGTGGCTTGTGACAGGGCGCACGCAGGCATCCATCCCGTCGTCAGCCCCGCCAGGGGCGAGACGCCGTCGGCATGATAGTCGCCCCAGGCGCGAGCCTGGGGCGGCCCTCAAGTGCGGCGCAAAAGTTGGCCTTTGGCCTCCATCCCTTACCATGCGGGGAGGCGCCTTGAGGCTGGCAGCGCACCCTGCCGTGGCCGCTGGCGCCATGGACTCGGCGGGCGTTCTTCGCCTCGGTGGCTCGACGACTGTCTCGTAAGTGTTTGTATTTCAATCACTTGCTGGCCGGACGAGCGGCGCGGCGCCCGGTGGTGAGGGAGGGTGTGTGGACGCTTCGATCTTGTCGGGGGCCCTGTCCAAGGTCGCCTTGCCGGCGTTGCTGCTCGGCGCGCTGCTGATCGCCTCGCACCTCTTCGCGCCGCCGCCCTCGTGGCAGGCGATCTCGCACGCGCTGCCGGTCGCCTTGATGGGCGCGGGGGCGCTGCTGGCGATCCGCTTCCGCAGGACGCGGGTCGTCTGGGCGATGGGGGTGATGGCCGCTGCGCTCTGGATCTTGCGCCGCGCCGCTGGCGATCCCGCGCTGGACGTGCTGCGCCAGGGCGCCTCGATCTGGCTGCCCTTCGCGCTGAGCCTGCTGGCGCTGACGCGCGAGCGCGGCGCGCTGACCGCCGAGGGGCTCGCCCGCTCAGGCGCGCTGCTGGCCCCGCTGGCGCTGCTGGCCTGGATCGCTCGCCCTGGCTTCTCCCATCAAGCCGCCTTCCTGACGACCCCCTTCCTCCCCTCGCCCTTGTCTGGCTTCGGCGCCCTCGGCCACGCCGCGACCCTGGCCTGGATCGTCGCCGCCCTGGCCGTCGCCTCGGCGCTGATCAGGCGCCAGGGGCCCCTGACCGGCGGCTTCCTGGGCGCCCTTGTGGCCGCCGGCGTCGCGACCTCCGCCTCGTCGATGTCGCTCTCCAACCTGTGGATGAGCGGCGCGGCGCTCGTGCTCGTCGTGGCCCTCGTTCAAGAATCCTACAGGATGGCCTTCCTCGACGAGCTCACCCGCCTGCCCGGCCGCCGCGCGCTCAACGAGGCCATGATGCGCCTTGGCCGCCGCTACACCCTGGCCATGCTCGACGTCGATCACTTCAAGCAGTTCAACGACAAGTACGGCCACGACGTCGGCGACCGCGTCCTTGAGCTGGTCGCCCTCCAGCTCTCGCGCGTCAGCGGCGGCGGCAGGGCCTTCCGCTACGGCGGCGAGGAGTTCACGATCCTCTTCGAAGGCAAGGAGGTCGAGGAGGTCAAGGAGCACCTGGAGGCCGTCCGCGTCGCCGTCGAGGGGGCCTCCCTCTTCATCCCCACCAGGCCCCGCGCCGGCCAGAAGCCCACCGGCCGGGGCCGCAAGGTCTCCGTCACGATCAGCATCGGCGCCGCCGCCCGCAACGACAAGCGGCGCTCCCCCGACGAGGTCCTCACCGCCGCCGACAAGGCCCTCTACCAGGCCAAGCGCAAGGGCCGCAATCAGACCTTCTGCTCAAAATAGCAAGCAATATCAATTTGTCAGGCGGCCCTCGAGTCTCGGGATTGGTTGGCGAATACTGCTTGCTCTTGAACTCGTCGGGGATCCGATCGAAGTCCGGCTGATCGCTGCACCGAAGGTAGATAAGCCAGCGATGGCCGTGATACCCGTTGAGGAAAGTAACGCTTGATCCAACTCCCGTAGGACTTCTGTGTCGCCAGGGCGTAGCGCCGGGCCTTCATGGTGTGCCTGACCATCTCCATCAACCTCATGTCGCCTCCAAAGCGCCTTGCCCTGTCCCCAGGCGCGTTTTGCCCCTGCGTCCGACGTGCCCAACACGGTCCCCCACAAAACGCGCCGCGTCAGCCCACGCTCAGGTCGTGTTATCGGGCGCATCCCCTTGTGGTTGCTCAGCTCCTCGCCCTTCAGGCGGCTTTTGCAGCCCGATCGCTTTCTTATCCACACTCTCCAGCGCGTTTTGATCGTGGCACCTTGTTCGGCAAGCCCGACTGTCGCGGGATCGGTGGGGATCGGGGCGGCGTGCTATGCCGCCGCGCACGCCCTGGTCTACGATCGGGATATCACCTTTGAGACGGTGCTCCCGTCGGCGGCATAGCACAGGCCAAGGGGTTGCTTACCCCGCCCGCCAGCGGTATAGTCTCGGGGAGGTATCCCGCCCGCAGGCGGGTTAAGAAGGATGTTAGCCGTTACGCAACCAATCGAAGGTTTGAACCTCGATGACAACCAGAAGGAAATCTCGCTTGAAACAGAATGACGCGCCCTACCTTGACCTCGTGCTGGAGCCGATTCGGGTTTGCGCAAAATACAAGCCCAAATTCGGCCAGGGAAACAAGGGCGGCGGTCTGACGTTGGAGCAATTCCAGACGCTGTATCAAGCGGACCCGTTCTACAACTGGTTCGGACTTGACCACCCAATGATGTATGCCGCTCATAAGTCGGCTGGCGGCATGACGAGTGTGTATCGCCAAATCGGGATCGGTTGCGAGAAGCTCTTCCGAACAGTCCTTCGCGATTCACTGGGCCTCTCGGATGACGACGTGACGTGGTCCTACGAGGTATTGCTGCCCACAGGCAAAAAGCGCACTCTCTACCTTGATGGCCGGGTGCCGCTCGATCGAATCCCAGACAAAGCCAAGCGGCATCAGTTCCATGAATGGATGAGGAAGTCCGCAGATGAGGTCGGCGTAGACCCCAAGGTATTCGCCACGCTGGACGGAACGGTCTTTGAGGTTCGACAGGGTTACAAGAGCAAGGACTCAAAGCGTCAGAATGCCGATATCGCGAACGCGGCGACGGCATACACGAAAGCATACCTACCATGCGCCGCAATACTATCAACGCAGATCGATGGCGATATCCTGTACCGATACAGAGGCGAGAAATGGGCAGTCATCACCGGCATCGTGGGTGCAAAGAACCCGCTGATTTCGACCTACGACTTCATGCGAGATGTTGTCGGCTATGACTTGGCAGGGTTTTTCAAGAGAAACAGGAAGATCCTTCGCAAGGAGGTAGAAGTCGTTCTGAAAGCGTTGCTTACACCGGAGGGTCAAGAATGAATTCACTTCCGGCGCGAGACCAACTTCGGCAGCGGGTTGAGTACACCTACAAGTTCAACGCTAAGACTGGGAGACACGGCTGGCTCAGGCTAACCCCTGCCTATTCTTTGAAAATCGTTGAAGAATTGGTCATTGGCCAAGCCAATGCGCAGCGGGTGTTGGACCCGTTTTGCGGGACGGGGACAACCGCGCTTTGCGCTGCATATCACGATCACGAAGGTGTAACCACTGACATTAATCCGTTCCTTGTCTGGCTTGCGCAGGCCAAGGCCGCGCACTACTCGCCGACAAGTATCGAGACGACCCGCGGTGCCTGCACGCAGGCGCTCACGCTGGTTGCCGACCGCGCAATCGAACCGGTATCGGCCCCGCCCATATTCAACATTGAACGCTGGTGGAGTGCAGAGGCACTGGAATTCCTCTGTCTACTTCGCGCAGCGATTGAGCACGTCACGCAACCCGATACCGAAATCCGTAACTTACTACTGGTAGCGTTCTGCCGCACGTTGATTGAGCAGTCAAATGCAGCTTTCAACCACCAGTCGATGTCCTTCAAAGGCGAGGATAACCAAGCTCTTCTATTCCCCATTGATAGAGGGGCAGCATTCGAGGCGGATGTGCAGTTTGTGCTGAGTGGCGCTGCTGAGAATCCTGCGGGTTCGGCGTCGGTTATCCTTGCTGACTCGCGAGGGTTGAGGAAGGCACTTTCGGGGCCATTCGATTTGGTGATTACGTCGCCACCGTATGCCAATCGTATGTCCTATATTCGTGAGTTGCGCCCATACATGTACTGGCTGGGATTTCTCCAGAACGGCAGAGACGCGGGTGAACTCGATTGGACCGCCATCGGTGGAACTTGGGGGATTGCAACAAGTCGGCTCACGGATTGGGAACGCCCAGAGAAGCATTTCAAGAGCGCGCATCTGACAGATGCTCTTCAGGCCATCGCGCATTCCGAGAATAAGAATGGAGTCTTGCTTGCCAAGTATGTAGCAAAATACTTCGATGACATGTGGGCACATTTTTGTGAACTGCCAGAATTACTGGCTTCCGGCGCGGAACTGCACTACATCGTCGGCAACTCAACCTTCTATGGAACGCTTGTTTCAACCGAGCGTCTGTACGCCGAGATGCTGTCTGAGCTTGGGTTCTCGCAAGTCGAATGTCGGCCTATTCGTAAGCGGAACTCGAAGAAGGCACTCATCGAGTTCGATGTCGTGGCCCGATGGAAGTAACGGCTAACAAGGCGCTGCACCGGACGGCAATTCCGCTGCGCTCCACATTGCCGCCGGTGAGCTTGGTCGTTAGAACGCCCTTTCCCAAACTCCAAGACATAAAAGGAGAAGATCATTGAGTGAGCATATTGGAAAGAGAATCAGAGAGCATTATGAAGAGTTCATCAAACATAACAACCCAGCAAATATTGCAAGATGGCCAATAATTGCTGGCCTTGACGCCAAAGTCACAACCTTTGACAACAGAATCATAGTGCTGGCTATACATACTGGTAACAAGATTATGTTTAGAGGCGAAGGACTTGATCCGACAAACTCATCCATTGTAGGCGCTACAAGTTTAGACAGCACAACCAAAGAGACCGTTCGTCGAAACTTAGAACGTTTTTACAACCTCAACCCTTTCGATGCTGTATTTATTTTTGATGCAGACAACACACTTCCGGAGTCAGAGTTCGAAAGAGCTTACCAAAAACATCAGACCGCGCTAGGTTTATCTCCGATGAAGATTTTTCTATCCCACAAGACAATCGATAAGCCCCTTGTGAACGACTATAAAGAGACACTAGACTTGCTGGGCTACGATACATGGCTCGACACCGATGCGATGACAGCAGGAGCGAATCCTACACGCGCAATCATGGAAGGGATCGAAAACTCCTGCGCTACAGTTTTCTTCATCACACCCAACTTCACAGACGAAAAATGGCTAGCTGAAGAAATTGATCAATCAATCGCAAGAAAACGTGAACAGGGGGAAAGGTTTTCGATCATCACACTGGTTTTCAAAGAACCGAATAAACCTGCCCCTGGCGTACCTAAACTTCTGAGAAGATACATTTACAAAGAACCGACAAGTCCCCTGAATGGACTTCGAGAGATAATAAGGGCCTTACCGATTATGCCAGGAGCGGTCCACTGGAGGTAAACCCCACGAAGGCGTTCTAACAAGTCGCTGGAACAGTCTCGCCCACTTGGGCGCCCCAAGCGCCTGTGGTAGTGTGAAGTTCTTCATAAAGTTCAACCGACTCGTCCTTCGGGGGACTCGCCGCAGAACTCTCATCCGTTATGTCGTCGAGCGGGGATCTCGGCGCGGCGCGCCGCCCGAGGGCGCGTCGGGCGGATCCCACCGCCGCAGGTCGACGCGGTCGGCGGCGCGCTGCCCCGGAGGCACCAGCCAGACCTGATCGCTGAAGGGCGCCACGCCGCCGGGCTGATCGGCGGCCACGACCGATACGACCTCGAAGCCCAGCTCCCGGCGCAGGCGATCGACCCGCGCGATGACCTCGCGGCTGGCCTGGCAGTAGCCGTCGGTGATCACCAGGACGTCGGCCCGCTCGTAGCGCTCGACCTCCAGCAGCTCCAGCGCCCGCACCAGCGGCCCGTCGAAGTCCGTGCCGGCGTGGAAGGACATCGTCAAGAACTCCAGCAGCCGCTCGACGGCCCCGAGGCCGCGGCCGATGTCCATGTCCGTGAACTCGCCCGGCCCCCCGAAGAGCATCAGGCGCACCGCGCGCCCCTGGGGCCGGGCTCGCCGGATCACGGCCAGGATCACGGCCTTGGCCACCACCTCCGGGTGCCCCATCATCGACCCGCTCGTGTCCACGCACGCGATGATCGGCCCGCGCCTTGCGCGCGAGGGCTCGTCGACCGGCCCCGTGACCTCCAGCGCCATCAGCCGCCGATCTGCGTAGCGCTGGTAGAAGAGATCCTCGACCTGCGCGTCGCCCAGCAGCGCCAGCTCCCCCGGCAGCACGTCCGAGAGCTCCCCCCCGATCTGCACCCCCACGACCTTGTCTCGACCCCGGCGCGGCGCGCCGCGAGGTCGCCGCGATGACACCTCCAGCCGCCCCAGCTCCTCCGCGATGGCCCGCAGCGACTCGGCCTCCTCCATCAGCCTCGCCATCATCCCCAGGTCGCGCAGCATCGTCGCCTCAAGGTGTCCGCGCCCGAAGCCCCAGCCCAGGCCCGGCAGGATCCGGTTGAGGTCGTCCAGCACGCCGTCCTGAGCCGAGAGGTCGTTGAAGACGCCGTCGAGCAGCGCCTTCGGATCGAGGCCGCCCGCAGGTGGCCCGTCCTCCCCGGAAGCGGCCGCGCTCGTCGTCGGCTCGCCCTCGGCCGGATCGCCTCCCTCGGGCGGATCTCCGTCGGTATCATCTTGATCGGACTTGTCTTTTTCGTCGGCGTCCGCGCCGCAGGGCGAGGTGGGGTCGCCCGCGCGGCGAGCGGGGGTTGGGGAGAGCTGGCCCTCGTCGTCGAGGAGGCGGTCGAGCAGGGGGGCGAGCCAGGTCAGGACCGAGACGGTGACGGTGACGGCGCGCAGCGCATTGCCCTTGCACAGCCGTCGGGCCAGGGCCATCTCGTCGGGGGCGGCGTTCAGGAGCAGCTCGACGACGGGGTGGCCGGCCTCGGAGGTCGTGCCGGCGAGCCAGAGGGCCAGGTGCGGGGAGGCGCCGTCGAGGAGGTCGCCGACGCGCAGGCGGCGCAGGGGGGCCATGCCAGGGTGGAGGGCGAGCAGGTCGGCCAGCGCCTCGGGGTCAACGGGCGTCATGGGGCAGCTCCTCCTCGGAAGGGGTGGGGAAGAGCTCGGCGGTGGTCGCGCGGAAGCGGCGCATCAGGGCGACGAAGGCGGCCTCGGCTTCGGCGTGGCTGGCGCCCAGGGCGCCGCGCATCCACTGGCGGGCGGCCTCGTCGCCCTCGGCGGCCCGGGCGAGGTCGAAGAGGGCGTCGTCCTCGATGGCGGCGCGGCGGACGTGGGCGTGCCAGGGGGCGCCCTCGGGGGGGCGGACGGCGGCGCGGGCGCGCTCAAGGCGCTTGGGGTCGCTGAGCAGGTTGCCCTCGGGCAGCAGGCCGATCCAGGCCTCGGGCGGGGCGCCGGCGGCGCCGAGCCAGACCAGGGGGACGAAGTCGTCGTCGTAGAAGAGGACGCTGGTGCCTCGGCTGTAGAGCGCGAAGGCGCCGAAGAGCTGCCCGCAGGCGCTGAAGGCGGCCAGCCTCGGCCTGTAGGCGCGGATCAGCGCGCGGAAGGGTTCGAGGGCCTGCTGGAGCGTGCTGCGGGCGGCGATCATGACGGAGAGGGCCTCGGGGGGCAGCTCGTGGAGCCAGAGCGAGCCGTCGAAGTGGTGCAGGAGGTCCTGGCGTCGTCGGTCGAGGGCGGCCTCCAGGGCGCGTGCGCGCGCCTCGATGTCGTCCAGGAGCGCGAGCCGCTGGTTCTTGATGGCGCCCAGCGGGAGGTGGGGCTCGGGGGGGCGCCGCAGGGCGTCGGTCAGGCGGCGCAGCGGCAGCAGGTCGATCTCGACGCGCTGGGCGCCCAGGACGGCCTCGCAGACGGCGCGCTGGACCTCGGCGTCGTCCTCGCAGGGGGTGCCGAAGCAGTGGCGCAGCAGCAGCAGGTCGGCGTTGGAGAGGTGATCGCGGCCGCTGGTCAGGGCCGCCACCCGCAACAGCTCGACGGCGTGGCGCCAGCGGCGGTCGCTGGCCTCGATCCCGGCGCGCTGGAGCGCCTCGCGGATCGCTACGATCACCTGCTGGGCGACCTCGTCGGCCTGGACGCGGCGGCTCAGGCGGCGCAGCAGCGTCAGATCGTCGAGGCGCAGCCGGTCGTCGGGCGCGGGCGCGAAGTCGTCGAGCTGCCCGAGGCAGACCTGCAAGAAGCTCTCGCGGCTGGCCAGCGGCAGGACGGGGAGCCGCACGAGGAAGCGGTCAAAGAGCGCCGCCAGCGTGTCCTCCTGGGGCGGCTCGTTGCTGGCGCCGATGAGCCCCTGGAGCGGGACGGCGTCGCGGGGGGCGCCGTGGTGGAAGATCCGCTCGTTGATCACGGTCAGGAGGCTGTTGAGGATGGCGCTGTTGGCCTTGAAGATCTCATCGAGGAAGGCCACATGGGCGTCGGGCAGGTAGCCGCTGGTCTGGCGGCGGTAATCCTCCTGCTTGAGCCCAGGGATGCTGACGGGCCCAAAAAGCTCATCCGGGTGGGTGAAGCGCGACAGCAGGTACTCGAAGTAGCGGCCGTCCTCCAGGCACAGGCAGATCGCGCGGGCGAGCTGGCTCTTGGCCGTCCCCGGCGGACCCAGCAGCAGCACATGGTGGCCGGCCAGCAGCGCCAGCAGCGTCATCCTGACGTGCTCGCGGCGCTCCAGAAAGGCCCCGTCGAGCCCCTCGATGAGCCGCCCCACCTTCTCCCGGATCGCCCCGACCTGCGCCTCCTCTCCCATCGCCTCCCTCGCCGTCATCCCTATCTCCGCCGTCACCTTAGACATTTTACAGGGGCCTGTCGCTAGAGGTCGATCGGGGTCTCTGAGGGATCGGGCGAGCCTGGAGAGTCCGGCCTCTCCTCGTTGAGCACCTGCGCGGACTCCAGCAGGAGGGGGAAGGTGATCCCGCCGCCGACGTCTCGATCCAGCGACAGGCGGCCGGCCACGGTCGCGATGGAGCCCGCGTGGACCCAGCCCTCGGTGCTGACGATGAGCGCTTGCCCGCCGACCTCGTCGCACAGGTGGAGCCAGTTCAGCCCCTTGATCCGGGGCCACGCGGACATGACGCGAGCCCGGATGCGGATCGTCTCGCCGGCGAGGGCGCGCTTGGTGGCCTCGACCTGAGCGATGGTCTTGAGGTCGTGCGCGGCGGCGTCGGGGAAGGGGTCGAAGGCCACGAAGCCCCGGCAGTCGAAGGTGTGGCGTCGTCGCGCGGCCTCGGAGGCCGTGGTCGGTGCGGCTGCGGGCGATCCGGGATCGCTCTTCGGGGCCGCGGTCGGCCCTTCCGGGTTGGTGAGGTCGGGCGGATCGTCACCGTCGGGCTTGCTGGCCTGCTCGGCGGGCGCGGGGTCGAGGAGGAGCCCTACGACGAGGCCGCCGGCCAGGGCGCCGATCAGGAAGATGGGGATCGCCAACCACGATCTGAACCAGGTGCTCACGGATCACCTCCTGCGCGCGGCGCGGGTCGGTGAGGACGCGCTCGGCGACGTCCCCGTCACTTTGAGCCTGAGCTTGGGCCTGAGGCCGTCGGGGTCATGTCGAGGATCTTCGGGCGGTCGAGCTCTCCGTCGGCGTAGTGGGTCTTCTCAAGGCGGCCGATGGCGTGGAGGCTGCGGACCATGATCTTGCCGGAGTCGGGGTAGGTGCAGACCTCGTTGGGGTCGTTGCGGCCGATGGCGAGGTAGACGAGGTCGCGGTCGAAGGGGTTGGCGAGCTGGTGGGCGACGCCGGTGCCGGCCGGGCAGGAGATGCAGTCGCCGGGGCCGACCTCGCGGACGGCGTCGCCGTAGCGCAGCAGGCCCCGGCCTTCGAGGATGTAGAAGACCTCGTCCTCGATCTGGTGGGTGTGGAAGGGGCACACGGAGCGGCCCGGCGGGCACCGGCTCAGGTTGACGCCGAGGCTGCCGGGCGCCGACATCGAGGGCGTCAGGATCTTGTAGCCGCCGCCCCAGTGATCCCCGCTGAGGTGGAGGTGCTCTTCGGCCTCGTCGACGTTGACGACTTGCGCGGGGGGCTTGGGGGTCTCGGGCGCGGTCATGATCGGGGCCTCCAGGTGTGGCAGGATCGACGGGTTGATCGACAGTCTCACATCAAGAGCACCGGAGGGAAGCGGCGGCGTGGGTCCCATCCTTCTTGACAGGTTTGCTCAGTGAAGCCTGAAGTCCTGCCACGCCCGCCGATCGCCCCACGCTCCTCGCACCGCCCCACGCTCCTCGCACCGCCCCCGTTGGGGACGGGCTCGTCGGGTGGGGCTTGGAGGCGCGGGTGGGCTGCGCCCGTTGGGCGCAGGCCGGCGGGCGGGCCAGGGCGGATCGCAGGGGCGGATCAGCGCGTCGAAGTGGGCCTGTGGATTGGGGTTTTCACGCCCCCTGGTGTCGACATCGGTCGTGCGCTGGCCTGCGACCGAG
>SXGT01873994.1_pt1 | contig 15298 bp, 10 predicted proteins | sample 3176221 | NCBI WGS metagenome assembly SXGT01 (sample SAMN11356862, study PRJNA531348) | freshwater metagenome | isolation source: freshwater sample F1-120 | place: China: Fuxian Lake, Yuxi | collected 2017-12-25
GTTTATAAAAGCTGGTAAACGAAGGCTTGGATGGCGATTTTCTGCTCGGGCGTCAGTTCGGCCAGTTCCACGCCGTACCGGTAAGCCCGCTGGGTGTTGATCTGGCGGCCGTTGCGAACGATGCCGCGGGTCTGGATCATGCGCTGCTGGCCGGCCACCGTCACCGAGAAAGATAGATCCACGGATGCGCCCGGTGATCCTAGCGGATATTCGGAAAGCAAGGCCAAGCCATTATCGGAAAGATCGACGACCGAGACTGGGATGGAAAATTCCTCCCCCATCCGCAAGAGAGCGAGGATGCTCAAGCGCAGATCAACGCGCTTCGAGGTTCGCAGTACGGAACTCCTGAAGGCTTCGGGATGGCTCAGGTGCATGTATGGGGCGGGAAGCTTAGGCGCGCACAGAACCTGGGCGGTGAAAGCGTGGATGAAGGGGCTGACGAACATTTTGACCGTCACGTTTTGCCCCGCGCAAATCGGCAGCAGCCGGCCCTCCCGCCGCGGCTGGCCGACGATCAGGCTGGCGTCGGGAAGCCGGCCGAAAAATTCGACCCGGAATAAGGAGCGTTGCTTGCCGCCTTCTTCCAGAAGGCCGATTTGCACGCTTTCGACCAAGGTCGTTAGGCCCGGCAAACCCGGTTTGCCGCCGGTTCCGCGCGCGGTCAAATCGCGTCCCCGGTGAGGCCGCTCGGTTTCGTCGAGGCTACGGTAAAGCCCCGCGTTGAGCAGGGCCGACGCGTTCTCCACGGGAACGATGCCGCCCGCGTTCAAGAGCATGGCTCCGTTTTTCCCGAACACCGGCCAGGGCAGTGGCACCCCAGTGGGCAGATCGCCTGGTTTGATCCGGATAAGAGGCATGGCGGAAACCTGTGCAGTGGAATGGACTACTCTGCGCCGGCAAGTCTCGACCGCTGGAATACGCTAACCCGGCGGTAATATGGCGCGATTCCCCGTTCGAACCCAAGCTTCGGTAAGCTCGGGACGAGCGGACTGTTCGAGGGAACAACTGATTTTTCTTAGGTTAATTGGCTTCAGTGAAAATTTTTAATAAATTGTACTAAATTATAGTATAATTTATCAAAAAATTTCGCGAACGCCATGTGGACACATTCCAGGAAAATTCCAGGTTCGTCCCCCAGGGAATCGACGAGCGGCAAAGCCACTCGCCGATTCCCGTTCCTGCTGCTGAGCGTGTTTGCCTTCGCCTTGTTCGTTCTCGCCGGCCGGGCCTATCTCTGGGCCAAGCAACGCGAGATCGATCTGGCCCATCAAAACTTGGCCGCCGTCGCCGATCTCAAGCAAAAGGAGATCGTCGAGTGGTTGGCGGATCAAAAGCGCAACGCCGAGATTTTGAGTTCGCAAGGCTTGCTGGCTTCCAGCATCGAACAATGGATCGAGGCCGGCAGGCCAAGCCGAGGCGCGGAAAGGATCAATAAGCTCTTGGCGGTCATCCAAACGGTTTACAAGCTGAAATCCCTGCAATTCGTGGACGGCCAAGGCTTGGAATTACTGGCTTCCGGGAGGAACTACCCGCCGCTGGGCGCGGCGGATATCCAGCAAGCGCTAGGCGGCCAAGCGGCGCGCATCGGCGAAATCCATCCGGCCGAGGACGGTGAGCCGGGGGTTGTCCATGTCAATATGACCGTGCCCCTGTTCGCCAAGCGGGGGGAGGCGGTTCGGCCCATTGGCGCGCTGGTTTACCACATCGACCTGGCGACTTTCCTGTATCCCCTGATCCAGTCCTGGCCGACGCCCAGCGCCACGGCGGAAACCCTGTTGGTCAGGCGGGAGGGCGATTGGGTCTTGTTCCTTAACGAACTCCGGCACCGCGGAGGCACGGCGCTGAAGCTACGCGCGCCCTTGGCCAGCGACATCCCAGCGGCCCGCGCCATCCGGGGCGCCACCGGCCCGCTGCAAGGACCGGATTACCGGGGCGTGCTGGTGCTGGCGGATGCGCGTCCGATACCGGGAACCACTTGGGTCATGGTCGCCAAGCAGGATCTGGACGAAATCCTGCTGCCCGTGCGCCGCGCCTTTTGGATCGCGATGTCCCTGGCTACCGTACTCATCGCGGGTTTCGGCCTGGTGTTTCGGCTGTGGCAGGGACGCCAGGCCACAACCCAGGCTTTGCTCTCCATCGAGTGCGCGCTGAAAGCCGCCCGCCTGGAAGCGCGCTTCGCTTCGCTGCTCCGCCAGGCCAACGACATGATCCTGCTGATGAACCAGGACGGCGTCATCTTGGACGCCAACCAACGGGCGTTCGAGGTTTACGGCTACTCTCGCGATCGGCTGATCGGCATGGAGGCATGGCAATTATGCGGCTCCGCTAGCCTGGAACCCTCGGACCCAGGCATCGTCGAATTCTGGAAGCGGCAAGGCGGGATTCCCTACGAAACCATCCATAGGCGCGCGGATGGCAGCCCGCTATCCCTGGAGGTCAACACCGGCGTGCTCGAAAGCGACGGGGAAAAGTTCCTGCAAGCGATCATCCGCGATAACACCCGGCGCAAGGAGGCCGAGCAGGAATTGCGCCTCGCCGCCAGCGTTTTCGCGAACACCCAGGAAGGCATCGTGATCACCGATCTCGATGCCAACATCGTCGAAATCAACCAGGCATTCACCCGGCTGACCGGATACTCGCGCGAGGATGCCTTGGGCCGGAATCCCAGTTTCCTCAAATCGGGCCGGCACGATCCCGGATTCTATGCCGATTTGTGGCGGACCTTGCGGGAGGAAGGCGTCTGGCGCGGGGAAATCTGGAATCGGCGGAGGGACGGCGTCACTTATCCGCAATGGCTGACCATTTCCGTCGCCGCCAACGAGGCGGGCGAGCCGGCCCACTATATCGGAGCCTTTTCCGATATCACCCTGCTCAAGCAGCATGAGCAGCGGCTCGAATACATGGCGTACTTCGATCCCTTGACGGGCATGCCCAACCGGGTGCTGCTGGCCGACCGCATGCGCCAGGGAATCGCCTATGCCCGCCGCCAGGAAGGTTTGTTGGCGGTGGCCTATTTGGACCTAGACGGTTTCAAGCAAGTCAACGACCAGTTCGGCCACGATATCGGCGACACCGTGCTGGTCGAGATCGCCCATAGGATCAAGAGCGTCCTGCGGGAAGGCGATACCGTCGCCCGGTTGGGCGGCGACGAATTCGTCGTGCTGCTGATAGGCCTGGAAACCGAGGAATGCCTAGCCATACTGCGGCGGATTCTGGGCAAGATCGCCGAACCCCTGTTCTTGAAGGGCCAGCGCCTCACGGTATCGGCCAGCGTCGGAATCAGCCTGTTTCCCCTCGACGAATCCGATCCCGACACCTTGTTGCGCCACGCCGACCAGGCCATGTACCAAGCCAAGCAGACGGGGAAAAACCGCGTCCAGATTTACGATCCGGTGGCGGGCAACCGCGACCGCGTCAGGCAGGAGAGGTTGGCCCGGATCGAGCAAGCGCTGGAAAACCGCGAATTCATGTTGTTCTACCAGCCGAAAGTCGATCTGCGTTCCGGGCGGGTGGCCGGCGCCGAGGCACTGATTCGCTGGCAACATCCGGAACGCGGACTGGTGCCGCCGGGAGATTTCCTGCCCCTCGTCGAAAACCACGCCCTGGGCCAGAAAGTCGATCGCTGGGTCATGGAAGAAGTGTTGCGGCAAATGGTGGAATGGAACGGGTTGGGCCTGGATTTGGCCATCAGCGTCAACGTGAGCGCCCAAAGCCTACAAGCCGCCGATTTCAGCCAAAACCTCGCGGACTTGCTGGCTCGTTTTCCCACGGTCGCGCCTCATCGCTACGAAATCGAAATCCTGGAGTCCGCCGCCCTGGACGATCTCGAATATATCTCGCGAGTCATGCGCGACTGCCAGAAACTCGGTTTGCGTTTCGCCCTGGACGATTTCGGGACCGGGTATTCCTCGCTGACCTATCTCAAGCATCTGCCAGCGGAAACGATCAAGATCGACCAATCCTTCGTGCGCGACATGTTGGAGGACGAGGAGGATCTGGCTATCGTGGAAGGCGTGATCGGGTTGGCCCGCGCCTTTCATAGGCGGGCCGTGGCGGAAGGGGTCGAGACTCTCGCGCATGGCGTCGAACTGCTCAGCCTGGGGTATGACATGGCGCAGGGTTACGGCATCGCGCGGCCCATGGCGGCCGCGGCGATTCCCGGGTGGGTCAGGCAATGGAAAGCACCGGCCGAGTGGCGGAATCGAATCGGCGGCCCGCGCCGGGCCGAATGAGCGGAATAGCGGCAGGGGCTGGGGACGATGCCAAGGAAAATCGAAATTACCGAATCGATCTCCGTCGATCATCTGGCGAAAGGGCTTTTTGTCGAGCTACGGATGCCATGGATGGAGCATCCGTTTTTGTTTTCCAGATTCAAGATCAAGTCATCCAGGGATATCGCCGCCATCCGGAAACTGGGGCTGTCCGAGGTGATCGTTATCCCGGCTTACAGCGATATCGAGGTTGCGCCAGCCGCGGCCCCTGAACAAGGGAATAGCTCCGACGAGTCGGTCGAGGCCTTGTGGCGGCAAAAAAAAGAGCGCATCGATCAGGCGCAACGCTACAGGAACCGCCGAAACAGCGTTTTCCAGCATTACCAGCAAAGATCCCAGGCCGTGCGCAAAATCGCCCGGGATTTAATCAACCAGCCGGCCAACGCCATTCACGTGGCCAACGATTTCATCGAGACCCTGGCCTTGGAATTCGAGGACCAGGGGGATTTGCTGCTCAATCTCGTCAACCTCAACGGTAGCGCCCACAGTTTCTACAACCACTCGGTCAACGTGACCATTCTGAGCTTGATGCTGGCGAAAGCGGAAGGTTTAAGGGGCGACAGCCTGCGGCGGATCGGCATGGGCGCCTTATTGCATGACATCGGCAAGGTCGAGGTGCCCGCGTCCATCTTGAACAAGCCGGGATCGTTAAGCCACGCGGAAACCGAAATCTTCCAACGGCACACCGTTTTCGGCCGCAAGCTGATCGAGCGCGTGCGCTATTTTCCGGGAGAGATTCTAGACATCGTCGACCACCACCACGAATTTCTGGATGGCACGGGCTATCCGCATCGAAAAAGCGGGGAGAAAATTCCCCATGGCGCGCGCTTGGTCGCGGTGGCCGATACCTACGATGCCTTGTGCAACCCTCGCGCCAGGCTGGATGCGCTGACCCCGAAGACCGCCCTGGCCATCATGTATACGCGCTACAAGAACAAACTGGATACCCATTTGGTGGAGCGGTTCATCCGGGAGATCGGCGTTTATCCGCCCGGCACCGTCGTCAAATTGAGCGACGGCGGTATCGGCCTCGTAGTGACCGCCGATGCCTTGCATCCGCTGCGGCCGGAGGTGCTTTTGTACAATCCCGACATTCCCAGCGAGCAAGCGCTCATAGTCAACTTGAAAGAGCACAACGACTTGACCGTACGGGAAGTGGTGCCTCCCCAGGAACATCCCCGCCGCATTTACAGCTATCTGGGCATCGAAAACCGGCTGGGGTATTTCGTGGAGCGGCGTCCATCCTAACGGCGAGTCAGGTCGGCATGGCCAACCGGAGCGCCGCCCGCCGTTCATCGTAAAGATCGAGGATCAGTCTCGGTTTTTCCTCTCCCCATAGCGGCCTTCCCTTGGCGTCGTAGCCGTCCGGTTCCGACCAAAGCCGTTTAGCCATCAAGGCCAAAAGCGCTTCGGTCGAACCCGGCCTGGCGCTGTCCGCGATGGTTTTGCTGGTAATCATGTCCGTCCTCGCTCGGGTTAGGTAAATCGCCAGGGCCGTTCAATACTGGGGTTAAACAGCCTTGGGTAAATCGCCGTGTCTCGCCGGCGGCGGTTCGCTTATCTCCGCCAACCCAATGTCCGCTCAAGCAGTGTCTTCGGGCATGGCGAGTTCCAGCGCGGCACTGGAAAGCGCGCTAGGTTTCTCGAACTCGCGCCGCGAATTCTCGTGGCCGCGGCTCAGGCGCTCGTAAGCCTTGTCCTTGGCTTTCAAATCGGCCAGCAGCTTTCTGTTGTCCTCGACCAGTTGGTTTTTCTCGGCCAGGGCTTTTTGCACGGTCGTCCGGTATTGGGCCAGGGTATGCCGCATCGCGCCGATTTGCTCTTCCATCTCCTCGATCCTTGGCTTTGCCGGTTCCGCTTCATTGGGTGCGAGTACGGCGAGTATCCGGTCCAGATCGAGGATGTCTTCCTCGATTTCCTTCACCAAGTGCAGGCGGTCCATTTGCTTGGGTTTCAATACCGATCCCAGATGCACGGCCAACTTCTCGTAGGAGCGTTTGATATCCTCGCATTTGGCTCTCAAGCCCGAGCGATCCAGGCCGCCGCCTTCCGGCATCGGCGAGGCCGGGGTTTCCAAGGGAATGCCCGAGGCCGGAAGGCTAGACAGCGGGAGGGCCTGGCCTTTTGGGGCGATCGGCTGGTGGCGAACATCCCCCGTTTCTCCATCGAAGCCTTGCCGCAAGCCGGCCAGCAACTCGGACCAGGTTTCCAGCTCGTCGATACGCCGGCCGCTCAACAGCACGGTCAGGGCGTTTAGGCAGGCAAGCCAGCCGGTATTGGGCGGGGCCGAGTTAGCCTCCTTGCGCAAAATCCCGGACATCGCCCCGCATACCTTATCAAGGCGTTGCCGCGCGTTCCGGAAACTTCTCCAGCGCAGGCCCACGAAAACATTGAAGGCGAGGCTGATGACCAAGGCTTCCGCCAAACCGATCAACGTCAAATAATCGTTAAGCAACATGGCTATTCTCCGATGCGTCCGCCGCCTTTTCGGAACCCGCGGCTGGCTTGCCATCCCTGTTCTTGAAGCCGGCTGGGCGTCCGCGCGAATATTTCCATCCCCAAACCGCCAGGCCGATAGCCAGCAATACGGTATTGGCCTTCACCGCGATCGCCACGGCGTTCTTGAATACACCGCCGGTTCGCTCCGGATTCGCCGGGGGCGGATGCCGCTGGGGAGCGGGAGGGGGCGGCGCGGCGGCCTGTGTCTTGGATGGCGGGGGTGTTGCCGGGATATTCGCGGCGGCGGGCAGGGGCGCCGTGGCCACCAGCGGAACCGGCGCGCCGAAGACGACGATCGTGGCTTCCTTGACGCGCTCGAACAGCGGATGCTTGGCCACCACGGAAACCCGGTGGACTCCGGTTTCCCGCAAGCTCAGGCTGCCCTTGTAGCGGCCATTGGCCGTCGGTTGTAAGTCTGGCCGCGGAGCTTGCCGCTGGCCGTCGAGGTTCAGTTCGAGCCGCAAGTCCTTCAGGATGATGGGATCGCCGATGGGTTCGCCCTGGTAGCTTATCCAGGTTTCCACTTCAATGGATTCCCCGACCCGGGCCAGGGTCGGCGCTTTCAACCCCTGGTCCACCTCGCTGACGATATAAGCCTTGTTTTCCCCCGAAGACCCCGTGATTCGCCACTTTCCGCCTTCGGGCCGATCGACGAGCACCCGGTCGAAATACGGGGTGGTTACCCAATCCAGGCCCGGGAGTTGGCTCTTGGGGCCGACCGCCTTGCCGAACGGATCGACCAATCCCACGGCATCGTGTCCGGGCTGTTTCCCGACCAGCAGCTTGAGTTGTTGCACATTGGCATCGACCGCCACCTGGTTATCCAAAACCGGGGTCATCAGGGGTTGTTCCGTTGCCTCGAACACGCGGATGAAATTTTCGTAAATTTGCTTTTCCCCCAGGGCCGGGAACGCCGTCCCGCCGCTGATCCGCGCGATGCCGTCCAGGAAATCCCGATCCGCGTCCGGAGAAAAGGCAATCGTATAAATCGGAATGGAAGCGTCCCGGAAACGGGGGATGAGTTCCGCGAGTATCGACCGCCGGGATTCCAGGCTCGCCTCGGCCTTGCCCATATCGACCCGGCCATCGGAAAAAAGCAGCACCATGCGCTTGCCGGCCGCGGGAGCGGAGGCGTTGTGCATCTTGTAAGCCAAATCCAGGCCGGCGCCGAAATCGGTGAGCGAGCCATTCATTTTGATAAGCCGCGCTTGTTCCACCAGTGATTGGCGATTCGCCCGGGTATCGAGCCGCGTCAGCGGAAACACGATTTCGCCGTGCTCGGAGAAGGTCGCCATGCCCAGGCGATTGGCCGGGGAAAGCAGGGAAATGAGGAGTTCTATCGCCTTGATGCTGTCCCTTTGGGGATCGGCCGTCCGCATGCTGCCGGATCGGTCGAGGATCACCAGGATGTCGAGGGTAGCCTCGCCGCTGGCGCTAGCCGAAATGAGTAGCCCTAGGATGAACAGCGATATTGAGATGATTTTCATGGGAGCTTCCTCGCGTTTCCGCGGCACCTGATCCCAACCCTGAATAGCCCCGCCCTCGGCTGCTTTTGGGCCGCGGATTCAATCCCTCGCGTACCGCCAAAGCGAAATATCCGGCATCTCGAACCGCTTTTGGATCGGGGTTTCATGTCCATGGGGCACCAACGCCAACTCGCGATTGATGAGCCGGGATAGGCCGGATTCCGATTTCAAGGACGCGGGTACCGCGTCGGCGCGCTCGCGCCCCCCGCTGTCGCCGCTGGCGAGGCAGCGCGCCACGAAGTTATCGAGCGCGGACGAGCAGGCTTCCTTGCTTGGATAGGGGCCAAAGACACCTTCCCTAGCGGCAAAGTACCAGCCGTGGGCGCGTTCCGGGGTGGACGAGTGGAAAACCCTGCTGGGCGAAAAACGGGAACTGGGTGTTTTCGTGTCGCTCAATGCTTTGGACATGGGGTTCTCTCGAACGGATGCTTTTTAATTAATCTAAATTATAGCATTTTTTATCATTATTTCTTACCCTGAAGTCTTCCCCTCATCCTCCGTTAATCGGCCCGCCCAATATCCTTCCCCACTCTCCGGCCGTGCCCGCGCTCCCCTAATTCAGCCTAGCCACGCGCTTGCAATGAATTTATTTGCTTAAATTTATTAAAATATGAAAAAAAAGATAGCGCGGCGAATGATCTTGTCGTAAACTTTCATTTCATAGTTGAATATTATCATTTTTTTCAGATTTTGCGGCCACGGGAGGGCCGGACTCGCGTTCTTGAGGACGCTTACCGCACTGGAATCGCTGTCTTTCGAGCCGTTAACCCAAGCCATAGTTAACCGGAGCCATGCAAAAACAAATCGCCCCCAGAGCACGCCGCGGCAACCGCCGCCATGCCATGAAACTCACCGGCCTAGTAGTCCTCGCCCTAACCGTCACGGCTCCGGCATTGGCTGCCCGGGGCGGCGTGAAGGATCGCATCTTTCCGCCGGTCGCCACCGGGGCGCAACCCAAGGTGCCGAGCCAGTTCGATATCGCCGGCCATATCCAGATGGCCACGCTCGACACGTTCAACCAGATTTGCACGCCGAACGATCCGCGGCTGGCGGGTGGCCTGGTCACGGTCAATGGGGTCACGATCACCATCCCCTGCAACACTATTTTGCAAATGCCGGCCACCGCCCTGGCCTGGGCCGAGTTGTTCGATCCGGCCCTGCAACCGGCCAGCGTCGCGGCGCTGGCGCCGCCCGGCGGCTACAACCCGATAACCGGCCTGGCATTGGCGGATATCGCTTACATGACTAGCTCGGCGGCGACGGCGCAAGCTAGCTTCGCCGGCCCGCGCGGGATCACCAATCTGGTTCCCGGCGGCCTCTCCGCGGCGCTGCCCGCCCCTTATCCCTCGACCCCGGCTTACGAAATCCACGTACAGGGCAACATCATGCCCAACGGCGAGTACATCGCTGGCCTGGTCTTCATCAGCCAGGATTTCGGCAATGTCCACCAAGGCTTCATCAAGTCCATCGATTACGCGACCGGCGAGTTGTGCATCGCGAGCGCCAAGCCGGCCGAAGGCTTCGCGCCCCAGACGGTTCCCAGCCCGCCCTGCGAGGCGCCGGACGCCAGGGTCCGTCCCACCGATGGCAGCGCGGCCGGCGCCGCGCCGTCCTGGACCGGTTCTCCGCTGCCGACCGGCCGCTTCGGGCTGAGCCATGGCAAGCCAGGCAGTAACGCGGAAGTCATTGAGGCCAACTTCGACCCGCGTTTCACCGTCGATCAGGACAATCCGACCTTGCGCGCGCTGACCGGCTATCCGATGTGCATTCCGCGCGCTTTTCCCTTCACCACCGCCACCCTCGCCGGTATCGACGATCCCCTGTGCCCGCAGGCGAACCGCCCCATCCAGGTGGCGGGCGGCGGCAAGACCACGCCGGTCACCGACCCGTACACGGGGGCCGTGATTGGCTCTAGGGGCCTGGGCTGCCAATACCTGCCCCCGGCCAACGGCCGTCCGGCGGTCAACAACATCAATTTCCCGAATTTTCCGGGCCAGAGCGTGGGCGCTTATTGCCATAGCTTCGTGATGGACGAGACGCCGAATCTTGGCGGCTGCGGCACGCTGGCCGACGGTACGGCGATCCCCTGCACCACCCGGCCCGATCAGCAGGCGCCCTTCGAGGTGGGAGACTACGTCGGCTATTCGGGCACCCTGGTCGTAGACGGCACGGTCGATGGCTTTCCCATGGCGGGCGCCAATCCCGGCAACCCCTATTACGTTTCCGCCCATACCATTGTCGCCAGCCTGGGGATTTACACCTATCCGGGCACGAAGCCGATGTACGCGGCCATCGACGAAATGTTGGCCGGCACCAACGGGCAGACGCTGCCCAACATCCCACAGGAGGCGACTTCCAAGATCGGGATGGTGGGCTTCGTCACCGACCCGAGCGCCATCGTCGATATCTTCGCGATGGATGTGGACCAACTCACCGGCGTGACCAACGACCGCCTGCTGGCGAATTCCAATCCCGCCGGCCCGCCGGTCATCGGCCGGGTCAAGTTCCAGCCGGCCGCCGGCGCCTATCCCCCCGCGACCCGCGCGATGCGGATCGTCAGCCGCGGCCTCTGCAACAGCAATTCGGTGGGCTGCTACTACCCGCAGGCCGGCGGCTTGAACCCCATCACCGGGGAATCCTTCGGTCCCGCCGAGCAAGCGGCGAACGGGCTGAAGTACGGGCAATACAACGCCCCGAACTTCGATTTCATCTTCCCCGAGAACCTGGGCCTAGGCGACCAGATCGTGCCCAACAACTTCCAGGATCTGGCTTTCCTGTATTGCGGTTCCGGCCCGCTGGCCACGCCAACCGCTCCCGCCACCCAAGCTCCGGTGGTGGGTCCGCTCGATCCCGCGCCCTGGGCGCCCCCCATGCCGGCTCCGCGCAACCCCTACAACACCAAGCAGGCCCTGTGTTCCAGCAACCTGGCGGTGGTCGGCGCCCTAGGCGGCGGGATACCCATCGTGGCCAACCAGCCCAAGGACACCGTGACCATCGTCAACGTTGCCTGGGACAACCGCCGGGGCAAGGGCAAGCTGACCGTGACCGCCGTGTCCAGCCTGCAACAGGGCGCCACGGCGTCCAATCCGCCTACCCCGAACAACTTGCGGTTGTACGTGGAAGCCTACGACTGGACCGGTTTGGGGATGAGCAGCAATCCGGTGGCGATGAGCCTGATTAACCAGCAGGTCGTGAACGGCGCGCCGGTGTGCGGGGGCACGGTTCCAAACGGCGGGCAGTGCTTCCAATACACCACCACCGGAACCATCCTCGACCCGGTGGCGGCCTTCGATAACGGCTTCTCGACCAACCAGTTCGCGTCCCCGGCCATCGGGGCGGTGACGCCCTTGGCCGATCCGTTCAATTCGCCCCCCAAGGAAATCGGCGGCGGTGTCCGGGTGAGTTCCAGCCGCGGCGGCATCGCCGTAACCGGCGACCCCGGCCAACCGACCGTCATCAGGCTGCGTTGCAACCTGGCCGCGGGCTTTACTTGCTAGCGCCCCCATCCACCGGAGCCCATCGCATGAAACCTTATCTCCACGCGCACCATCCGGCCGGCGGATTTTCCGAACGCGGAATCGGCCTAGGCTGGAACCCGGCCGTCCTAAGCTTCTTCCTGCTGGCCGCCGGGATCGTTCCCCCGACGCTGGCGGCCGAGCCGATGCCGGGATCGCAGGCATTCTGCGGCGGCAATCAGCCCGGCCCGAGCTTTTCCCCGGACGTTTTCCCGGAACTGCCCGGCTCGCTGAAATGCGTGCCGGTGCCGCAGCCCTATCAGATCGACGCGAACGGCGATCCGACCCCGGCCAATATTTTGACGCCGCCGCCCGCCGATCCGAGCTTCGCGAAGACCAGCACCCTGCCCGGCATCGTCAAGAACAAGGCCGCCCTGATCGCCCTGGGCAAGGCGCTGTTCTGGGATCAACAAGTGGGCAGCGACGGCATGGCCTGCGCCAGTTGCCACTTCAACGCCGGGGCGGACAACCGGGTCAAGAACCAAATCAACCCTGGTGGCCGCAACGCCAGCGGCGAGAAGGCCGCCGATGGGCTGAAACCCATCGGCGATATTTTCGATCCGACCTATACCGCCGCCGCCACCCCGGCCTCGCGTCCGGGCCAATTCCGGGGACCGAACTACACGTTGCGCAAGGCCGATTTCCCCTTCACCCGCTACACCGAACTCGCGGATTCCGGCCAGCCGCCGCAAACGCATCGCAACGACCCGCGGCAGCTGCTCGACGACGGCATCACGCCCAATCCCGATTACGGCCAAAGCCTGATGAACTTCGACACCGACGACGTGGCGTCCTCGGCCGGCGTGTTCCATTCGACATTCAACAGCCTGTCCCCGAACGGCGCCAAGGAGAAATGCAACCGGCGGTTCCCGACCTCGGGGGCCGGGGTTCCGCTGTTCAACGTGGGGGGCATCGCCGTTCGCCAGGTCGAGCCGCGCAACTCGCCGACGGTTATCAATGCCGTATTCAACTTCCGCAATTTCTGGGATGGCCGCGCCAACAACGTCTTCAACGGGCTGGACCCGTTCGGGGCTAGGCGGCCGTTTCCCACGCCGTGGATCGACACTACCCAGGCGCCGCCGACCGAGATCAATGCCTGGGACGGGAAGCAATTCACCCCGGTCGCCTTGCGCATCCACAACGCCAGCCTCGCCTCCCAGGCGGTTGGGCCGGCGCTGAGCGATTTCGAGATGTCCTGCGGGAACAAGACGTTCCCCATGCTGGGCAGGAAGATGCTGGCCGTGAAGCCGCTGTTGGGGCAACAAGTCAGCAAGAAAGACAGCGTGCTGGGAAGCTACAAGAGCTTAGAGGACGATAAGGGCCTGAACGTGGCCTCGTACGCGAATCTGATCAAGGCGGCCTTCGTGGATTCATGGTGGAATGCCCCTTCCACCAAGCGGCTCGGGGCGCAACCCGAGGCCGCCAACTCCGGCTTCACCCAGATGGAGAACAACTTCTCGCTATTTTGGGGATTGGCGATCGCCGCCTACGAATCCACCCTGGTGTCGGACGACTCGAAATACGACATGGCCCAGGAAGGCCGGGCCACCCTGAGCGACTCGGAAATCCGCGGCATGAATCTGTTCATCGGCGGCAAGGGCCGCTGCGTCACTTGCCACGCCGGGCCGGAATTCACCGCCGCCTCGGTCACTCATGTGCGAGGGGGGCAGGGCATGGGCCGCTATGTCCAACGCATGCTCATGGGCGATGGCCGGGTCGCGCTCTACGATACGGGGTTCTACAACATCGGCGTGCGTCCCGCCAAGGAGGATCTGGGCCTGGGCGCCACGGACCCCCATGGCTATTCGCTTTCCTTTACCCGAAACGCGAAAGCTCCGGGCAACGCGGATGGCTCGAACGCTTCCGCGCTCGCTCCGGACCCATTCGGCACCGATACCCTACAGTTCGACCCGCAACAGCCGAACCTCGGCCCGATCGATCCAGGTGAACCCGACGCGGTGGACGGCGCGTTCAAGACCCCGACCCTGCGGAACATCGAACTGACCGGCCCCTATTTCCACAATGGCGGCTACGCGACCCTGGAACAAACCATTCATTTCTATAACCGGGGCGGCGACCGCAGGGATTACTTCCAGAAAAATTCCGACGGCAGCCCGGCGCTAGGTTACGACTTCGCGGCTTTCGCGATGCTGCCCATACCCGATTCCGTGACCGGCCTGGTGGACAGCACCGGCTTTGTCGCCAAGGATTCGATTACCGGCGCTCCGCTGTCGGGATATTCCAGCAACCTAGCGCCCGACATGGCTGGGGCCAAGAATCCGCTGTTGGATCAACAAGGCGTGCCCTGGGTCGAGAATCTCGGGTTGAGCGCGGACGATGTGGCCGACCTGGTGGCTTTCCTGAAAAGCCTCACCGACGAGCGGGTCCGCTGGGAAAGGGCGCCGTTCGACCATCCGGCCTTGCACATGCCGAACGGCCATGCCGGCGACGAATTGTCGGTCCAGCCCATGCCCGGCCGTTCCAAGCTGGCGAAGGAGGACAAGCTGTCGCTGCCGGCCGTCGGCAAGAATGGCCGAACCTCCGACAAGGGTCCGTTGCAAGCCTTCGAGGTGAATCTGAAGTAAGTCCGGACCAATCGCCAAGGGTATTTATTACCCCTGGCCCGCGATCATCCTTGAAGCAGGGGAGGAGGGAAATCGCAACCCGAGGGGCCGGTGTCCAGGCCAGGCCCGAGCCATTAACCGCGAGGGAAATTGCTCGGGCTGCCATAAGCAAAAAATACGCCAATAAATCAAGGAGGAGATGGCCGATAAATTTTTGCAAAAAAACGGTAATTTTGAATTAAATTAAAAAAAATTTGAAATAAATTGAAAAATTCAGCAAAATAGACACTAAGCAACGGACACGACAGATCCGCGCACCCTGGTAGGAGCGAAACGGCCGTTGGGAAAATTTCGGAGTTATCTTCTGAGTATGAGGTTTATCTCTGGAGAAAAAACCATAGCCCGTTTTTCGTGGGTTATGTCCCGGTATTTTATAAAACGATGCGGGTGCATGTTTCGAGGTTTTTCGTGGTTAACGAGTTATGAATTCCCAAGCGAGGCGATAAAGTTCACGCCGGGATTAAAAATTTATCCACGAGCCGGATCGGCGAATCACGGACTTATTTAGGCAAGCCGGTAAGCAATATCCCCTGTAACCAAGCCTGGGTTACCCTTGGGAAAGCGATAGGGCGGATCGCCGCCAGCATGGAAAAGCAGGTGCTAAAGCCAGTGCTTCGATACCCGCGGGGCGGGGAGCGCTTGTTATTTTTTTGCCCATGGGTATCAAATTTTAATAAATTAAAATATTTATTTCGTTTTAGTGGGCGGAAACGAAATATGAAGTAGGAAAAATGGGGAAGACCCGTGCCGTAATCCGGACGGCCGGTGGGGCTACACACTGCCTAGGAAGCTTGCGGTTAGCGCGGGCCACGGCGGTTAACACCGGACCTAATACCAACTTTACCAAGACATTAAGCGGAGAA
>SXGT01247129.1_pt1 | contig 15293 bp, 16 predicted proteins | sample 3176221 | NCBI WGS metagenome assembly SXGT01 (sample SAMN11356862, study PRJNA531348) | freshwater metagenome | isolation source: freshwater sample F1-120 | place: China: Fuxian Lake, Yuxi | collected 2017-12-25
CATATCGTGCTGAGTCGCCAACTCGCAGATGACGGCCACTATCCGGCGATCGATATCGAGCAGTCCATTTCGCGCGTGATGAACCAACTGATCCAGCCCGCGCACCTTGAATCCACTCGCCAGCTCAAGCAACTCTATTCGCGCTATCAGCGTGCCCGCGACCTGATTGCCGTCGGGGCGTATTCGCCTGGCTCCGACGCCCTGCTCGATCGCGCGATTGCGCTTTATCCGCGATTCGAGGCCTTCCTCCAGCAGGCCATTGCGCAGCGCGCCGATAGCCGGACATCGCGCGAGCAACTGAGCTCGCTTTTTGCTTGATGAAGCCCGAGCCTTAGTAGGAATACATCATGCCACCCGCCTTCCACCTGCAACCCCTGCTGGATCTCTCCAAGCTGCACCTGGATGAGGCGACTCGCGAACTCGGACGACTGATCGCCGGCGAACAGGAAGCATCCCGCCGCCTGGCGATACTGACCCAGTACCGCGACGAATACCAGGCCCAGTTCCGCGCCGCCGCCCAACGTGGTATCAGCCGCGAGGAATGGAGCAATTACACCCATTTCCTGGCTCGCATCGACGATGCGATCGTGCCGGCGGCCCAATCGGTCGCCCTGACGCAACAGCGCACCCTTGCCGGCAAGCAGAACTGGGTCGGCAAACAAGGCCGGGTGCGCGCCTTCGATACGCTGGCCGATCGCCATCGCGCGATGGTCGCGGGTCTCGAGAACAAGGCTGAACAAAAAATCAGCGATGAAATCGGCGCACGCCGTCACGCCAGCCAGGACCCCCAGTCGGAGTTGCTTGCCCTCCTGACGGCAGACAAATCCAAGCTGGGACTCATTACCTGATTCACTGGCACGGGCCTTGCGATACTCAGCGCATGATCGCGCTAGTCGCAAGGAGAAAAGTATGTCCGACGCACTGACAATCCCGCAATTGACGACAACCCAGGCCGCTACCGCACGCGGCGCCGACGAGGCCAACAACGCTTCGCAGGCGACCGTCGTCGCAACCGACGCTGCCGAGCCGAAAGCCAGCTTCGCCACGGTACTCAAATCGAAATCCGCCGCGCAGGTCGATGATTCCAAGGAGGATTCCTCACGGAAATCCGACCCGGAGACGGCGACCTTCCTGACCCTCATCGGCGGAGTTTCCGTCCCGGCAGAGAATCCTCCAGCCGTTCGGCTCTTGGCGCAACTCACGGAAGACAGGCCAGACCGTCTGCCGGTGAGCCTGGCCGATGTCGCGGAGACCCCGGCGGAAACCCAGAGCATCGCCGCCGATGGCAGCGCCAATGCCGCGCTGCTCGCCCCGGTAGTCGCCGTGGCGACGGCTGTGCCGCAGTTCGTAGCACCGACTATGGCGCGGGTTCCGCTGCCGGGCGTCGCCGTGTCACCAGCGCCGACTCTTGCCTCGCTCAAGGCAGCTGCAACGAGTCATCCGGGCGCTGCGGTTTCCGGTCCGGCCATCGAGCAGGTCACGGAAACGGCAACGGAATTGCCGCCGCTACCAACGCTACTTGCCGCCTCGACGGCAAATTCTGCCGAAGCCGGCAAGGCCGGCAGCGGAAAACTCGCGGCGAAAGTCGGCAGCGGAAAACTTGCGGCGGAAGCCGGCAGCGGAAAACTCACGGTAGAGTCCGGCACCGGGAAGCCGATGGCGGAAGCCGCCAGTGGAAAACTTCCGGTGGAAGCGGGCAGCGGAAAGCTTCCGGCAGAACCAGTCAGCGAATTTCGCCCACTCCTCGAGCGCATGACAGACCATCCAGGCGCCACGGCGACTCAGATCGCCCCAGCCAGCCAGGCGTTGCCGCAAAATCAGGCTGGCGCTGCGCTACAGGTGCGCCTGACGACCCCGTTCGCCCAGGCCGGCTGGACTCAGGAAGTCGATCAGACGCTGAACTGGATGGTCACGACGGTGCGCCAGCAGGCGGACCTTGTTCTGAATCCGCCGGAACTCGGGCGCGTCGAAGTCACGCTCGTCATCAAAGGCGACGAAGTCAATGCCAGCTTTGCTTCGCCGCACCAGGCCGTGCGTGAAGCCATCGAGGAATCCCTGGTCCGCCTGCGCGAGTCGCTTGCCGAAACCGGAATCAATCTCGGCCAGACCCATGTCGGACGTGACTCCAGCCGCGATGCGCCCTTCCTCAAGCCAGAGGGTGATCCCCGCCAGGCCAGGGGGCAGCGCCATGAGTCCGGCACTGGGCTCGCCACAGGCAGCGCCTGGGTGCCGTCGCAAAGCCGCGGCATGGTCGACGTTTTCGCTTGAACCCTTCACCGCGCATGTTCATTCGAATAGGATCCACACTGAACCTCGTTGCCAGCCGGGCATGTGCCCCGGCTGGCAAGCGACAATCCGGAGTACACCATGGCTGACGCCAAGAAAACCGAAGCCGACGCAGTAGTTGCACCGCCACCGAAGAAAAGCATGCTCAAGTGGATTGTGTTTGCCGCGATCGGCGTCTTGGTACTCGCCGGAGGAGGCACTGCCGCGTTCTTCATGCTGAAGAAGCCGGCCCCTGCCGAAGGCGCGGAAGCCGCCGCGGCGCCGGCAAAGAAAAAAGTCGACCCGACCGCCCCCCCCGTGTATTACAAATTCGACAAGCCCTTCACGGTGAAGCTGGCGACCGAACAGCAGGATGCCTACCTGCAAGCCGAGGTTCAGTTGAAACTGCTCGACGCCATGGGTAACGATGCGATCAAGCTCCATGAGCCCGAGCTGAAACACAAGATCACCTTGACGCTGATGGGACGCAAGGCCTCGACGCTGGGGTCCTCTGAAGGAGTGCAGAAGCTGGCCAACGAATTGCGCGACACGATCAACAAGGTAGTCACGCCAGTCAGTGTCACCAAGGAAAAACCGGCCGAGAAACCAGCGGACAAAGCCGCCGAAAAGTCAACCGACGGCACGGCTCCGAAACCACCCGAGAAGGCCGAGCCCGCCGAGCTTGCCGACCCCTCAGCCGTCGTCCAATCCGTGCTATTCTCAACCTTCATCATTCAGTAACTCCCGCCCTCGCCGGGCGTGGATTTCCATGGCCCAGGATTTCCTTTCCCAGGAAGAAGTCGACGCACTGCTGAAAGGGGTTTCCGGCGAAGCCGACGAGGCGCCCGCCGAAGACGTAGACACGGCGTCCGTCCGATCTTACGACCTGGGCCGCCAGGAGCGCATCGTCCGCGGACGCATGCCGACCATGGAGTTGATCAACGAGCGCTTCGCCCGTTACCTCCGTATCGGCCTGTTCAACTACATGCACAAGAGCGTCGAGGTTTCCGTGGCGCCGGTCAAGGTGCAAAAGTACAGCGAGTTCATCCGCAACCTGGTGGTGCCTACCAACCTCAATCTGGTCCAGGCCAAGCCCCTGCGCGGCACCGGGCTCATCGTGCTCGATCCCAGCCTGGTGTTCCTGGTGGTCGACAACATGTTCGGCGGCGACGGTCGCTTCCATACCCGCGTCGAAGGCCGTGACTTCACGGCGACCGAACAACGCATCATCCGCGGCCTGCTGGGCGTGATTTTCGAGGAATACCAGCGCGCCTGGCAGCCCGTGTATCCGCTGACTTTCGAATTCGTGCGCTCGGAAATGAACACTCAGTTCGTCAACATCACGACGCCATCCGAGGTCGTGATTGCGATCAGCTTCACGCTCGAATTCTCCGGCAACTCTTCCGAACTTCACGTCTGCCTGCCCTATTCCATGGTCGAACCGATCCGCGACCTGCTCCACAGTGCGATGCACAGCGAGCAGGCCTCTTCGGACAATCGATGGACCAGCATGCTGACGCGCCAGTTGCAGACCGCCGAGGTCGAACTCTCGGCGACACTGGGCGCGACCAGCATCACCCTTGACCAAGTCGCCCACCTCAAGATCGGCGACGTGATTCCGATCGAGATCGGCGACACCCTGCAGGCAACGGTTGGCGGCGTGCCGATCATTGAGTCGCGCTACGGCATCCAGAACGGACAATATGCCCTGAAGATCCAGCGCTTTCTTGCCGAAGAGGGAGGCTGATTCCGTGAGACCTTCAACCTCCACCTACGCCCAGTTGATGCCCGGAGCATGAAATGAACCAAACCACCGAAGAACAACAGGTATCGGAAGATGACTGGGCTGCGGCGATGAGCGAACAGGCCGCGCCCGCTCCGCAAAGCGCCGCACCCCAGCCGGCACCGATCTTCGAGCAGTTTTCCGGCGACGCCGCCGCCGGCTCGGCGCCGCGCGGCTTCGACATGATCATGGACATCCCGGTCGCGCTGACCGTGGAACTGGGCCGCACCAGAATCTCGATCCGCAACCTGCTGCAACTTGCGCACGGTTCGGTCGTCGAACTCGACGGACTGGCCGGTGAGCCCATGGACGTGCTGATCAACGGCACCCTGATCGCGCAAGGCGAAGTCGTGGTGGTCAACGACAAGTTCGGCGTCCGCCTGACCGACATCATCACGCCCCAGGAACGCGTCCGCAAACTGAATCGCGGATAAGTCGGCGCTTCGCCCCTTTGCTTTACGGCTGACCCCTGCAGCAGGCGGCTTATCCTCGCCGGCATCCATCCGTCGGCATTTTCCGCCACGGAAACTGCCCCACAGGATCGCATGCGCCAGTACATCTTTTGTGCCCTGTTTCTGACCCAGATGGCTCCCGCTGCCTGGGCTCAGGCCGCTACGCAGCCCTCGCTTGGATCCGGCCTCGGCCAGATGTTGCTGGGACTGGGTGGCGTACTGGCCCTGCTGGTCGGCAGCCTCTGGCTGCTCAAGCGCCTGACCTCGGTGCGCGGCCCTGCCAGCGGCATGATGCGGGTCGTCGCCGCAACGGCTGTCGGCAGCCGCGAAAGGGTGGTCATCGTCGAGGTAGGCAGCACCTGGCTGGTGCTCGGCGTCGCGCCGGGCCGCGTATCCGCGCTGGCGGAAATCCCGCGCCAGGCAGTTCCGGAACCTCCGCCTTCCCCCGCGCAAACCGCCGCCGCGGATTGGCTGCAGCGTTTCCTGCCGCAGCGCTGACATGAACCCCCGCCTGATTTTCATCCTGCTGGTCTTCCTGCCGGATATCGCCATGGCGCAAGCGCTGCCGGCGATCACCAGCACCCCGGCCGCGGGCGGCGGTACGCAGTGGTCGCTGTCAATCCAGACCCTGCTGCTGCTGACCAGCCTGAGCTTCCTTCCCGCGCTGATACTGATGATGACCAGCTTTACGCGGAGCATCATCGTCTTTTCCCTGCTCCGTCATGCGTTGGGCACCCAGACCTCGCCGCCCAATCAAGTACTGGTCGGACTGGCCCTGTTTCTCACCTTCTTCATCATGGCCCCGGTCGGCGAGCGCATCTACGCCGAGGCTTATGTACCACTCTCCGAGAACCGCATCAGTTTCCAGCAGGCCCTGGAGACCGGCGCCGTGCCCTTGCGCAGCTTCATGCTGAAACAGGTGCGCGATGCCGACCTCGCCACCTTCACCAAGGTGGCCAAGCAGCCCGTGCCAGCGAAGGCCGAAGACATTCCGATGCGGGTGCTGATTCCCGCCTTCGTCACCTCGGAGTTGAAGACCGCCTTCCAGATCGGCTTCATCATCTTCATTCCCTTCCTTATCATCGACATGGTGGTCGCCTCGGTGCTAATGTCGATGGGCATGATGATGATGTCGCCGGTGATCGTCGCCCTGCCCTTCAAGATCATGCCGTTCGTTCTGGTCGACGGCGGGAACCTGCTGATCGGCTCGCTGGTGTTGAGCTTCGGCACATGACTCCGACCGCCGTCATCGAGATCGCCCGCGGCGCCGTCGAACTTACCCTGATGATCTCGGCGCCGCTGTTTCTCGCCGCGCTGGTCACCGGCCTCGTCATCAGCGTTTTCCAGGCGGCGACCCAGATCAACGAAGCGACCCTCTCCTTCGTCCCCAAGCTGATCGCAATCTTCGTCACCCTGATTCTCGCCGGCCCGTGGATGATCACCTTGATGACCGACTACATGCGCCGGCTCTACGAGTCGATACCGGGCATCATCGGCTGACGCCCATGACTCCGCAAGCCAGCTGCGGATCATGACACGCTCGCACCCTTGCCTTGCCCTGGGCGAGCAGAATCCGCCCGCCCCCGTTCCCGCTACGCGACCCAGGGCTGGCTTTGCACAGCCAGCCGGCCGTGGCGCGACGCGTGCGTCGCGAATTTCGGCCTCGCCCCCTCACGGGGCGGGGCCGGTCGGCTCGCTGCGCTTGATTTCACCAGCGACCCAATCCGCTATATCACCCCACCCCTATTTCCCGGGACCGCGATGATTGCGATCGACTCGGCCCAACTCGACGCCTGGCTGGCGCTGTTCATCTTCCCGTTGACTCGTATCCTGGCCTTGCTGGCCACGGCTCCGGTATTCAGCAATGCCGCGATGCCAAGGCGCATCCGGCTGGTGGCGGGACTGGCCATCGCCATGGCGATGGCGCCGGCCCTGCCGCCGACGCCCGCACTGCCGGCCGGATCCTGGCTGGGGGTCACCGTGATCGTCGAGCAGCTGCTGATCGGCAGCATGATGGGCTTCGCGCTGCGCATCGCCTTTGCCGCCATCGACGTGGCCGGCGAATTGATCGGCCTGCAGATGGGTCTGTCCTTTGCCACCTTCTTCGATCCCGTGGCCGGCGGCCAGACGCCTGTGATCACGCAATTCCTCAGCCTGCTGACAACGCTCTTCTTCCTGGCCATGAACGGGCATCTGCTGGCGATCTACCTGGTGGCGGAAAGCTTCACCGTGCTGCCGATCGGCAACCTGCCGTTTCAGGCGATATCGCTCGCTGCCCTGGTCAAGGCCGCAGCGATGATGTTCTCGCTCGGCGTACTGCTGGCCCTGCCGCTGATCACCGCCCTGCTGGTGACCAACCTTGCGCTAGGCGTGCTGTCGCGCGTGGCACCGGCGCTCAACCTGTTTGCCGTCGGATTTCCGGTCACCCTGGCGCTGGGCTTCCTGATGTTGCTGATGTGCCTGCCCTATATCGGTGCAGCCATGGAGCCCGTATTCAGCCGTGGCTTCGCCACGCTCGAATCCGTGGTGCGCATGGCCTCCGGAAGCTAGTCTGCCCCTAGCCCGCGCGCCTCGTGAGCTGGATCACGCCCCTGGCCACGCGCTGGGAACCAAGCACGGAGGATTCGAGACCTTCGTTGTATTCGACAACCGTGTAGCCGTCGTAGCCGTTTTCGCGCATCAGGTCCTTGGCGCGCTGGTGGAAAGCGACCCTCGCTTCGCCGGCACCGCCGGCATAGACGCGTTTCATCTTCAACGATAGTTGGAAATGGCGCTCCGGAAAATCGGCCTGCTCGATTTCCCAGTTGGGCGCCAGGGGATCGAGTATCAGCCACGCCGCACCCGCATAGAAGCCCCAGGTGACGATCTTGTCCAGCGGAATCTGGATCGACTTGGTCACATTCAGGGTGGTGTCGGGAACGATCGGCCCCTTGGCAGGGAAATCGCCGCTGAGTGCGGTTCTGCCCGGATAGTTCAACATGCTGGAACCCGGGAAGTTCGTGGTGCCGCAGCCGGCCAGCAAGCCAAGCAGCGCCGCCGCAGTCAGTATCCGGCGGGCGTGGGGTCTGGATTTCATAGGAGGCTGAACAGGGAAAGTTGGGAAATGCGCAGGAAGGACTGCTGGGCCGCTTCCAGTTCGAGCTGCCTGCGCGTCAGCTCAGATGCCGCCGTCGCATAGTCGAGATCCTGAAGTTCGGACAGCGTCTGTTGGTATTGCAGGCTGAGGTCACCGCCCTGGTTCTGCAAGGCCTCGATCTCGTTCATCCGCGTACCTATCTCGGAGCGATAGCCGACGATGGAGATCAATGCCTGCGCCGTGCCGCTCAGCCCGGCGCGGATGTCGCTGCTGAACTTGGTAAGTTCCGCCGGCGTCGTGCCGCCGTTCTCAAGGACGCCGATCATCCTGGCGACCGTGGCGAATACGCTCTGGGTCTGCGCCGGCGCGATGCTGAAGCTATCGGCGTCGGCAGGGCTGCCGGTGACGGCGACGCTGCCGCCCAGATCGAAGGCGGGTTCCGCGCCCTGGGATTTCAGCACGATCGGTTGCCCATTCTGGTAACTGCGCTGATTGCCCACGGGCGCCGGTGCGGCACCACCGGTCAGCAGGGAGTTCCCTGTCGCCGTATCGACCAGGTCGTAGGTAATGACACCCGCCGTATCGGTAAAGCGGACATCGACAGCCTGTGCGGCAGAACTGCGCCAGGCCGCAGGGTCGGCGACGGAGCCGGCAGCGATCGCGCCGGTACCGGTATTCCCGGCGGCATAGCCGGTGGTGAAATAGCCGTTGCCGTTCGGTATGCGCCGAAACACGTCGATTCCGGAATCGCTGATCGAAATCTGCCGGCTGTTGGACACCTGCAGGGTGCGTTGTCCTTCGTCGCCCTGATAGACGATTTCGCCGCCGGCGATGAGCGAGTCGATCGATCCGCCGAAAGGCGTGGTGTTGCTCATGTAACCGCCGAACACATAGTTGCCGGCGGCATCCCTGGTGTTGGCGACACCGAGCAGCTGGTCGTAGATGCCGCGCAGTTCGGTCGCCACCGCCTTGCGCCCCGCCGGGGTGCCGGCGACGCCTCCGGCCTGGATGGCGAGTTCATTTACCCGCTGCAACAGATCCTCGGCATGCCCCAGTTGCACGTCCTGCGTTCCCAGGGCGGCGTTCACCGCCGCCTGGTTCGAGGTGAACTGGTTCACAACGTCATTGGCGTGGGAAACCTCCAGCGCCCGTGCCGCCGCCACCGGGTCGTCGCTCGGTGTCAACTGGCGACGGCCGCTGGCGAGCTGCTGCTGCACCTTGAGGAGTGCAGCGGTCTGCCGCGAAATGCCCGCGGTACCCGAATCGAAAATCATCCCGCTACTGACACGCATGGCGACTTGTCCCTTCTAGTTATTCAGCGTCCAAGCGACAGGACTTCATCGAAAAGCCGGCCTGCAATCTCGATCACCTTGGATGCCGCCTGGTAGGCCTGCTGGTAACGGAGAAGATTTGCCGCTTCCTCGTCGAGATTGACCCCGGCCACGGACTGCAGGGCAGTCGTCGCCTGGTCGGCAAGGCTTTGCTGCGTCGCGCCGATGGCTTCGACTTCGTTGGCTTTGCTGCCGATCACGCTGACCAGCTGGGCATAAGCGCCAAGATAGGTCGAGGTAGCGCTGCCACCGCTGGGGGCGTTCATCATGTTCCGGGTCTGCAGCGCCCCGAGCAGCGTGGCATTGCGGCTGTCACCGACGCCATTGACGTTGGCTTCCACGGTGAAGACATCGCCGGTAGCCGGCGTACCGTGTACCTGGGTGGTCCAGCCGTTGTAGCTGATGTCCGCACCTGCGACGTAGGCGACACCTGTGGCAAGCGTCGAGGCCGCCGTGACGTCGAGCACATCGAAGGTGGTGGCGCTGGTGAAACTGATCGTAACCCTGTTCTGCAAAGCGGCATTCACCGGTGGCGGAGCATCCACGCTGCCCGCTCCGATCAATGCCTGTCCCTTGTTGGCGAGCGCGGCAGAACTGCGCACGGGCGCTGCAACCGCGAGGGCGCGAGCATCGGATATGGCGAGCGCGAACCCCTGCGCGGCATCGGCGGCCGGACGGATCAGCACCGAATCGTTGGCCGCGGGCAGCCACGAACCGGCCGAGATACTGAAACCGTCTACGGTTTGTGGCAGCGTGGCGTAGGTTCGCACCAGGTTGTCCGAAAGCCGCGTCAATTGATAGTTGCCGCCAACGAATCCCAACTCGTAGTTGCTCGTCGTCAATTCGGCGATGCCGGGACCATCAAGCGCCACCGTCGGCACCCCGCTGCCGGCATTGCTGCTGTGTGCGCTGACCTTGGGCGCCGCCAGTATGAACAGGTTCTGGCCCATGGCGCCTGACAGGTCCTGGCCCAGGCGATGCTGGTCATTGACGTTCTGCGCCAGCGTCGCGGCGATGCGGCCCAGCGCATTTCGCGCCTGATCCAGGCTTTCGCTGCGGAAACGCAGCACGCCGCCGAGGCTGCCGCCGGTGATCTGCGACTCGGGCATCACCTGCGGCGTGCCGCCCGGCCCGACCAGGCCCACCGTAATCCGTTCGGGCTGATCCGGCGCAGGCAGAGCCTTGAGCTGGAAGGCCTGGGTACCGACCACCAGCGGCTGCCCCGCGCCGACAAAGATGTTGTAACTGCCGTCACCCTGGGTCACGGTGGAGACGCGGATCAGCTGGTTGAGATCCTTGAGCAACTGCTCACGCTGGTCTAGCAGGTCATTGGGTTCCTGGTTCGAACCGCTCGAGCGCGCCAGGACCACTTGCTGGTTGATGTCGGCAAGCTGCGAACTGAAGGCATTGATCTGGGTGATCTGGGCGCCCACCTGGCTGTTGACGCCATTGCCCACTTCCAGGATGCGCTGGTCGAGCGCCTGGAATCGGGACGACAGCGCCTGCGCCGTGGAAAGCATGGCTTGCCGTGCCGCCATCGACGTGGGGTTCGCAGCGACATCCTGGACGCCCTTGAAGAACGCCGACAGGCTGGGCGAAAGGCCGGCTGCCTGATCGCCCAGCATGTTGTCGAGCTGCCGTATCTGCGACAGGTAGCTATCCATTTCGGCCGCACCGGCCTCGGCTCCCCGAACCTGCCGCCCGAGCAGTTCGTCGTAGCTGCGTCGCACGGTTGTCACCTGTGTGCCCTGTCCGACGTAGCCCGAACCCGTGCGCAGGGAGATGTTCGTCGCCTGCACGATTTGTTGCCGGCTGAAGCCTGGTGTCGACGCGTTGGCGATATTGTGGCCGGCCGTAAGCAGGCCTGCCTGCGCCGCGTTGAGACCACTGACCCCGATACTCAAAATGCCCATGATCGCTCCACGATTGACCTCCGGTAACGGCAATATTTGCCGCCCCTTGAGCTCTCAGGCTATGCAACGCAATGGCCGTGCCAGTTTTCGCGGATCGGCCTGAAAGCGCTGTACGTCGCGCCAGCCTAGGGCCGCAGGCGTCCCCTAATACGGTTCTGTGGCGTAGGCGGCAGCTTGCAGGACGCGGACGATGTGTCCCCGCTCGTGCCGTACCGGCAGGCCGGCATCGAAAGTCGGCGCTGGCGGCACGGTGAAAGGCGAGGATCCCGCTTCCGCTGCGCGCGGCATTGCCGGCACGGTCAATCCGCGCAGCGCCCGGGGAGTCCCGGGATCGAGCGGAAACCCGGTCGGCTCGCGATGCAGGGGCAAGGGGCCGAGGGGCGTCACCCCCGGGGTGCTGCCGTGGCTCAGTTGCTTTTCGATCATCGCAGCAAGGCCCAGCCCGCGCCCGCCCCCGAGTTGCAGGCTCAGTTGCTGGTCGTGCAGCGACTCATAAAGGCGCGAGGCATTGTTGTCGAACAGCCCTTCCCGGGGAACCGCGTCACGCATCGACTTCAGCACCATCTGCATGAACAGCGACTCGAACTGCCGCGCGACTTCCTTTGCTGCCGCCGGATCCCCGGCCTTGGCCTGCCGCTTGAGGGCGGCGAGCCTGCCGGTATCGAGGACGCTGGAGGTGGCGAGATTGGCGCTCATGCGTTTCCGGGCCGCGCGGTCAGATGACTTCCAGTTCGGCGCGCAGGGCGCCGGCGGACTTCATGGCCTGCAGGATGGCAATCAGGTCCTGGGGATTGGCACCGAGGGCATTCAGCGCGCGGACGATCTCGGCCAGGTTGGCGCCGGACTTGACGTTCATCATTGCCGCCCCCTCCTGCTTGATCTCGATCTGTGCGTTGGCCACCGCGGCAGTCTGGCCGCCGGACAAGGCGCCCGGCTGGCTGACCGTGTTGTCCGTGGTCACCGAGACGGAGAGAGCGCCATGGGCTACCGCGCAGTTGTCGAGCAGTACGGCCTGGTTCATCACCACCGATCCGGTGCGGCTGTTCACGATCACCTTGGCGGCCATTTTTGCCGGCGCCACCTCAAGGTTCTCGATGCGCCCGATGAGGGCCACGCGCTCGTCGGCGTTGGCCGGCGCCCTTACCCGCACCTGCCTGCCGTCGGCGGCGGTCGCCGTTCCCGGCGCCATGCTGTTGATGGCGTTTGCCATCTGCTGCGCGGTGCTGAAGTCGGTGTGGTTGAGTTCGAATTGCACGTACTCGCCCTGGCCCAGAGGCATGGGCACTTCGCGTTCGACCGTTGCACCCGCGGCGATGCGGCCTACCGAAAGATGGTTTACCGTCACCTTGGATCCGGCGCCGGTGGCCCCGGCGCCCACCACCGTGACATTGCCTTGCGCCATGGCGTAGATCTGACCGTCGGCGCCCTTCAGCGGCGTCAGGATCAGCGTACCGCCCTTGAGGCTCTTGGCGTTGCCGATCGAGGAGACCGTGATGTCTATGTTCTGTCCGGCGCGGGCGAAGGCCGGCAGGCTGGCCGTGACCATTACCGCGGCGACGTTCTTCAGCTGCAAGGACTGGCCCGGCGGCAGGTTGATGCCCATGGCCGAGAGCATGCTGATCATGCTTTGCACCGTGAACGGGGTTTGCGTGGTCTGGTCGCCACTGCCGTCGAGACCGACGACGACGCCATAACCGACCAGCTGGTTGGCGCGCACGCCGGCGACCGAGGCGATGTCCTTGATGCGCTCGGCGCGTGCGATGTCGGCAGCGAACAGGGCGCCGGCCAGGCACAACAGGGTCAGCAGCTTGCGATGGATGCTTGTCATGGCGGATCCCTCAGAAAGGCATGAAGCTCAGGAAAAAGCGGCCCAGCCAGCCCATGACCTGGGCCGAATCGATGAAGCCGTTGGCCTTGTACTCGATGCGCGCATCGGCGATCTGGGTCGAGGTGACGGTGTTCGCCGAACTGATGGTATTGGGATTGACCACTCCGGAGAAGCGGACGAACTCCTCGCCCTCCTTGAGGCCGATCTGCTTCTCGCCGGAGACCAGCAGGTTGCCGTTCGGATAGACCTCGATCACGGTGACGGTGATGGTGCCGGTGAAATCGTTGGACGAAGTGTTCTGCCCCGAGCCGGTGAAGTTGTTGGTATCGCTGGCCGACAAGGCCGTGCCCTGCGCGCCCTTGAAGGGCAGGCCGACGATGGTCGGCACCGTGACATCGACCGCCTGGCTGCGCGTGGTCTTGTTCTCGGACTTCTTCGAGGCCTGGACCTTTTCGGCGATGGTGATGGTCAGCGTGTCGCCGACGAAGCGTGCGCGGCGGTCCTCGAACAACGGCCGCGCCGACGCGACATTGAAGATCGCGCCACTGCTGGGCGCAATATAGGCGCGCGCCTCGGGGCGGACGCTCATGGGCTGGTGGATCGCCGTGGTCGGCGCGGTGGTGACGCAGCCGGCGAGCAGCGCCAGCAAGGGAAAGATCAGCAGCGAACGGTTCATCATGTCAGTCGTCCTTGAGGCCGGATCAGATATTGCTCAGTTTGGCGAGCATCTGGTCGCAGGTGGTAACCGCCTTGGAATTCATCTCGTAGCCGCGCTGGGCCACGATCATGTTCACCAGTTCCTCGGCGACGTTGACGTTGGAAGTCTCGACATAGCCCTGGTTGATGAGGCCCGTGCCGTTGGCTCCGGGCGTGGATGGCGTGCCGGTGCCGGACGAGGCCGTCTCGACATACAGGTTCTGGCCCGTGCTCTGCAGGCCGCCGTTATTGACGAAGCCGACCAGTTGGAGGTTGCCGGCGGGCTGGGGCGCGTTATTGCCCGGCTGCGAATAGGTGACGATACCGTCGGGGGAGACGGTGACGGTGATGGCGTTCGCCGGAATGGTGATCGGCGGGCTAAGCGGATAGCCGTTGGCGGTAACAATGAGGCCGTTGGCATCCTTGGTAAAGGAGCCATCACGCGTATAGGAAAGCGTTCCATCGGGCATCTGGATCTGGAAGAAGCCGTTGCCCTGGACTGCCAGATCGAGCGGGTTGTCGGTCTTCTGCACCGTGCCCTGGGTAAAGATGTGTTCGGTGGCGACAACGCGCACGCCCGTGCCCAGCGTCAGGCCGGAGGGAATCGCCGTGGCTTGCGATGACGAGGACCCCGGCTGGCGCAGGGTCTGATAAAGCAGGTCTTCGAATACCGGGCGCGAACGCTTGAAACCGGTGGTGGAGACGTTGGCCAGGTTGCTGGTGATGACGTCCATCGACGTCTGGTGGGCGTCGAGGCCAGTCTTGGCAATCCAGAGGGAACGCATCATGGAAATCTGCTCCTGTAGTTCGGTGTCAGGCGCTGTCAGTTGGAGCGCATGTTGGCCAGGTTCTGCAGCACCTGGTCGAGGATTTTGAAGGTCTGCGCGCTGGCCTGGTAGTTGCGCTGCTGCTCGATCAGCGCAACTAGTTGCGTACCGAGGTCGACGTTGGACTGCTCGCGGGCAAAACCCTGAATTGAGCCCATGCCCTCTGCCAGACTGCTGTTCCTGAAACCGACGTTCTCTGTCGCGAAATTCGGGAAGCCCAGACTGATTTGACCGGTTCCCTTGTCCGGATCGTCGTTGGTGACCCACTGGTTGTCGCCGGTGTTGATCAGGGCATTCGGGTTGGCGAAGTTAGCCAGCACCACCTGCGCCACGTTGCGCCGCTGGCCATTGGAGTAGCGCGCGCTGACGTGGCCGTCGGGCAGCACGCTGAATGAATAGGCATCCGGGATCTCGCCTTTGGTATAGCCATTCTGACTCAGGGCATTGACGCTGAAGGGCGTGCCGAGCTGGCTGGTGCCGGTGAAATCGATGGCAATCGTAAGAGATCCGGTGGTCGCAGGAGTGGGAGGAGTGGTGTTGGTTGCAGGAACGAAAGTGGTATATGCGTGCCCGGCCAGCGGCATGGGGGTGGCGAGGCGGCCGCTGGTATCGAAGTTCAGGATGTCAGGACCAGTATGTGCGATCGTGCCACTGTTGTAATCCATCGTCGAGTACACCTCCCACGCATTGCCGGCGCCTGTCGAACGGAAGTACATGCGCAGTTCGTGGGGATCCCCTGTTGAATCAAAAACCCTGACCGAGGTGGAAGCATTGTAGGTATTGGCATCGAGCGGGACAAAGGGCGACGTGGGTAGATTCTCCCGCGGGTCGAGGTTGAAACTGAGGTTGACCAGGCTCGTTTGCTGGGCCGGGAAGGTGTCGTTGATGATGACCGGCGCCGGAGTCGGCACCGTATCGAGGACGCCAAAGGGATCGGTGCCGAAATCGGGCAGGTTTCCGGTAAGACTTAAGCCCGTTCGGGTCACCAGTCGCGTAACCCGTGTTTCTGGTGTATTTCCTTCGATGGAAATGCGGAACTGCCCGTCGCGCGTATAAGTGATCTTCCCTGTCTCGGGGTTGTAGAGACGGAAGAAACCCTGGCCGTTGATCGCCATGTCGAGC
>SXGT01640376.1_pt1 | contig 15292 bp, 15 predicted proteins | sample 3176221 | NCBI WGS metagenome assembly SXGT01 (sample SAMN11356862, study PRJNA531348) | freshwater metagenome | isolation source: freshwater sample F1-120 | place: China: Fuxian Lake, Yuxi | collected 2017-12-25
AACTAGAGCGGCTGAAAATGAGGACCAAGCTTCATCATTTTGCCCTAAAGTCCAAACTCTACCTCAATGCCCTCCGCTCCGCTTTCGCCACTTTACGGGCCCTCACCCCCGTACAGGGCTCCGCGTAAGGTGAGTAAATAATATTATGATGCCTAATTTGTTCTGCGATCCTGCAGGAGGTCCAACACTGGAGCATAGCGAAGTTTTATGAAATGCCGCGAATGTCGCTATCATTATTCGAAGAAGAATGGTTTTATAAAGAGGGTACTGCGGTAAAAATGCGAGGGATGCGGTGTGCAATACACTGAGGGGGAGTGTAAATTTAGTAGTGACATAATTTCTCGAAGATCCAGAGAACTCTGTGCCATTTTTTGAGGACCGCGATGATGGAGCATACAGAAAGATGTCTTGCCTCAAGTGTGGGGAACCGTTCAGGTAGTGAAAACTTCAGTTTTGAGATGCCCTCTTCGCCTGTCGTATTCTAGGGTCATAGATACGCATTGTGCATGGCCACAGGACCTCTGGGAACAAACGCCACCTGCAGGGCAAGCCTATAGGAGCACGCGGGAGGCACGGGTGGTCGCCTTGGATGCCCTGGTGCACTTGTTAGAGCGCCAGGGCCGCACCTGACAGGAACCGCTGTGCAAGCACTCGCGGCATACTGCCCGCCCGCCCGCAGTGCTCCACCGCAGTGGCAACGTCCCCCGCACCCACGCGGTCAGCGTTGTCATGGGGGCAACCGGGTCATCTCAATGCTTTCAACTTAAGTCATAGCCTTAGGAGTACATATTGTGTGAAACTATGCATGCATCGGTACTAAAACGAGGCGAGGCGATGATGACTCTACAAAACGACCACTCCGGATGAGTTTGATGAGCGGTTGCTCACGCTGTTTGTGTACTTTGTGCAGACACTCACCCTGTCCCGTGTTCAAGACGGCTCTCGCCGTCGCAAGCTCCCTCTGGCACGGTTGATTGTGGTACTGCGTAGGGTAGGGCAGGCGAACACGTAGGAACCCTTGCCCCCCTCCGAACCGTGCTTGCGGCTTTCACCGCACACGGCTCTCCACTCTACGGCATGACATGTCGCCGATTTGGGAAGGTGCCCGCATGAAGCTGGTTATGGTACTTTCTGTGCCTCCAGGTCGGTTGCCGTGATCGTGCGCTTAGCAGTTTCTGTCATGGGGCCTTCCCCTTGGGCCTTGATACCCGTTGCTTGTCGTGATGCACCTCGCAGTCTCCACCCTCTTGTGCACCGGCTTCCCAGGTGTGAGCGTCCATGCGTTGTCGCAGTGCGCCTCGACTCGCACACAGATACGGCGAGGGTGATCACGTTGCTCCAGGAGATGCGCCCTGGTGCACTTGTTTTTTCGTGCAATCTGCTTTTGAAAAACTGCCCAACATGTTGCAATGGATTGGAGTGCGGGATGATAGGGCGACGTGCGTAATATCTCGTGTCCGTGCTCAGCAGCCAGTGCATCAAGCGCGTAGGTCGGTACCGGGGCCAGTTTCGCCAACATTTCTACCAACTCGGCTTGGAAACAATCGTCTCTCATGGGGAGCCCCTGTTTACTTAACCACGTGTAGAGACTGTCTTTTGTGCAGGGTGCAGTCGGAGCTGAATGCCGAGAGAGGACCGTGTGATATGGCGCATTATCCATGAGCAGCCACGCGTTGCCAGGGATGTTGGGCACCAACTGCTCGGTGAACCATTTGGTGAAGAGGTTATGGTTCATTTGGCCATGATAGTCCCCTGTTTTCTTGGTGCTCTTCAAGGTCAATTTCGCTCCGGGGACCCAGCCACTCTTGGTCATCGCATGGAGAATGATGCGCCATTCTCCTTTGCCTGTCGGCTTTTGTACCCCTGGACCATCGTCATCGCAATACCACAGAAAATCGTTGCTATGATTCGTATTCACATACGACTCATCTAAATAGACTTCGGGGCGAATCACCTCGTCTCTCTGGCGATTGGCACGCTTTTGGCGGAGAGAGCGTTGACGCGCAGCGACCACATGATCTTTTTCCTTGAGGTGTTGGGCGCGCGTTCCCTTCCCGAATGTAAAGCCCCATCTATCCAGCGTACGACCCAGTGTCCTCAGACTGCGCTGTTGATCAGGAGTTTCCTTCGCAAGCTGTGCAGCTACCATCTCAAGCGTAATGTGCGTGCCCTCTCGGTTCGCTTGACGTACAGAGTCCCTGGTCATGGTCTGCCGAGAGTCCGCGATGGCCCTGGGCGGACGGCCTCGACACTGCGCTGCGCCCCGGTCCAACACATCGGGGCCTCAGTGAAAGTCCGCCATGACCCGTTTCCCCGTTGCTATCCCTACTCCTAAGGCCTGTGCAGCGCGCTCAGCACACGAATAATCCTGTTCACGCACATCATCTTGCGTACGATCAAAATAGTCCTTTAACAATACGATTACCCTCTTAAACTCGGGTGTGAGAGGGCTCCCTTGCGTTGCCACACCCGTTGCTCCCAAATTGAGGTTTTTGGGAAGCCATTATCACACATCGTTTGTTCATGAGTATCCATTCGTGTGACGGGAACTATACTTTTGCTGGCATTGGTGGCTTCCAGTACCTGGCATCCTAGATGTCCATGTCGTCAGTCCTACGCCAGTGCCCGGGACCGCCGGGCTCCAGCCCGGCTCCGGAAGCCACGCTGGAGCGTGGCGGTCCCAGGGAAAACCCTGGAGAACTGGCAGCGTATTATGAAACAGACATCTCGCGCAGTGAGGGTTTGCGCCATATCCTGCGCATCGTTGAGCGGATTCTCGAAGGGGGCGTCTTGGTCGGCGGCATTGCCCATGACCAGGGCGACGCAGGGTTGCGCCGTGGTGCTGACAGGGAAGAGCATACTCATGAGACACAGAAGGAGGAGGTGCGTCTACATTCTCGTGTATCCCACAAACCTCCCGTGAGCTGTACGAGGTCTCTCGCATCCAAGCCTGCAAGCCCGCTTGAACGAAATGTGGGTCGAAGGTCAAGGCTTGGCTCACCCCGGCTGCACGCATGACAGCGCACGAGATGCAATCCACCAGTCCCCAGGCCGTATCTTGGCGTGCCGTGAACAAGGGCCAAGCCTGGCGCAAACCACCAGGGGGGAGAGGTACCACGTCCACTTCCGCTGCGGCGAGGAACTGTGCGATGATCGCCGCGGCCTCCTGCTTGTAGCTCCGTGCCAAGGCATTGCCAATCTCTAGGAGAACAGCGTCCGTCACCAGCAAAGGATGGCCTTCGTGTTGCTCCGCCAAGTCGAGCGCCTGCTGATGCTATCGATCCCGGCGATTAATCAGGGCAATCACGAAGAGCGTATCAACGAAGATCCGGCTCGGCACGCTTTTCTCCGCTCGTATAGAGATCGAGATTCGTGGCAAAATCCGGGGGGCATCGATGTGAATACCCCGTAGGGTGGCCATTAAACTCTGTGGCTTCGTGTGCTGTTTGGACTTGATGAATTGCTTGATGACCATCTAGAGCGCATCCAGGTCTTCGTCGCTGAGGGTGTCAAGATCGGCTTGCATCAACTCTCTTGTTGACATACTCCATCCTTTGGACTTTCCTCTCATATAAGTCTATAAGGACTTAATACAGACATCCGTGGTCTCGTGGGTGAGCCAGTATTGACGCCGACCCCGGCCCAGGCCCCGCGTGAGACCTGGGCCAGCACGCCGTCTACCACTCGCGGATGGCGGGCATGACCTCCTTGCCAAACAGCTCAATCGAGCGCATGGTCGCCTCGTGCGACATGCGCGATTCCTGGCCATAGAACACCAGATGGCCCATGTTGAGCTCATCTTTCAGGTAGCGCAGCTTTTTCAACACCGTGTCCGGCGTGCCAGCGACCACATGGTGATTGGCCTGTAACTCCGCCAGACTCTGCTCGCCCAGCGGCTTGCTTTCACTGGTACGGCGGCGCACGGCCATCTGCGAGGCGGCCCGACTGCGGTAGCCCGGCGGGGCAAAAAACTCGCGTGGGCCACGCACGGTCTCGCCCATGCGCCAGAGAAAATGCTTGGCCTCTTCCTGGGCCTTGGCTTCCGTATCGGCTACATAGCAGCACAGCAAATAGCCAAAATTATCGTCCGTGACGGTCTTCTTGGCCTCTAAGGCGGCCTCACGGTAGATACCAAACAGTTCCTTGGTCATGTTCAGCGGCGTCAAAAAGGCTACATACGTATAGCCATGCCGACCGGCCCACTGCGCCGTGTCCGGGCTGGCGCTGCCGGGCACCCAGATCGGTGGGTGGGGTTTTTGGATCGGCACGATCCACGGATTGACCACGCGGTAATGAAAATGCTTGCCCTCCCAGCGGAACGGGCCGGGGGTGCTCCAGGTTTTGACGATCAGGTCGTGGGCCTCCTCAAAGCGCTCGCGATTGTAGGCCGGATTCGTGTTGGACGAGACGCTTTCGACGCCAGTGCCGCGTACAAAGCCGGAGATCAGGCGGCCATTCGACAAAATGTCCAGCATGGCCAGCTCTTCAGCGAGGCGCAGGGGATTGTCCCAGATCGGCAGCACGTTGCCGAGCAGCAGGATTTTGGCGTTTTTGGTATTGCGCGCCAGGATCGAGCCAATGAGATTCATCGTGGCGTTCATGCACGACGGCGTGTTGTGGTGCTCATTAATCATCAGCCCGTCAAAGCCCATTTCCTCGCAAAACTGGTACTCATCCAGGTAGCGGTGGAACAGGCTGTGGGCCTTGTGCGGATCATAAAACGTATTCGGAAAGGTCAGGCGGATGGACGGGTATTTGGCGCCTTCCTCGTCAGGATATTCGTGGTACGGTAGCTCGGTAAAATAGTAAACCTGCATGAAGCGATCTCCCTTTCGGTGTGGGACCAGCGTTTAACGGAGAAACGACCGTACCACCTCGGCAAAGGCCTGGGGGCGCTCGATGTGTGGACAATGGCCGCAGGAGTCGATCACGGCCAGGCGTGCGCCGGTGATATACTGCTGATACAACTCCCCGCATTCCAGGGGGGTAATGGCGTCGTCACGGCCCCAGACAATCAGCGTGGGGCGGTTGATGCGTGGCAAGAGTGCCGGCAGGCGGAATTCGTGCATGTAGGGCTTCCAGCACAGGCGCACCATAGTTTCCAGCGCTGCTTCGTCCTGGTCTATGGCTATCGGGGTGGGGGGCTGGCCGTAGAGTTGTGGCCACTCTGGGACTTGTTTCGGATCAAAAAAAGACTTGTCGCGCACCTGCGCCAGGGTGATCAAAAACAGGTCAAGAATCTCGCCGCGCTGCGGTTTGAGGCCCATGGCATCGACCAGCACCAGGCGATCGACCACCTGCGGGCAGATGGTGGCCATGTCCACGGCGAGCCAGCCGCCCACGTCGTGCCCGACCACATGCGCCTTGTCGAGCCCCACGGCCTCCATGAACCACAGGTAAAACAGCGCCATGTCGGCGATATTCGTCATCCAGGCCGCCCCCGGTGTGTGGCCACAGCCCGGATGGCTGGGGGCATACACACTAAAGCGCTCGGCGAGGGCCTGGTGATGTTGCAACCAGCCGGGGTTGGGTTCTCCCCCATGTAACAGCAACAGCGGCGGGCCGTCACCTCCGCGATAGAAATGCGTCGCCAGGCCAGCGACGTTGATCGATTCTTCCCGCCAGGTCGGTATCGGCATGCGTGTCTCCTTCAATAGAACTCCAGCAATGGGCTAGGACGGGTCATGCAATGGTCCAGCTTGGGCAAGCAACAGACGAGGTGTTGCTGGGAGAGGTAAGCCCACACACTGCATGGCCCTGTGCACGGGGCTTCTGGACTCGCTCTCGGCGTGGTTATAGGTTATGATGCGAAAAATTGCAACCTGTTTGGGCAGACAGCACAAGGAGTATGCAGTGGCCAACATGAGCAATTACGCGCAGGAGCGAGCCGCGTTTCGGCTCGACGTACCGGCCTATTTTAACTTTGGAACCGATGTTGTAGACCGCTGGGCCGAGGATCCCGACAAGCTCGCCATGCTGTGGATCGACGACACTGGGCAGGAGGCGCGCTACACCTTTGCTGACATGCGCCGGGAGTCGAATCGCTTTGCCAATGCCTTACAGAGTCTGGGCGTACGGCAGGGCGATGGCGTCATGCTGGTGCTGCCGCGTCTGCCGCAGTGGCACAGTATTGTGGTGGCGTTGATGAAGCTGGGGGCCATTCCCATGCCCGGCACGGTGCTGCTGACGCCAAAAGATTACGTGTATCGTATCAACACCGCGGCGGCCACCGTGGTCATCGTCGATGACGCGAATGCGGCCAAGGTCGAGGAGATACGCGCCGAGTGCCCGACCGTGCAGCATTGTATCGTGGTCGGCAGTGCCCGGCCCGGTTGGCTGACCTATGACGCCGCCATGGCCACGGCCAGCACGGATTTCACGCCGGTGCCGACGCGCAGTAGCGATCCGGCGCTGATTTACTTTACTTCCGGGACCACCGGCGGCCCAAAGATGGTCCTGCATACCAACGCTTCGTACCCGTTGGCACATGTTGTGACGGGCAAATACTGGCTCGATCTGCAGCCCGACGACCTGCATTGGAATCTCTCGGACACGGGTTGGGCCAAGGCGGCGTACAGTAATCTCTTCGGCCCCTGGCGCATGGGGGCGGCGGTGTTTATCCAACACAGCACCGGGCGTTTTGATGCGCAGGAGACGTTGCGGCTCCTGCAGCGCTACGGGGTCACGACGTTTTGTGCACCCCCAACGGCGTATCGCATGATGGTCCTCGAAGATTTGCCGAGCTACCATCTCCCGCAACTGCGGCATTGTGTCGGCGCCGGCGAACCGCTCAATCCTGAAGTGATTGTCGCCTGGCAGGCTGGCACCGGCCTGACCATTTACGACGGCTATGGGCAGACGGAAACCACCATTCTCGTCGCCAATTATCCCTGCATGGCGGTGAAGCCCGGTTCGATGGGTAAGCCGATCCCGGGCTTTGATGTGGCGATTATCGATGCCAACACCGGCACGGTGCAGCCCACGGGACAGGAAGGCGATATTGCCATCCGCGTCAAGCCCGAGCGCCCGGTGGGGCTGTTTCAGGAGTATTGGCAAAATCCAGACGAAAACGCCAATGCCTTTCGTGGCGACTGGTACATCACCGGCGATCGTGGCATCGAGGATGACGAGGGCTACTTCTGGTTCGTGGGCCGGGCCGATGACGTGATTATCAGTGCTGGCTATCGCATTGGTCCCTTTGAGGTGGAGAGTGCGCTCATTGAGCACGAGGCGGTGATGGAATCCGCCGTGGTCGCCAGCCCGGACGAAATGCGCGGCGCGGTGGTGAAAGCGTTTGTCATCTTAGCCCCAGGCTATCAGCCCTCGCCAGCGCTGGTGGAGGCGTTGCAAGAGCACGTCAAGCGCGTCACCGCGCCCTACAAATACCCGCGGGAAATCGAGTTCGTGACGGAACTCCCCAAAACCATCAGCGGCAAAATTCGCCGGGTGGAACTACGGCAACGCGAAGAGGCGGTCAAAACCTCTGGTGGCCGTCAACGATAGACGCGTCTCTAAGGACAAAACATGCATGACTTGATGAAATTTCTCCACATCCTGGCGGTGGTGCTGCTGCTTGGGAATCTCCTCATGGCGCCGTTTTGGCGCAAACTCTTAGCCGCCGGGGGTGAGCAGGCGCGGTCGGTGGCCAACCGCAGCATGCGTACGGCAGATCTGCTCTTTACCCTGCCAGGCTGGGTGATCGTTTTAGTGACGGGCCTGGTGCTGGCGTTCCAACGCGGCTGGAAGGGCAATGGCTGGATTCATCTCAGCCTGACGCTCTTCGCCGGCTGGGTGATCCTCTGGCACATGCTGGTGCTGCCGGCCCGCAAAGCCATGATTGCGGCGGCGGATACCCCTGCACTCGGTGGCCAAGCTACCGCGGCGCTGGCGCAGCACGAACGGCGGTGGCAGCAGTGGACGTATGTCTCCGCGGCCATTGTGACGGTGATTTTGCTGCTCATGGTGGCACGGCCTTTTACCCGCTGAGAGGCTCGCGTGGTTGACGTCCCGTCCGTCCCTGGAGGCGCTGGAGGCCGTGACTTTTCGCGTTGACAAGGTCAGCGCTTCCACAGTACAGTGACCTCCCACCCAACACAAAAAAGGACTTTGTGTTCCGTGTATGATCTAGATGGTGCGTATGACGCCGGCCCGCAGCTGAGCAAGGGGACATGCATGCAAGTATGCTGCAAAGTCTACGGATTCGCCAATACCTCGCTTGGCATCGCATGTACGCTCGCTCGTGACCTGCTGGCAGTGGGGCAGTGCATCCAATATAACAACCGAGTGTACGTGATGGTCTCGGTGATGGAAAGTCAGGGGGCATGGTACGCCAATGTCATCCCCGAGGATCAATGCCAGCATCTACGACGCCCCGTGCAGCGTCAGTACGACGATGCGGAATCCCGTGAACGCCTTGAGGCCTGGCGTCAGCGTGCCGTCCAAGCCGAACACCAAGCCCACATGCATGAAACAGAGCATAGCGCCCTAGAAGCGCGTCTTGATCGCCTTATGGCCATGCTAGAGCTGCTCACGAAAGAACCGGATGCCCACCAGCACGAGCAGCCTCGCCCGGCCCAGAAGCATCGGGGGGGGGAGCATGTACGCTGAAAAATTCGAGTTGTTGGAAGCGAAGATTCGCGAAACGGCCATGCTGGTCTCGCGGCTCCGTGAGGAAAAGCAACAACTGGAGTGGGAGAATGAGCACTTGCGGGCCCGGGTGGCGGAGTTAGAAAGCCACATCCAGGGCGTGGCCGGCGCCGAGCCGCCGTATGAACCGGAGATTGATCATCTCCTCGAACAGCTCGATACCTTGCAACAGGATGCAGACATGCCGCCACGGTCCACGGCCAGCCCTCTCGGCGTCGCGCCCACTCCCTCTGTGGTCCAGTCATCTCCCTCGCGGACCCAACCAGAGTCCCCACTAGAGCCCCCACCTCGCGCCCTGACCCTCCTGGAAGAGCACGTGCAACGTGGCATGCTGCATGAACACGCCGGGGAGTACGAGCCGGCCATCTCTGCCTATCAACGTGCCCTCGAGGTCGATGGTGAGAACCTCGACGTGGCACAGCGTCTGGCTTTCTTGTTGGAAAAGCTGAATCGCGATGTCGAAGCGGCAGCCGTGTGGGATAAGATCTGGGCCATTCGAGGCGCCCAGACGTCCCCGCGACGGCGGCGCTTGCGCTAGGGGAAGGTGGGAGTACGCAGCCGACAGCAACGTTACCCCAGGCTCCGTAAAGCCCCGTCGTTCACGGCGAGGATCGAAGGATCTTGCCCTGGAGGTGAGCAAAAGATTTAACTTGCATTATTCTGCAAGATAAATTATCTTTGGACACATGAGTACAGCAAGTAAAATTCTCAAACTTCCCTTTCTGCGTCTCAATCGGGCAAAAGCTGCGGAGTTCGCCCGCCTGCAGGCGCTCAACACGGCGACAGCGAACACCATCTTGGCGCTGCCACACGACGTGCGGCGTACACTGACGAGCAAATCGTTTGTCCATGTCGAGATCGGCTCAGCCTGGATCAATCAAACCATACGTAACACCAACGCCCGCACGAAGGTGCGGCAGTTTCGGGGCCTGCCACTCGAGACCAACAACCAGAACTGGACGCTGCATAAAGTGGGAGCGACGTATTCGGTGTCCTTTGGTGTGCGACGGGGCATCAAGAAACGTCTCCCACTGGCCGTGCATCAGGCTGCGCACCAGCCCTGGCTTGAGGCGATCCTTGCTGGGCGGGCTTCCCCAGGCTCGATCAAACTCTGGTGCTCCAGGAAGGGCCTGTGGTATGCCTGTCTCTCGGTGTCGATGGAGGTTCCCGACGCTGAGCCGACAGGCAAATGGCTCGGTATTGATCGTGGACATACTATCCCTCTGGCGGCTGCCACCCCTCAGGGCCCGGTGATGTTTTGGAAAGCCAAACGTCTCCGCCACATCCGCCGCGTGTACGCTAAGCGCCGTCAGCGACTGCAAGCGGCTGGCAAGCAGCGCGCGGTCACAAAGCTGGAACGGCATGAAGGGCGCATCATCACGCATATCAATCACTGTCTCTCCAAAGAGGTGGTGGGGCTGGCGCAGCGGTGTGGTGCTGGGCTCCGTCTGGAAGACTTGTCGGGTATCCGGTCTCGTTCCAGGCAGCGCCAGACGACGAAGACCGACGCAGGGCAGAACCGCGACTACTGGCCGTTCTACCAGTTGGAACAGTTCATTACCTACAAAGCCCAGCTTGCCCGTGTGGCGGTGGAGAAAGTCCCCGCGGCGTATACGAGCAAAAGCTGTCATCGCTGTGGCGCCCTGGGCACGCGCAAGCATCATGCGTTTGACTGCCCACGCTGCCACTATCATGCACACGCCGACGCCAACGCGGCACAAAATATCCGCGACTGGCAGGGGCTGTGCTGTCCGCTGGTTCTTGAGGCTCCAGCGGACGGGGCACATGACTTGCCCCTGCACATGGTACGGAAAACGGCTGGCTCGTAAGGGCTGGTCGTCGACTCAGAACATGAACCTTCCTGGTGTGGGCTCCGGAATCCCCGGACTTCAGGCCGGGGAGGATGTCAAAAAGGACACACCACGCCATGGAGTTTGGTTTACGCGGGAAAACCGCGCTGGTGACAGGCGCGCGTCAATGTAGGGGCACAGCCCTGGTGGTGCCTGCGGTGTCCGCATGTGCCTCGTCTCTTCATAGGGTTCTCGTCGACATGGACGGTGGAGCGACGCGATGCATGTAAAAGGACAACTGCGCGTGTGGAGCGTCATGATACTGTGGGTGTTCCACCTACTTGGGAGCACGGTCTCTGCCGGGATGCTAGGGTATCCCGTACCGCGCCTGCGGCAGTGGCATGCCCGTCTTGAGCTGGCGGGGGATAGCTTCCAGGAAACCCTCGACCGCCTGGATAAGGCCAACGCCACCACCGCCCGCGGCCTCCTCACCGCGGCCTTTGCCCCAACGGATTGGAGCGAGATCTATGGCCGTTTTGGTGTGGCTGATATCAACGTGTCGCGGGTCGGATTGAATGGCGATTTTGGCTTGGCCTATGGCGGCGGGGCGCGCTTACGGTTGTTTCGACTCTCGTGGGGAAGCGCCGGCCTGATGGGGCAGTACCTGCGTTTTCAGAGCGACGATAACCACAACCCGCGCCGCGACGCCACCGTCGACGAAGTGGATGTCGCCCTCGGACTGGGCTCACGGCGTTTTGGGGCGTTTCAGTTTTATGGCGGTGGGGCGTATCATAAGGCCACGCTTAACATCCGTGAACGCAATCCCACCACCAAGGTGCGCCTCGAAAGTGATATCCCAGCGCGCCTGTTCGTTGGGGTCAATATTTATCCCCTCAGCGATTTTCCCGGTGGGGAGTTCGTGGTCAATGTTGAGGCGCGTTTCCTGGGCGAGACCCCGCAAGTGACCATGGGGCTGCAGTGGAGCTTTTGACGGCAGACCGTGGCGGCACACCTGCGCCCCCTGGGAAGTTTTGACACCTGGGGGCGCCCCGTGTTAGGATGCGCCCCACCATAACACGATAGCCCCGCACTAGCTACTATCACACGGCGTCTCTGCCGAGAGCAGAGGGAGACGTGTTGCGCTCGTACTTCTCGCACACCCAGACATCGTTGCTGACTCTTGAGAGCCATGAAAGGTAGGTGCCGTATCATGACCACAACTTCCGCGCCTTGGACTGAGACCACAGTGGAGGCGGCTGGCATCCCGCTGCAACTTATTCGCGGGGGGACGGGCACACCCCTCCTCCTGCTCCATGATGAGATGGGCCATCCCGGCTGGCTACGCTATCACGCCGCTCTGGCCCAGCATTACACGCTGTACATTCCCATCCACCCAGGTTGTGGCGAGTCGGGGCGCTTAGACTGGATCATGAACATGCGGGATCTGGCCTGCTGGTATCTCGACGCTTTGGACGATCTGGGGCTTGGGCCGGTGCCCGTCATTGGGGGCTCCCTCGGCGGCTGGCTCGCGGCAGAAATGGCCACCATGTGCCCGCAACAATTCCAGCGCCTTGTGCTGGTGGGTGCTATGGGCGTGCGGCCACCCGTGGGCGAAATCTTTGATATGTTTTTAGTGGTGGCACGCGAGTACCTGCGCACGAGTTTTGCCGATCCGACCGGCACAGAAGAGACCCGGCAACTGTGTGAAGCCACGCCCACCCCCGAGCAACAGGAGATCCAGGAGTTAGCCCGCGAATTGGCGAGTCTCGTCGGCTGGCGTCCCTATATGCACAACCCGAATCTGCCCCGCGTCTTGCGCCGTTTACGGAAGCTGCCCACGCTGCTGGTGTGGGGTCAGCAGGACACCATTGTGCCCGTTAGCGCAGGTGAGGCCTATCGCCAGGCGATTCCGGGGGCCCGGCTCACCGTCCTCGACCACTGTGGGCACCGTCCAGAAGTGGAACAGCCCGAGGAATTTGTGCGGATAGTCCACGAGTTTTTGCAGGCCTAGTTAGTCAACCGAGGAGGAAGGCACTATGCTCATTGGACATTTTACAGAACAACCCTGGCAGGACGATAACACCGGCCTCATGGGGACGCAGAGTCTCGATCTGAGCGTCAGCAATCAGTCGTACAATCCGCAGGTGGGCGCCAGACTCTACAATCGCTATCTCGACGAGAAGATTTACGCCGAGGAGGTGGGCTTTGACGCGCTGATGCTCAACGAGCACCACAGCACGCCGTTTTGTATGCAAGGCGTTACCAACGTGGGCGCCTCCATTCTGGCGCGTGTGACCACGAAAGCCAAAATTATCATCCTGGGGAATATCCTGCCGATCTGGGAAGATCCGCTCTGGCTTGCCGAGCAACTGGCGATGATCGACATGATCTCCTACGGCCGTCTGGTCTCCGGCTTCGTGCGTGGCGGCGGCCGCGAAAGCGTGGCCCACAATGCTCCCCCGCACTTCAACCGCGAGCGCTTTGAGGAAGCCCATGATTTTCTCATCAAAGCCTGGACTACGGCAGGCCCCTTTCGCTGGGAAGGCAAGCACTACCACTATCGCTACGTCAACCCGTGGGCCAGACCGTTGCAGCAGCCGCATCCGCCCATCTGGATTCCGTCCACGGTGAGTATTGAGACGGTGCAGTGGACGGCCCGGCATCGTTATCCCCTGGTGCTGCTGGCGACGAAGCTCGGCCCCACCAAGGAAGCCTTTCAACTGTATCACGACACCGCGGCGGAAGAAGGCTATGAGTCGGGCACGCAGAACCTCTCCTATCTTTTCAAAGTGCACGTGGATGAGACGGAGGAACTGGCGGAGCAAGCCGGACGGAAATATCTGTCGGGGGTGAGCAATCCGTTCCTGGTTGGCAATGAGGGTGCGGTGAACCCGGCCATCATGAATCTGCCGGGCCATACCTCACGGACCTCCAAGCGTCTGGCAGCGACCGCCTTTGGGCCGGCCGGTCGCTTTGGCACGAATCGTCGGCCGTACGAAGACCAAGTCCAGGATCTGTCGATTATCTCCGGCACCCCGAAGAGCGTCTTGCCGAAAATCCGCCACGTCCTCGAATACCTGCGGCCCGGTAGCGTCTTCTTCTGGGACGGGGATGGAGCCATGAGCCACGATGACCAGATGCGCAGTCTGCGCCTGATGGGCGAAGAGGTCATCCCTGCGGTCCGTGAGATGGGGAAAGAGTTGGAGTTGTTCAGTCCTTTTGAGGTCGATCCAGCCACCGGGAAATCCCTCACGGCTACGGCCGCAGCGCCACAAGCCGTGGCAAGTCCTGCGGCCTAGTGCACTGCCACAGCTCCTCGTGTGCCAAGCCTCTGCCTGGGAGCACGGGCCAGATGCCTGCGCTCCCAGGCCATACCCGGCCTGCCATCGGCAGGCGCAATACAGGCGTACCCTTCCAGTATGCTATACTGTGTTGCATCACCCACGCTACCTCGCACGCGTCACAGTCGTCAGAAGGATGATCGTATGTCTCGGGAATGGACCCATACACGCGAGGTTCTCGGCAAATTGCAGCCTATCACGGCCAGTCTCTATCTTGGGAAGCTGGCGCTCAAAAGCCCGCAACTCATCGCGCAGGCGCGCACGTTATCGCAGCAATATCCTCTGCACGATGACCGCTTTAAGATCCATATGATTCACTATTTGCGTGAGACCATGCCCGGTGGGATGGAGACGCTCTACGAGGCCCTGTTGACGGACATCATGGCGGATAAGCTCCAGCTGGGGGCCTAGATGTCCATTTTGTAAGTCCTGCACCAGTCGGGGATTCTTCGCGGACCTTGCCCGTGAAGGGATTGGACTGGTCGTGCGTTGATGCAACAGATATCTGGTCCCATGTGGACAGGCTGGCATAAAGGAGGGAGGCATGATTTTTGAGCAGATTGATGCCGGTGGCGATCGCAACTTTAGCTATCTCATCGGCGATGAAGAGAGCCACTTGTGCGCCGTGGTTGATCCCGGCTATGACACGAGCAAGCTGGAAGCCCGGGTCAAAGACCTCGGCCTCACCGTGGCGTATATTTTGAATACCCACACGCACAACGATCATACGGCAGGCAATGGCGTGTTCCATACCGGCGCGGTGAAACTCGCCGCCTACAAAGACGCGCGCGTGCATCCCGACGTCCACCTCAATCACGGGGATGTCATCCAAGTCGGCACGCAACGTATCGAGATTTTGTTCACGCCGGGGCATTATGTGGACGCCATTTGCATCCTGGTCAACGGCAAGCTCATGACTGGCGATACGCTCTTTGTCGGGTGTATTGGCGGCTCATTTGCCCAGGGCGCCAACACGGAAAATCAGTTCCACAGTCTGTACGACGTCATCATGAAGCTCGACGACAGCGTGGAAGTGTATCCTGGCCATGATTACGGCCCCACACCCTCCTCCACCATCGGTCACGAGCGTGTCCACAACCCCTTTCTGACGCGCTCGAATTTCCAGGAGTTTGTCTGGCTGAAAGAGCATTGGGACGAATACAAAGTCGAGCACGGCATTCCCTAGCCCCGCGGTCACGTCTACCTAGTGTACGCCTTCTCACGCCGGGAGAGGGTGGGGATGCAGGCCCGGCAGCGCCTCGGCACCACCCCCGACCCTCGCCCACTGGCCTGACCCTCGTTTCCTTCCGACATGTGCGTCTTCTCAGAGAAAGTTACAGTAACGTTATGCAGTCGATACACAACATTCGTAATATCGCCGTTATCGCCCACGTTGACCACGGAAAAACCTCACTGGTGGATGCTATGCTGTGGCAAAGTGGCATTTTCCGGACCAATGAAATTGTCCAAGAACGCGTCATGGACAGCATTGATCTGGAACGCGAGCGCGGCATC
>SXGT01239961.1_pt1 | contig 15289 bp, 19 predicted proteins | sample 3176221 | NCBI WGS metagenome assembly SXGT01 (sample SAMN11356862, study PRJNA531348) | freshwater metagenome | isolation source: freshwater sample F1-120 | place: China: Fuxian Lake, Yuxi | collected 2017-12-25
ACTGGATAGCCTGTACAACCTAATGTTGTACTAGCCTAACATCAAAAACGCGTTACGAACCATCAGACGGTAAGACCCTTAGTGCGCACCAATAGTGTTTATCGCAGCTGTGCCGTAGTGGGTAACCCTACGCGATGTTTGAGCTAACAGAGATACTATCAATTGTACTGATCCTGATCACATTACTTGGGTGGGCATAACTTCCAGCCAAGCTCTATGACATAAATGCCTCACTGAACTAAGTTTGCTCTTTCTAAGTAATTTTAAATTCAATAAATATAATTTATGGAGTTAAAAATGATCGGTCACGATAAACAATGAACAGTAATTCAAAATACAGTGCTATGCCTCCCTCCCCATCAGGAGGCTCTGCTGCGCCAGGCGCATCTAACGATAGGATGCGCCTGGCGCAAGATAAAGTTCACGAAGTAGTTGATATTATGAGGGATAATGTGGAGAAAGTATTGAAACGTGACGAGCAACTCAGCGACCTAGAGAGGAAATCAGAGGACTTACAACTCAGCTCACGGTTCTTCCTGTCACACAGCAAAAAGCTCAAAATGCGTATGTGGTGTCAGGATAAGAAAATGCTTCTTATCCTGATATTTGTGATTGTGCTTATCATTGTTATTATCGCCTTAATTATAGCATACAAGTAGATACGATATATGCTCTCAGCCTTTAATTTGAAATATACTTTGAGATAATGAGCATATTGGCTTCGAGCAATCACTATAAGCGTATGATACATGACACAATACATGGCTCTTTTTATCTTCCTAACATAGCATGGCATATTGTGGATACGCCACAATACCAGAGGCTCCGTTACATTAAACAAACGGGCAACGCCTCCTATGTATATCCCGGATCGGAACACACGCGTTTCCAACATGGGTTGGGTGTCGCATATTTATGCTTGCAGTTTGGTAAGATGATAAAATCTGAGTATGATTGGCTTATTAGTGACCATGACATCCTCTTACTGTGTCTAGCTGGGTTATGTCATGATCTGGGACACTGTGCGTACAGTCACCTATACGAGAAAGTTATACATATGTTTGACAGCGACAGTACATTTACTCATGAGGAAGGTAGTATTCGCTTGCTACTCGACATTTACCATAATTCGGAAGAGCTGAGGGAACAACTAACTCTGGAGGATATATACTCTGTATCAAAGATGATATTGGGTTCGCAGAACAAGGTTACCACATCATTTGGTAATGATGCGAACTTAAGCCATGCGTTACGATGGACAGACAGGGATCATGAGAAAGCCTTCCTTTATGAGATTGTATCCAACGGAGCCACAGGTACTGATGTGGATAAATTTGACTACTTAAAGCGGGATAGCCACTATACAGGAATACAATGCGCTTTTGACCCTCAGCGTCTGATGGCCTTCTTTCAGATTCAGATGAACGACGATAAGAGCTATCATATCACATACCGCAACAAAGGAGATGAGCTGATAAAATCCATGTGGACTGCCCGTGACGATCTGCATAGGAGAGTGTATCAGCATCGTGTTGTTAAGTGTGTGGACAAGATGATGTTGGAGATGATAGGCCTGTGTGGGGACGAAGTAGTGTGTGATGGGGTCATGTTACGAGACGCACACCGTAACATGAAAGTCTACTCACAGATAACAGACTATCGCATTTTGGCATTGATCGAGCGCGTGCCAAAAGCTAGAGCCCTGCTATTGCAATTACAACGGAGAGCCTTGTGGCCAACATTAGCAGTAGTTGTCTCAACAAAGAACCTAGAGTTTGACTTGCTCTCCTATGAAGATGTCAAGATGAATGTAGCTCATTTTAAGGGAGAATACCGTTATTATTTTTTCGATACTTCTCATGACGCAGATAGCACAGAATATAAATTCACTATGAAATGTTTTTATGAGATGCTAATCAGCCGGTCTGAGGGAGCATCTATCTTTATAAAAGATCCCCAGCGAGGGACAACCGTGGAGATAGCTCAATAACTAGAAGCATATAGATATACCTGCTAGCAGTAACAATAGGGCAACATTGAGTAATACTGTTGATGCATCACTACTACTGTTGGTGCAGCTATTATTAACATGTGTATTAAGTAGACCCCCGTATGTTAGGTTAATTGGATACAATGCGGCAATCTTGGATCTAGCAACTTCAAGATCATCGTTCAGTTGGCCTGTCGGTATGAGGCAGTATGTTGCGTTATGATTGACAATAATGGCAGTGTTTGTGCAATGACTCGACTCATAACGGCTACAAACTACTGTACAACACCTTACTGAAGAGCAACTACATTTATTAATCCATTCAGTGCATACAGAGCAAGACCGAACAGCGAAGGAATATTTTACCGTTGTGAAAATCTCATAAAAGTAACCTTGAGGAATAACAAATGGCATTGGTGTTAGCTGTGACGGCTGTACCACATATATACCACTGGCTAGGGCTAGCAACGAGATAAGGACAATCATACATGTTTTCCAGGTCAATCATTTTTCATCTACAATTTACCCTGCTGTTTTAGTTTGGTTATAGCACCGCGTGCAGTCTCTAGTGGTACAGTTAGATCTTTGGCCAACATTTTAGCCTGAGATATCCTGTCTAACTGAGAGAAATTTGGCTCTCTGTGAGATAGCCATACATTAACTTGGGGCATAATATCCTTGGCGGCTTCACTCCGTTCATGCAAGCGAACACCCTTGCATATCTTGTGTATTCTTCGTGAAGGGGGTAGGGCACGATCCTTTGTGGGAACGGTATATTTCAGTATGGGATTCCGGTTGCGCTCTAACTTATGTAATGAGACCCAACTGGCCTCATTACATGTTACACCTTTATCCTTCATATAATCGTAAACATATACTGCAGCTCTAGCATCATTATCACCTGCCACCCTCTGTAGGAGCCCGTTAAGATCTGCACATCTTCCTATATCATTCAAGACACTCTGAGTTTCCATTATGGTTTGCAGCAAATCAGTTTTATGTTACCGTTTAGTTTGCCAATAATGTTTGGCTTAAAATATATATGTGCTTCTATTGTGATAGGAAGAGTGGTGGTGGTGTATGTGTGCTTCAATTGTCGTATGCGCGCTGGACCCCTACATATGTTACAGCTAACTGTAGACATAGGGAAAACTTGCGCTCAATGTCATCAAAAGATGGTGAACGTCGGTTTTAAATGCATGGTACCACAGAAGCATAAAGTAAAAGAATGGAAACACCTACAAAAGGCATGGGAAACCCAACTACAATATGTAGACGGTAAGGAAACCGACATTTACGGTACATGCAAAATTGTCAAGCAGGCCTTTTAGTTTTTAACACAACACTTCTCTGGGAAGCGTCCCTCCATCCTCTGTATAAAACGCTCATTATCTGATCGATTCACAGCATTAACAGAAAAGAACATATCCTCCGCATGATATAACGCCACCGCGGAACTAGCATCGAAGCGCTGGGTTGTGGTGTGTGCCCATTGTTTGATATTAATATCTCTCTTGGTTAAATAATATAGTGTACGAAACCCGTTGTTTATTATAATGTTGTTGTTTCTCCGAAATTTTAATGGATTAAATAATCCATGTTTCTTGAGTAGAAATTCTATCTCATATTCCCACGGTTTATATCAAGCCGAAGGAACATGCGGTAGCGCAACCCTTACGGTTGTATTTAATATCCTATTAGCGTGATACACCATATAATCATACATGAGATCAAAGTCATAAGGTTTATGCTGTATGTCGTGAGCAGGAACACGTAAAATATACGGTTCCTTACAGTAGACGTTAACGTGTGGCTTGCCGGCACTGAAAAATCACTATACACTAGCTTCCTGTTCACAAAAAAGTCGTCATTAAAATAAATATATCGATCTGACAACCCTGGTATTTTATGTATGGTACATCTCTATCGTTAGGGAATTAAAAACAGGGAGTATGTCCGCTGGCATAAATTTACTATGTGGTACAAGTTCTATCTTGGGATGCGAAAAATTCAGGAAGGGCGGTCTTTGACCATCCTTAACAGCAATATAAATCATATTGACCCAAGAGCAATATTTTAACAGGCTTTGAACTGAGTATTTTAATTCATCCGCAGTGTCATATCGGCACAAGGAGGTGTTTTCATCTGACGGTGGTAGTCTGGAGAGATATTTATCACGCTCAGGATCTGTCTGGCTGACCCATGTATACACTACACCTACGCTCATATCAGCGCCCGCACCTGTACTGTCCATATTATTCATTATATTATATGATTATTCCATGTACAAGGTAAAGAATAAAATGATAATTTATGTTTTGTAATGTCAGTATTACAAAGAGAGCAAGAGTATGACGACGATGATAAAGAGTACAAGTTTCAGTTGTTGAATTTATCAGACGCACAAAAGCAACATCTAGCTTGCCAAATGCAATACCGTCTTGAAGGCGGTTCTGAATACGGGCAGGTTATATATGACATAGGTTTAACGGATGATGGTTTCCCATTGGGTCTTTCGGTAGAGGATCTAGATACCAGTATCGTATCTCTCCGTGACATTGTTAGTATGGTACCGTACTGTAGTATATGTGCTATAGAACGTCATGAGGTTATCCACTATGCAGAGAGCCAAGAAGACTTGTTTGAAAAATTTCTGATCAATAAGCGCTCGGCCGAGCCCGGTGTATCTTCAACCGCAGTGGAACGCAAGTGGAAACTTTCCCGAGAGGGGAAGGATAATGGCTATTTACCATTTAAGCGCTATGTGGCGGAACTTATTATCCGGAAATCAGTTGGGCAATACTGGGAGACCAAAATAGGTATCGCAGGCAATGTTGATTGCGGAAAGAGTAGTTTATTAGGAGTTCTCGTGTCAGGTCAGTATGATAACGGTCGCGGTAAGGCGCGTATTGTCATTATGAAACATAAACATGAACAGGAGACTGGGCGTACAAGCTCAGTCTCGCAGGAGATTGTTGGTTTTAACTCGTCTGGAGAACTTGTTAACGAACAACTGGCGAGCAAGGCTCCCGGTCGCACAGGAGAGCGCATCGAGTGGAGCAGCATCGTGCGCAACAGCTCAAAGATCATTACGTTTTTTGATTTAGCCGGGCACTTGGACTATTTATCTCAAACTATCACCGGGATCACCAGTAATGAACTGGATTATGTCATAGTTGTGGTGGGTGCCAACATGTCAGCCTCTGTAGCACAGGATCGTGGTAAAGAAAGATGGATTAATATGACGCGAGAGCATATGGATATTTGCCTTGCCTTAGGTATTCCCTGTATCGTTGTGGTAACTAAGATTGACACCACAGATCCAGAGGTGCGGAAAGAAACAGTAGGCCATTTACAAAAGCTACTGAAGAGTAAGTTTGCTCCGTATAAGCTTGACAGTATCGATAATGTCCGCACATGCGTGAACTTAATGACCACAGGTCGGGTCATACCTATAGTACAGTTGTCTAATGTAACGGGTGAAGGTATGGATATACTGAAAAAGCTTTTGCATTATTTGCCTCCACGGAAACAATACCTGATCAAAGAAGGGGATATTCCAATATTACAGATACAGGAGATCTTTCGCCAGGTAGAAGGCACCTCCTTGGTGATTGCTGGGATGTTAACATCCGGCACACTGCAAGTGGCAGAGGACGGTAAAATGGCAACTAATCTCAAGATTGGACCTTTCAGCGACGGGAGCTTCACAGAGACACGCATAAGAAGCTTACAGGTTAAAAAGATGGATGTCGGGTCAGCCACGGCAGGCAAATATGTATGCATAGGATTACCTCGTAGCATTATGGATAAGGGTGGTAAGCTCACCAGGAAGGGTATGTTTGCGGTGGGTGCCAAGATGAATCCAAGAGCTGTTTGGGAATTCTGGGCAGACATAAGATTGGCTAAGTACAAGTCCTCGTGCATAAGAACCGGTTACACTCCCCTATGCCATATTGCCCATATTAAACAGACATGTAAGATATTGCGCATCGTAGAGCAACCGAAGGATGGGTGTGCTTTTGACCCACTCACCTGTCCCGATAAGATTGCCCTGGCAGCAGGAGATGACGCTCGGGTATTGATGCGTTTCTGTTTCAGACCCGAGCTTATATTTGAGGAAGATAAACGTCGGTTGGTCTTCCGTGAGGGCAAGACCAAGGGTATCGGAACGATAATAGAAATAACGGACACCATACATTTGCCTATCGACAATAAGACTGTAACAAAGGATGCGAAAGTACGTCCCAGCAGACGCGAACGCAGAGCCTTACGAGAGCAGGCTCTGGCTCAGGGTATAGGAGCGAACCCCGCACAAAGGGGCAAGCTTGATAAAGCTGCTGCTACTACTATGCAGGTATAAGAAGGAGCTCACTAAGGAGCTCACGGGAGTTTTAGGGCGCTGAAGCGCTCCTAAAATCCCTGCGCCCCTTACCCGCGCATATATGTATTTGTTACCCCTGCGCCCCTTACTTGCGTGCATACGTTATAGGCAGCAATGAAGCTATTATTATGCAGATATAAAAAGCAAATATTATTCTATGATACATAGTACATGACTTACAAATAAAACATTATCTATGCTGGATTAGTAATCCAGCATAGATAATGTTTTATTTGTAATATTTTATTTATGTTTATTGGGCTTTGAGTATGTCTTCCAATATATCGATAAAATCCATAATGATGCGTTTTTCTGCCTTATATACTTTGCATACCCGTGTGCCCTCGTCAGCGATGCCTTGAGACGCCCATAGTTCAGAGTCTTCTTCGGCTAAATCTTGCAGGTGAACATCAATCAAATCATTATGTAACCAATATGTTGTACCATAGTGTAAATGTAGTTTATCCCCCTGATGGATATATCTACAGGCATAAAACCGTAGTCCTGCATTAGATACATTTTGCATCCGTATGGAGGTACGGAGATAGGAAATAATGCTTTTAATATCCTCCTCATATATGTCATATATTGTGGCACCATCATCTAACCGGACATTTGTGCTAGCGCTATCAGTAATAAATTGCGCATGTTCTGCCGTCTCCGTGTTAGGATCTCCCACAGCATACATACCATTATATTCCAGAAACATATCAGTGTCCCCCGGTGGCTCGACCTGATGCGATAGGACACCATATGTGGCGACCAGGTCTCCTTCGCAAAAATCTCTGGTAGCATAAACTCCAGACTCTTTGATCTCGGTCATTGCATGAGTCAACGTTTCAATTTTGAGGAGCGAGGAGCTCGCGGCTGGGAGTGCCTGCGTCCATTGAGGCGCTTTGATGCGCTTGAATTGAGTTATGACTGATAGGCATGTGTCATGAAAAATATAGTCTGCATAACCCCAAATAATTACGCATTACGAACGACTGCACTACAATTGTTTATAATGCATACGTTTGCTAATGTTATGACTCCTTATACATAACATTAAAATACATGGAAGCGCAGACGCTAGCGCCTCAATAGACGCGGGTGAGGGGGCGCAGGCTAGGGAGGCGCCGCCGCGCCTCCCAGCCGTGAGCTCCTCTTCTCAGAAAAATGATCTTTTTCGGGTCTCTGCCGTCATGACCACCGATGATTACGGAAATGGAATTTAGCGAGCTTGCAAATCTAATCAATAACCCAACAGTACTGTCTCTTGACAATCTACCCACAGCTGACCAGTTGACCCAACGTTCCCGTAGTACTCCTGCTGGCCTGACACGTCGGGCTCAGTTTGAGGCCCGGCGCATCACCAGCGCCACACGTATCTATGCTCTCCTGACAAGCTACACCGAGTGGCTGGAGCAATCTTTTCTGGCCGGCGTGAGCGAGGCCATTGAGGATGGTCTGGGCTTCCTCTGTGTAGATACAGCTTATCTCCCCAATAAGACACGGGATCTGACTCCAGACCAAACACATTGGTCTGGCGCAGGCCTGGATCCGGGCACTGGTGGTGTTCCCAAGGTTATGCTTCTTGTTGGCAAGCGTGCACCCGGGAGCACAGTGTCTGATCCACTGCTCCTGCCTGGCGGCAAGACCAGTGGTGAGCTGCTGGCCGAGCGCCTGAACCCTAAGGGGTATTCAGTGTACACTCTGTATGATCGTGGCGCATATCGCGTTTACGTGGTTTGGGACTACGAAGCTTGGTCTGATTGGCAGGCGCGCAACACTGCGTGGCGTGCCCGCAACGGAGCTCTTCAGCTGTAGATCTTGAATAATGCAACATAAATATCATATATAGTAATATATACTTTGGTATTCAAAAAAATGCTTTTTTGAGGCATTTAATTTTACGATTCAGCGGTCTTAGACATTTTGTCAGTTGACACTCCAAAAGTGTGAGAGCGGAGCGCCAACAACAAAATGATTATGCAATATGTGTAATGATGTTGTATTATTTTATATTCCTCTGTATATTTTTCGGTATAATCTATATTTCGCGTTGTAGCAAAGTATATGAATTTGGTGGGTCTAGAATCGAAGATTTTACTGAGCTGAGAATAGGCTAATTACAGGAGGATACCACTGCGTTTGTTCGTGTAGTGTGGTCAACATAATATGTACGGTCTTTGTGTTTGCGCATTTCCCATCCGGAGGCAAACTATCTATGGCTCTAACTGGCGCCGGAAAATATGTGAGACTAACAATAGTCTCACATATTTCTGTAATATGTCGCAGGTCGATCTCTGTCCTAACTTTCAGCATATCGACAGTGCGACGGAGATTTAAGCGGTGGGTATATAGTTTCTTCTTGTATAGCTTATATGTGTCTGATAGATTGTAATAATCTTGCCAGAGGCGAAGCTCTACTGGGGCAGGTTCCGGCTCCAGTGGTGGCGGTTTTTGAGGTTCCACTAACCCCATACGTAGTAATTCTTTGATTCCGTTAATAAGTCGGCCAATGTTATTCAGCAGCGTTTCGCGGTTCTGTAATAACTCGCGCTTGTATTGCTTTGTCTGGTGCAGGAGGCCACAGACTCTTACAATGAGGAATACGGATATACCGAATCATTTATCCACGAGCAAGAGGAATATGCAGCTGAAGCTCCGTATCGGCACAGTAGTGCGCAATATATCGCGCGAGAAGCGCTACAGTCATATGTTGAGGAGCTCAATGCGTCATGTGGAGTAGAGCATTGCTCCTGTGGTCGTGATGAGTTCGACTATGATTTTGATAGACACGGAAATCCATACTGGGTGGATCCCTTTATGGAGTTCTGTTCTTGTTACGATACAATATTACCAAAGGATAGCCCTCTACGGGAAAAACTTAAGCTACTGCAGACCAACTACGAGAATAGCAAAGCTAACCTAAATCGCGATTTCTCATCAACATACGAGGAGCTGGATGCACTAACTGTTAAGCATCAGGCATACTTAGCTGAGCTAGAGCTGGGAGAGATAGAGTAAATCATCTCATATACGGACCAATCTACGTACTATCCTCATCTACATACCCATCTATATACCATAATATACCACATAGGATACCATACTTTGAAATAGGTGGGCTGTATACCAGGGTACACCCTACGGAGTCGCACTCTGCTGCCAATCTCGCCAACTCTGCTGCATCAACTATATTATGTACTACATATCTTAGTCTAGCCTCCTTTAATCGGTCAATTGTATCCCTCTCTCCAAAACATAACATATCTGGATTATTTGACACATAGCTTTCAAATAATTCGAATACACCCGGCGTCTTAGTAGTGCATAAGGGCAATATGTCACTACATTGCACACTGTCCCTGGTGATTATACCGAGTAAGACCTTATTTAGTCTATCATCTAAGTGCAATCTTAGTTGATCCTTCTTAAGTCCTGTCCCTACAAGAATTAATCCCTTAATATTTAACTCATACTGTTCTGTGAGGTAGTATTTCAGTGCTCTCTCATTTATCTTCTTGAGATATTCCGTTATTGACTCCTCCCTGAGCCGGGCTATGCGATTTTGACTTTGTCCACCCTGATCATGCTTGGGTTGTAGTTTAGTAGAAAATTTCCCTACAGTAGAGAGCGTATATGTATCGGATGTATCACCATCCATAGTATAAAATACGGTGTCTTGTCCGTTTAGCAATATAACGCCATACTGGTTATATGTCTTATACAGGTAAGATATTATATCAGTATGAAACTTAAGATCACACCGGTACCATCCGCGTTGGATGGGTTTAGGCGGGCTCAAGATTACAGTGCGGTCATCTATTGTACCTGTCTTACTAAATATAGCACCCTGCAAAAATAGCCACACCGGTTTCTGGCAAGCTGCTCAATGACTTAGTATACTGATGTATAGAACGGAGAGCATCAAGAACTCCGTTACGATTTTTCCGATCCTTAATATTTGTCGCAGCTCCTATCTCCTTCGTTATTAACTGACTAAGATCTGCTGCTTTAGTACCTGCTCGGGCGATAAGAGTAACTAGACTTGTGCCGGATCCGCAGCACTGACTCAGATATTCAAGCTTACTGAAGTCTGACATATATATTATTGTGCAATATTTCATTTTAATATAAAAAGAATGTGATCTCATATTATATCAGATAATATATGAGTACTGATGAAATAAAGGGACGCTACGCCGGTTATTTATCAGAGCTTAAAAAACTGAGTCCTTGGGACTCTGCGTTAGTATGCAAGGTCGATGAGGCCACTCGCAGATATAATATATCTATCCCCACAGCTCAACTATCAAAATGCAGCACCGGAGCGTTGTCGGCAATGTCCTCGATATCAACGCTAACTGCTTCTCCCGTACCTAGATCAGTTAGGGTATTACCCACGCCCCCAACATCCAGAATATTACCGACGATACCGACAATACCGAGAGCTTCATCTGTTAAATTACCGCCGGTCACGACGCCTCCAGCACACACATCTGCACCAGCTGTACCTCCAGTACAAACATCCGCACCTGTAACGCGAAGCTCTAATTTATTGTCAGCTGTACCTTCAGTACAAACATCCGCCCCAGTACCTGTAACGCGAAGCTCTAATTTATTGCCAGCTGTACCTTCAGTACACACATCCGTACCCGTAGCTAATTTATTGCCAGCTGTATCTTCCGTACCAGTAGCGCGATTTCATTCCGTAACATCTGTGCCTGTAACGGTTGTGCGAGGCTCTAATTTATTGCCAGCTGTACCGCTAGCCCAAACCCTATCATATGTACATGCACCCGCGCCTGTATCATTTACCATGGAACCGGTATCTAAGTCAGAATCCATTATTGATTCCATGTTTCCGGAGTATAACTCCGACTGGAAAATGTTAGAGAAAGACTTACCCACAGGCAAAGCAGATCTTATAACCAAAAGATCTACAGGCACAGTGGAAATTAATGGATACGGCGCCTCAAAGGGAGAGGTAACAAATCAAGTTGAGAAAACAGTAGATGGTCAGAAATACTGTTCTTCCAGAAAACGTGTCATTAACGGGGAGAACATAGTAGAGGAGCGCACATTGCCCAACGGTAAAGTTACAACAAGCCTCCATAGATCATAGATCCAATATATTACCTAGGGCAGCTAATCCTATCAGCTCTGTTGGCTCTTCAGGTATCGTTGAGACTATGGTTCTGTCTTCCTCCGATAGCATACCCCATATTATAGCCAACAGTAGCGCATTCGATTTATTTATGATTTCGCGGATTTTTAGCTCAAGATCTACGAAATTGACTGTGACTCCGATGAGATCGTATAAGTCAGGATATCTTTGAAATATATCTTCCATGTCATCCGTTACAAATTCTATGTTGTTTACTGGTGTTACAACTATGCTGGAGAGTCCGCGTGGACACATTATTCGCCTATACTGAAACCAACGTAATTTGCTCCACGGACGCCCATTAGAATAGCCTATTGGATCTTTACGTCTACGTGCTTTCTTATCAGTCTTAATAGGAGCACGACATAGTCCACATGCAGACAGTTGCACTATACAACCTTTGCAGTACATATGTGAACATAATGTAATGCATATGGTCTTTTCAGTAACGGGCACTAGGCAGACAGGGCACACTATGGGCTCAGTGGCGCCATCATATACCATTTTAGATATACTGTGGTGTAACAAAAGTTGTTTGGGTGTGTTGCTCATCAACACACCCAAACGATTCAAATTTATACGACACAGTGTTCCGATGCGACAATTGTCTTTGCTAAAATGATAGTGTATGATCAACATATGTCTAAATGTAAAGAATGCGATAAAAGGGCATCTTTTGGAGACAAGATTACACAAAAAGCAGAATATTGCGATTCTCACAGACAGTTGGATCATATCAATGTCACACGAAGCTTATGTAAAATATGCCGTAAATATGCATACTACGGTAAACCATCAACAAATAACAAGGAATATTGTTTCGATCATAAGCCAGATGATTATATTAGTTTAGTCCGGAAAAAGTGTTTATTTGAGGGTTGCCCAATGTGCCCATCATATGGCGAAGTTGGAACATCATGCCGTATTTACTGCCAAAAACATGCTCCAGATGAGTATGTTCCAGTCGGTCAAAAGAAATGCATTGAATGCAACATATTCCCATGTTTTGCCAAAAAAAGGCAGCAAAGACACACGGTGGTGTGCAAAGCATGCACCTAATGGATGCGTCAATGTCCGGGATAAATTATGCATTTATCCAGATTGTACAGTACAACCTAGTTATGGAAAGCCTGGCTCAAAAGCCGAATATTGTAACACTCATAAATTACCAGGATATGTTAATGTGAAAAATGCAACAAGGTGCCAGGGATGCGACAAACATGCATTTTTTGGAATCACTGGCACTAAAAAAGCGCTATTTTGCGCAAGTTGTAAACCAACCGACTATGTCAATGTGGTTGACAAAAAATGCCCAGACTGTCCGGAAGATCACAAACTCATACCCTGTTTCGGAGTAAGAGGCACAAAAATTGGCTTATATTGCAATGAACACAAATTACCGGAATATGTGAATGTACGCCACCGTATTTGTCTTAAACCAGGTTGTCCCACAAGAGCAACATATAATTTTATTGGTCATACTCCTGATTGGTGCTCTAATCACAGTAGTTCTGGTATGATATGTTATCCAATTAAACGATGTCTATGTAAGAAAATAGCAAAGAAAACACTGGAAGGAGCTTTTTATTGTGACGATGATGCACCGGAGGATGCATATGACATCAAAAACATATGTTCAGTATGTTGTTATAAAGCAACCGAAAGGGATCAACAGATTTGTTCTGCCTGCGAACTGAGCTGTAAGGATGGCAAAACAATCAAGAGAAAACTAAAAGAACTCATGGTTAAAACATTCTTAGAAGAAAACAAGATATCTGTGCAACTGTATGATAAGATTATACCTGAAGGTTGCTCAAAAAGGAGACCGGATTTTATTTTAGACAGAGGATTATGCACAATAGTTTTAGAAGTTGATGAGTTTCAGCATGACCGCAAAAGTTATTCTTGTGAATGTGAGATAGCTAGGATGAAACAAATATATTTTGATTTAGGGTTAGAATACGGCAAAGTCTTTTTTATAAGATATAATCCAGACCCTTATACTCCCAGCTATGGAGGACAATTCAACTCTAAACAGAGATTGGAGTACTTACTTAAATATATTAACACATTCAAAGCGGAAGATATGCAAACAGGACTCAAGGTCTTATATTTGTTTTATGATGGATTTTCACAGCTAACAGAGGATTCAGATTACATTGATCCTTACGGACAAAGCGCTGTTTCCATACCAGAACCAATTGTCCTTAAGCCTAAAATATTGGTAAAATGCATACTTAAAGACAAATCTATCAAAGTAATATAATGTTCTCCGTGGAGAACATTATATTGTTGAGTAATCTGCTGCTGCCGGAAATCGGATCCGGGTCTTCTCGTTGGAGGCGAGAAATGTTACCACTACACCACAACAGCGTAAAAAATGTCTTAGCCGGGGGTCGAACCCGGATTGTTCCGTTGGCAACGGAATATACTACCGTTATATTACTAAGACATAACCTCGTTGGAAATATTACGCCACGAGGCTAATGAAGTGCATGACTTGAGTCGAACAAGCCACATCCGGATTTGCAGTCCGTCCTCCCACCGCGGGAGCCCATGCACACGTTTCCAGTTGGGTTCGAACCAACAAGACCTTTCGGTCAACCGATTAGCAATCGGTCACCCCTACCAATTGGGGACAATGGAAACTTGTTCATAGCAAGACTCGAACTTGCGTTGCCGACTTATCAGATCGGTATTCTGCCCCTGAAATATACGAACTACTGTGTACACATGATCCATAAATTTGTTGCTGTTGTACGCGACGTTTTCAACCAGGTTCGAACTGACAAGACCTTTCGGTCTGTTTTCGAAACAGACTCCTCTACCGCTGAGGACAATGAAAACAAGTTAGTCCGCCGTTACCCGGACTCAAACCGAGAAGACCTTTCGGTCAACCGTTTTGAAAACGGTCACCCCTACCAATTGGGGACAATAACGACTTACTCGCAAGAAGAATCGGACTTCTGTCTCCGGTTCATCAGACCGGTATTCTACCACTGAAATATGCGAGCTACTGTGACATAAAATTGTTGCGGTGGTACACGATGGGTTCACTGGGGATCGAACCCAGATCCTGAAGTTCGTAGCCTCAGATGCTGTCCATTACACTATGAACCCGCGGTACTGGAAGAATTCGAATCTCCACGTCATTACTGACACTCTGTTTCCGACAGAGTACCTCCACCACTGAGGATAACAGTACCTTGCCCCCATCTGGAATCGAACCAGAACTACCGCTTTACCACAGCGGTATACTACCATTATACTATAGGGGCTTGGAGTATTACGGAATCGAACCGCAGTCTCACCATTGCAAATGGTGCGTGTTGCCATTACACTAATACCCCGCAAGAGCACGGATGCTCCCGCCATCACTGCTCAACCTACTCATGGTCAGACAGCAATACGTCTAATAAGGGAATTGAACCCTTGCCTTCCGCGAGACAGGCGGAGGTGCTACCATTACACCAATTAGACTATTGCGCTACCAGGTTACGATCCTAGGATTCCGGCTTATGAGACCAGCGTGATACCACTTCACTATAGCGCATATCTGATGACCCGGAGTCGAACCAGGGCTAAACTGGTTACAGCAGTTTGTGCTTCCGTTACACCACCATCAGGATTATATAGCGTAGTACGTCTAATAAGGGAATTGAACCCTTGCCTTCCGCGAGACAGGCGGAGGTGCTACCATTACACCAATTAGACTATTGCGCTACCAGGTTACGATCCTAGGATTCCGGCTTATGAGACC
>SXGT01811056.1_pt1 | contig 15289 bp, 14 predicted proteins | sample 3176221 | NCBI WGS metagenome assembly SXGT01 (sample SAMN11356862, study PRJNA531348) | freshwater metagenome | isolation source: freshwater sample F1-120 | place: China: Fuxian Lake, Yuxi | collected 2017-12-25
CTCCAGGGTGTAGCGGCCGGACAACGCCTCGGACAACGCCGCCGGAACCACCGGTCCGTCCATCAGACCCCCTCGAACTCGGGTGGGACCACCCGCACGACCTCGGCCAACGCCGGGCCCCGCTCGCCCGAACCGAGGCGGCCCATGATCACCTCCGCGTCGTGCTCGAAGAAGAACCACCAGCCCTCGTCCTCGGCAATCCGGATCAGCCGCCGCTTCGACTCGAGGGTCTTCAGCGGTTCGAGGTCATACCCCATGATCCACGGCAATCGGAGGTGATGACTCGTCGGCATCACATCAGCCAGATAGACCAATGTTTCTTTGTCGCTTTTCAACACCACACTCTGATGATACGGGACGTGTCCCGCCGTAACTCGCACCGAGATGCCGGGAAGCACATCGACGTCGCCCCGGAGCAGCTTCCACTTCCCCGCCTCAGCAACCGGCTCGAAATTGGCCGCATGGTACGACGCCCGGGTCCGCTCGTTCAGGTTCCGGGCAAACTCGAGCTCACCCCATTGGGTCACGTAGGTGGCGTTCGGGAAGGTCAGCCGAGGCCCGCCGACGGACACGCCGTCGCTGCCAGACTCGACATAGGTGTTGCCACCCGCGTGGTCGAAGTGAAGGTGGCTATTGATGACCCAGGCCACCTCGGCGGTGGCGTGGCCGAGCGCCTCGAGGGCGGCTTCGAGCCGGGTCCGCCCCCCGGCGGCGGCGTTGTCGATCCCGTAGATGCTCCGGAACTTCGGATCCTCTTTGTTGCCGATTCCGGTCTCGATGAGAACCAGCCCGTCGGGGTGCTCCACCAGCAAGCATCGGAGCGTCAACTGGATCCGGTTCTGGTCGTCGGCGGCGATCTCTTTCGACCAAAGGGGCTTCGGCACGACCCCGAACATGGCCCCGCCATCGAGTTTGAACCCACCGGCGTCGATGGCGTGACAGGTCAGGCTGCCGAGTCGGAACGTGTGGACGTGCGCCATGTCAGAAGGCGTCTTCCGGGGCACTGGTTCGCCGCTTGCCCTTCCGCCGCTTCTTGCGCTTGGTTTGCATGGCCTCGAGGTCCGCCACGGTTCGGGCACCCTTCCCGCGGGCCAACTCGAGCAGTCGCTGGAGCACCAATCCGGTCGCCAGGGCGTCCCCCCCTGCCCGGTGGCGGGCCGGATTCTCAACGCCGAAGTACTCCTGCATCACGTCGAGCCCGTAGGACGGCAACCCGGCAATCAAGTTCCGCGCGAGGCGCACGGTACAGAGCCGCTGCCCGTCCAGCCCGACCGACTTGGCCCGCTTCAGTTCCGACCGGACGAAGTGCCAGTCGAACCGGACATTATGGGCCACGAAGACGCGGCCGGCTAAAACCGACAGCAGTTGGTCGGCCACGACATCGAAGGTCGGGGCGCTCCGGACCATCGCATCGGTAATCTTGGTTATCGAGACGACCATCGGGGGAATCGGCCGTTCCGGGTTGATCAGGCTGTCGAACACCATCTCGCACCGGCTGCCCTGGACCACCGCCACTGCGACTTCGGTGACCCGATCACTCCCGCCGGCTCGGCTGCCGGTCGTCTCGACATCGACCACCGCAAACGCGGTCTCCTCGATCAACGGCGATCCGGAGGCCCCCACCACCAGACCCCACCGCCCGTCCGCCAGCCGCCGAACCCGGGGATCGGCCCCGAGCAGCGCCACGGCCAGCCGCTCCGCCACCGCCGCCGGCGCCCGGGCCATCCCGAACACATCACGGGTCAGCACCGCCGCCGACTCCGGCCCTCGGACCAGGAGTTCGATGGCCCGATCAGCCAACGCGCCGGCCGGGACCGCCGCGAGGCCGGTCACCAACTGTCGGCCCGCCGGATCGGCAGCGTCATGCAGCGCGGTCCGCCCCCGCCCCGGACCAGTTCGCCGCCCGGGATGGTGACCACCACCCTCCCTCGGGACTCATCCCAATCGTCGAAGGCCAGAAAATCCTGACTTGGCACCACCGCGAAGCCGGCCTTCTCGAGTTCCCGCAGCGTCACCTCGTTCCGCTGGTAGCTGATTGCCACACCCGGCCGCACCGAGAAGAAATTACAGCCGCTCGCCCACTGTTCCCGTTCTTGCGACAAGCGGTGATTGCCCCCGGTCATGACCGGCGCCAGCGGCATGGCCACCTGCTTCAGCGCCGCGAACAGATCGCTCCGCTCCCGGACCGTCTTGGCTCCTTTCCGCCGATGCAGGATGGTGAGCCGTTCGGGCCCGAGAAAAGCCGGCGGATACACCGCGCAAAGCTCCCGGTCCAACTGGGTGAACAACATGTCGAGGTGAATGGCCGTCGGCTCGCGGGGCATGATCACGACCACGACGTCGGTCACCCCGGTCTTGGCGAAGGCCTCGTCACAGAGGAGATCGAGCGCGGCCGTCGACGACCGTTCCGAGTACCCGACGACCAACAGGTCGGGGCGGAGCACGTGCACGTCGCCGCCTTCGAGGGTGTAGTTGCTCCGGCGTTCCTCGGATCCGTCGTACAGGATCCCCGCGTTGGCCAGGGCCGGATGGAACCGAAACAGGGTCTTGATCAGGAGTTCTTCGGTCCAGCGAATTCCGAAGCGCATCGAGCCGACCACCGCGTGGTCGCCGATGACCATCCCGATATCACGCGGAAAGAACAGATTGGGCAGCGGCGGCAACACGAACCCAACCTCGTTGACCGTGCGGGAAATGGCCCCGCCCCTCTCTTCGACGCCTTCGATCAACATCCGGACCAACGCCTTTGGGGCCAGCGCGGTCAACTGCTGCGCCAGGGGTTCCGAGGCCACCACGTCCATGGTCCGGGTGACCAGGAATTCCCGTGCGTCCCGACCCGCCAAGGTCTCGGCCAACAGATCCGTGACCTCGTGGACCTTGGCGAACTTCTTGAGCACCGCCACCAATCGCCGGTGCTCGCGGGCCGAGACTTCGAGCCCGATCAGATCGTCGTAGAGGTAGTCTTCCCGAGTGCGCGGGGTGACGGCTTCGAGTTCTTTGCCCGGGGTGTGAACCAACACGGCCTCGAGGGGGCCGACCTCGGACGTGACATGAACTGAGGGCATGCGGGGAAGGTAATCGGGGAGCCCTATTTGCTAGCTAGAGCGTAACTGAGCGCCTCTAGCTCCAAGACGAGATTCACCGCTTTCACAGCGACCGCGTCCGGGACTTGGAGCGGCACCGGCGCGAAGTTGAGGATGGCCGTGACGCCGCACTCGACCAACCGGTCCGCCAGCGGCTGGGCCGCCTCACCGGGCGTGACGATCACCGCGATGTCAGGCTTGATCTCGGCGGCCCGCCGTTCCAGGTCCGCGATGTCGGACACCACCAGTCCGTTCCAGGGCTGCCCGATCTTGGCGGGATCGTTGTCGAAGATCGCCGCGATGTCGAAGCCCCGCTGGTTGAAACCGCGGTACTGGGCCAAAGCACTGCCGATCTTCCCGGCCCCGACCACGATGACCCGGTACCGCCGGCCCAGACCAAGGATCTCCCGGAGCCGCCGAATGAGCTGGGGCACTGAGTAGCCCAGCCCGCGCTTGCCGAACGATCCGAAGAACGACAGGTCCTTTCGAACCTGCGCCGAGGTCGTCCCGCCCCGCGCCGCCAACGCCCCGGAGCTCACCGTGGTGGCGCCTTGGAGTTGGAAGTCCTCCAGAAACAGGAGGTAGAGGGAGAGGCGTCGGACGGTGTTGTCGGCGATGTTCGGCATGGTATGTGAAAGTTTTCACAAAGTTAGCGGGCCTGCCATCCCTTCGTCAACGACAACGCCGAACAACCTGACGAACTCCTCGACCCCGACCGTCTCGGGCCGCTGGTCGGTCCGAAGCCCGGCCCGCTCGACCAGCCCTCGGGCCGGTCCGTCCTCGAGGCCGAGCACCGTGCGAAGGGCCCGCACCAGCTGCTTCCGCCGACCCCCGAACAGCCCGACGACCAAGCGGCGGAACCGGGGGTCGCGGACCATTGGCGGGGTCCGGGGCACGATCCGGACGACCGCGCTGTCGATTTTGGGGGGCGGCCAAAAGGCCCCGGCCGGTACTGTGAAGAGTCGTTCCACGGTCGCCGCGACCGCCACCCCGACGGTCAGGGCCCCGTACTCGGAGGTTCCCGGCTCGGCGGCGAGCCGCACCGCTACCTCTTTTTGAACCAAGTACACGATGGCCACCGGGGGTGTGGCCTGATCGAGGGCCTTCTCGATCAGCGGGCTCGTGATGTTGTAGGGAATATTCCCGATGACGTACCAGGGGCCGCCCGGGGGGACACCAACCGCGGTCAACCAGTCGACATCGAGGGCATCCGCTTCGATGACTGCCGACTCGGGAAATTCCCGCGTCAATCCGCCCACCAAGTCCCGATCCCGCTCGATCATCGTTAGGCGGGCGCCCCGGTTCACCAATGCGCGCGAGAGGGCCCCCCGCCCCGGCCCGATCTCGAGCACCGCGGCGCCGGCTCCCGCCGGCAACGCCCCGGCGATGCGAGCCAGGATCCGGGGGTCGGACAAGAAATGCTGGCCCAGCGCTTTTTTCGGCACGAAACCGGGCCCTAGACCCGGAGAACCAAGATGGTCCGGTCGTCGGACGGGGCCGGGGCGAAGCGGTCCACCAGGTCCATCACGGCCGTGACGATCATCTCCGGATGTTCCGCCCGGCGGGCCCGGATCGCCTCGAGGACCCGCCGCTCGCCGAACCGCTCGCCCCGGTCGTTGGCCGCGTCGGTCAGGCCGTCGGTCCAGACGCAGAGGAGATCTTCACCGGGCACCCACGGCACTTCCGCCGAGCCGATGGGGGCCGGGCTCAGGCCTAACGGAGGCGCGGTTGCTTCCAGCCGCCGCGGGAGCCCGTTGGCGGGAATCCGGAACGCATGCGGATGCCCGGCGTTGCCGAACGTCAACAGCCCGCGGGCCGGATCGATCCGGGCGAAGAACACGGTGAGGTAGTGCTCGGAGGCCGCCAGGTTCTCCGCCAGACTCTCCTGTAAGGCGGCCAGGACCGAGGCGGGCTCGGCACTCGCGGCCACATGAATACCGGCCGCCGCCACCGCCGAGGCCATCAGGAGCGCGGCGGCAAAGCCATGGGCGCTGACGTCGCCGACCATGACCGCCACGCCGCCCTGCCCCAGCCGGTTGAAGGTGTAGAAGTCACCGCCGACCGACTCGAGCGGGAGACACCGGACCCCGACATCACCGATACCCGCCAGCACCGCCGGCTTCGGCAGGAGGCTTTGCTGGAGCCGGGAGGCCAGCTCCAATTCTCGCTCGAGACGTTCTTGTTGCCGCTCCCGCTCCACCAGGCGGGCATTCTCGAGCGCGGCCCCGATCTGATTGGCGATCGCCATCACCAGTTTCTGGTCGGTCGCCACGAATCGGTCGCCGCCAACCCGGTCGGTCAGGTTGACCACGCCGATGCAGCGCGAAGGCCCGCCCGGGGCGGCATAGCAGATCGGCACACTCATGAAGGCGGCCCCCTGGTAGCCGCGCTCCTCCTTCCCGGCGGAGACCAGTACGGCATCGAGCGGATCGCCGATCAGGGCCCGCTGTTCCCGGAACACTCGGGCGGCCACCGACTGGGGATCGTCGAGATCGATCAAACCGGCCCGGCCGAGCGGAATTCCGAGAGCAGCGACGGTTCGAAGCACCCGGCTGCCTTCGTCGTGAACCACGATCGAGGCCCGCCGGGCTCCGACCACGCTGCTCACGGCGCGGACGATGATCTGCGCCGCCTTTTCGAGCCGCACGGTCTGGCCCAGAATTTCGCTGATGGTGTAGAGGAGGTCGATTTCTTCGTAGCGGCTGGCGAGTTCCTGCGTCAACCGGGCCACCTCCCGTTCGACCCGGAGCAGATGGCCGACGATTTCCAGGACGGTGGCGGTCCGTACCGATGGGCCCCGGGGACCGGAATCGCCCTCGAGCCAGAGGCCCGGTTCGTCGGCCAGGGGCGCAAACCAGCGGGGACCGTCGGGGGTGAGGACCAAACCCGCGGCCGCGGGGAGCGCCGGGGCCCAGCCCGGCTCGGCCCCGTGTACCAGGCGAGTGGTCGCTGCCTCAGCCAGCCAGAGCCGATCGGGCCAGACGGTGGTACCGTCGAGCGCGTCGAGCACCGGCTTGAGCCGCCTCAGCAGCGCGGCAGGGTCATCCAGATGGTATTCCCCTGGTCGTTGAACTCGACCTGGTCAGCAAGTTGGTTGATGATGAAGAGACCGCGACCCCCATCGTCCTCGAGATCGGCCGGCAGGGCCGGACAGGCCCGGCGGCCCGGCTCACACCCGCAGCCCTCGTCCCGAACCGACAACCGAATGACCGTTGGCGACACTTCAGCTCGAACCCAAACGCACTTCCTGGGATCCTCGAGGTTGCCGCGGAGGATGGCGTTGCTCAGGGCCTCGGCCAAGGTGACCCGGAGCCGGAACGCGGCGCGATCCGAGGGCCGGCTTCCCTCGAAGCAGTGGCGGGCCATCAACTCGACCGCCTGCTCGACCTCGGCGACATCACTCGGCATCGCGAGATCGACCGCCACCAGGTCGGCGGCGGCATCCAGCACCGAGCGCGAGACCGAGAGACGGGACTGGGCCGGCACTAGAAGGCCGCGAGGGCGTCGGCGACCGACGGGGCAATCGTGAACAGGGTGTCGAGCTTGGTCAGCTCGAACAGCGACTGGAGGTCGCTGTTGAGGCCGGCCAGCCGCAGTTCGCCGCCGCTTTCCCGGACCTTCTTCGAAATCGTGACCAAGGCGCCAAGGCCGGACGAATCGATGTAGGCCGTTCCGGAGCAATCAATCAAGAACTTCCGCTCGCCCGCTTCGAGAGCCCCCTGAATCAGACCCTTGAGTTCCTGGCGGTTGCCGACGACGAGCTGTCCCTCGACCCGGATCACGGTGACGCCCTGCCCGGCGGTCGATTTCTTGAAATTCATCTTGGTCTCCATCGTTAGGCCGATCCAACTCCGGCGGCCGCGAGCGTCGCGACCGCCACGATATCGGCCGGCGACGCGCCCTCGGGCACGCCGGCCAGGGTCCACGTCGAGCCGGGAAACAGAGGGCCCCAGCTGCGAAGGTCAGCTGCGTCCCGCAACACCAACTCGGCCAGGTGGCCCGAGATCGGGTCGGGAAATATCAGAACGTTCGGTCCAAACCGGAACCGGTTCGGCTCCGAGGCCCCCGAGTCGATGGTCCAATTCCACTCCACCGTGGCGGCGATGCCGGGGGCCAGCGAACGGAACTCCGTCAGGGCGAGTTCGGCGTCGGCGTGGCTCGCGTCCTGGCTCGGGGGCGCTACCAGAAAGCCAACCCGGGATTGATCGCCGATGACCCGGGTCCGATGGTCCGAGGCCTGGAGGGCAAGCCGCGCCACCATCTTGGCGTCGAGCGGGCCGGCGGAGTCGGGAATCACCAGCGTGAGGAGCCGGCGGTCCGTAGTCTGCAGGTATGAGAGGTGGCCCCGTCCGGACGTGCCCCGGGCCGGCCCCCGAAGCCACCGACCCGCTTCTTCCAAAGCATCGAGCGGGACGGCCGTACCGCCCAGACACACGTCGGCCTCACCGCAAGCGGTCAAGCCAACCGCAAACAGGAGCGGGTTCGTGGCCAAGTCGAGGGCATGAATGCCGTCCCGAACCCGCTCGGGCCATCGGTCACGCAGGGCCGCGGCAACCCGTCCGAGCCGAGGTTCGTCGTCAGGCATCACTCCGCCGGTGCCGACGATGGTGACGAGGGCCGTCCCATCGGCCGCCAAGACGGCCGCGGCGGACTCGACCGACCCGTCACCCTGCGTGATCATGACGATCCGAACCCCTCGCCCGCGGGCCCGGCTCTGGACCTGATCGAAATGATTCATCGGGCCAGCCGTTTGGCCAGAGCCCTGGCCACCACGGGATCAACGAGGGGGCTGACGTCGCCGCCGAACCGGGCCACCTCACGGGCCAGACTGGCGCTGACATAGGTCAGGTCCGCGGCCGGCGCCAAGAACACGGTTTCGAACCCGGCCCAGAGTTGGCGGTTCATCAGGGCCATCTGCAGTTCGTACTCGAAGTCGCCCGCGGTCCGGAGGCCCCGGATCACCAGTCCGGCACCGATCCGGCTCGCGTAATCGGCCACGAGTCCCTCGAAATGGGCGAACTCCACCCCCGGCACATCGCCGACCATTTGACGGAGGAGGTCGAGGCGCTCCTCGACCGAGAACAGCGACTGCTTGTTCGGATTGACCGCGATGGCCACCACGACCCGCTCGGCCAACCGAGCGGCCCGGCGGATCAGGTCGTGATGGCCCCTGGTCGGGGGATCGAAGGACCCAGGATACAGCGCGATCCGGCTCATTGCGCACCCATGAAAGTCACCGCGGTGTCTCCATAAACTCGGGTCTCGTCCCCGGTCACAGGTTCGGTCTTCCGGTGTTCGATACAGAGCATCGTCGCAAACGGGGCCTCGCGGAACGACTGGACCAGTCGCTCGGCCAGTCCGAGCCCGTAGGGCGGGTCGGCCAGCGCCAGGTCAAACCGGTCGGTCCGCGGCCCCGCCACGAACCGCAGCACATCCTGCCGGACGACTTCGGTCCGGCCGGCGAGGCCTAACGCCGCAATGTTGGCCCGAATGGCCGCCAACGACCGCTGATTGAGATCTACGAAGGTGGCGGAACGGGCGCCCCGAGACAATGCTTCGATCCCGAGCGCCCCGCTCCCCGAGAACAGATCGACCACCGTGGCCCCCTCCACCCTGGCCCCGAGGATGCTGAACCACGCCTCCCGGACCCGGTCGGCGGTGGGCCGGACCCGGTCGTCGGCCGGCACGACCAGCCGGCGCCCGCCGAACTCCCCGGCAATGACCCGGGTCACGCCGCGTGAACGGCCGCCGGCGCGAGCCCGACCAAACGGGCCTGGAGGCTGCTCTGGCCCCGAAACTCATTTCGTTCGAGGCGAAACGCCGCGTCGACGGGATCGGTGCTATTCAGCCATTGGACCCGGTCGGCAAACTGGAAGCCGATGGCGGGGAGACCGCCGGCGTCATCCGTGAGCGTGCCCCGGAGATGCTCGCTCTTTTGCCCCACATAGCTCCAGTTGACCAGCCGGGCATCCCGGGCCAGAAACACCGGCCCGGGATTTCCCATGCCACACGGTTCGAGATGCCGGCAGAGCCGCTCCAACTCTTCGGACGCCTCGCCTAACCCGAGTTCGAGGTCGACCCGCTGTTCGGGACCAAGCGTGGCGGGATCGAGCTGCCTCGCGCAGACCTCGGCAAACCGGTCCCGGAATGCGTCTAACCGGTCGCGCCGCACGGTAACCCCAGCGGCCATCCGATGTCCGCCGAACCGCTCCAGCAAGTCGGCGCATTCGCCGAGTGCCCCATGGAGGTCGAAGCGGCTGATGCTCCGCCCCGAGCCTTTCCCGGTCTCGCCGGCCAGCCCGACCAAGAAGGCCGGCCGGCCGAACCGCTCGACGACCCGCGAGGCCACGATACCGACCACTCCCGGGTGCCAGTCGTCGGAGGCCAGTACCAGCCCGGCGGTCCGGTCAAGGTCCACCGTGCGTTCGATGTGGTCGATCGCCTGCTCGAGAATCCGCTGATCGATGGCTTGGCGTTCGACGTTGAGCACCTCGAGCCGCCGGGCCATTTGGGCGGCCTCCTCCGCCGAGTCCGAGAGCAACAGGCGGAGGCCATCGGCGGCATCGCCGATCCGGCCGGCCGCGTTCAACCGGGGCCCCAGGATGAAGCCGACTTGGGAAGCCCGGACCTCACCGGTGATCCCGGCTACGGTCATCAGGGCGCGAAGGCCCGGCCACCGTGACGTGGCCAGCAGTTTGAGACCGTGGCGAACCAGGATTCGGTTCTCGCCGACCAAGGGCACGACGTCGGCCACGGTGGCCACCGCCGCATAGTCCAGAAAATGGAACGGCAGCGACTCCGGCAGGCCTAACGCCCGGGCTACCGCCTGCACCACCTTGAACGCGATGCCGGTTCCGCACAACGCGCCGAGCCCCGAGGTATCGTCGGGCCGCTGCGGATCGACGATGGCGTTCGCGGGCGGCGGCTCAGGTCCAAGCAAGTGGTGGTCGGTCACCACGACGTCGAGGCCGGCCGCCCGGGCCGCCCGGACCGTATCGACGGCCGTAATCCCGCAGTCACAGGTGACGACGAGCTTGGCACCGATGGCCTGCGCTTTCGCCAGCCCGGCGGGGCCGAAGTCGTAGCCATGCTCCATCCGATGAGGGACGAACCCCTCGACGTCGGCCCCGGCGGCCCGGAGCCCGCGAGTCAGCAGGGCCGCCGCGCACTGTCCATCGACGTCGTAGTCCCCGTGCACCAAGATCCGGTTGCCGGCCTTGATGTGACCGACGATGATCTCGACGGCCTCCGCCATGCCCGCCAGTGCGAGCGGGTCGGTCAGCCGGTCGAGATCGGGTCGGAGGAATGCCTTGGCAGCCTCCGGTGTCAGGTGACCGCGTTGGACCAGCAATCGCGCCAGCGGAGGCGGCACCTTGATGGCGGCCGCCAAATGCCCGGCCGCCTCCGGATCGGGCGCGGCCTGCACGATCCACCGCGGCGGCAGTTGCCTCAACCTTCGAAGTCCCCGGCGTAGAGAATGACGCCGCACGCTTCACAGTCATCGAGCAGGATGCCGGCCCGGATCTGAGTCCGCCGGTTCCGGGGGACCGAGGTATAGCAGGCCCCGCACGCTTCGCCCCGGAGGGCGACCACCACCGCCACGGTGCGCGCCAACCGGAGCCGGTCGTACCGCGCCCGAACGACCTTCTCGATCACGGCGGCGCTTCCCTTCCGGGCGGCCTTGGCGGCGTCGCGTTCCACTTCGATCGACGACCGCTCGGCGGCCAACCGCTCCCGATCCGCCACCTGCGCCACTTCCAACGCCGCCACCCGCTCTTCGACGGCTTTCAAGCTCCGCTCGAGATCGTGGACGCCCTCCGCGGTCCGAACCCAGTCGCCTTCCTGTTTCGCGAGAACCGAGCAGGCCATCTCGACTTCCGTCATGACCGCCTGGGCCTCCCGTGCTCCTTTGGCGGACTCGAGCCGTTGCCGGCGCTTGTCCTGGATCGACCGGAAGCCCTCGATCCGCGTTTCCAGATCCTCCCGCTTCTTGACCCCGTCATCCAGGCGCGTTCGCGCCAACGCGATGTCGCGCCGGCCGGCCTCGAGGTCGGTATCGAGGCGCGCCACCTCGTCGAGAATCGCCGTGAGGCGAGCATCGGCGTCGAGCAGCGTGAGGTCTTTGGTCTGCAGATCGAGCAGTTTTGCCAGTTCAGCGTGCATTGAGTTCATCCACGGGATCGGGGTTTGGTCGTTTGCTTCTGCCAGTACATCCGTTGTTTCGCTTCGGGGGACAACTGCGAGAGCGAATCCCGGCGAGCCACGACATCGGACCCGGGGGGAAGCGACCGCAGGGTATCTCGTTCGTCGAGGCGGGTCACCGCCGCCGCATAAATGCCGTCTTCGTCGAGGCCCGCTTCGACCTCATCCTCCTGCAACCGTTGCCACGCCGCAAGCGCGGCCGGTGACAGCCGGGGCGTCGCTTCCAGCGGGGCCGACCCCGGAGGCAGCGCGAGCAGCGCCTCATAGATTTCCCGGAACGTCGGAACCTCGAACCGGACCGCCGGGACTTCCTCCCGTGCCCGATCGAGCCATGCTTGCTTGTGCACCACCAACCGGAGCAAATCGGCCTCGGTCCGCGCCCCGACCCGCCGCCGCTCCACCGACGGCCGAGGCACCCGTTGCTGGTCGAGGCGCACCGGTTCGGCGGCCTCAGGCGGCCGAAACGGTAGCGGCGCTGGGACCGCTAGTTCGTGTTCCAGCACCGCCCGCGTCAGTCCCACCCGCTCGGCGACCCGCGCGATGTAGAGGTCGCGGGCAATCGGATCGCTGGCGGCGCGGACCGTTGAGAGCAGCCGGTCGAGCGCGTCGCGACGGCCCTCGACGCCCTCGAACCGGCCCTTCCGCTCGAGCAACTGAATCTTCCGCTCCAGCACATCGACCGCGTGTTCCAGAATCGGCGTCAAGGCCGCGGCCCCGCCCTTCCGGACCAAGCTGTCGGGATCCTCGGCCGGCGGCAACGTGGCCACCTTGACCCGGAGCCCATGCCGGAGGCACTCATCCCCGGTCCGGAACGTGGCCTTGAGGCCCGGTCCGTCGGAGTCGTACAACAGCACCACCAGCGGCGCAAACCGCTTGAGCAAGGCCGCCTGGTCGGAGGTCAGGGCCGTGCCTAACGGGGCGATCACGTGCTCAATGCCCGCTGCGTAGAGCCGAAGGGCATCGAAGTACCCTTCGACCAGGATGACCTGCCCTTCCTTCCGGATCGCCCCCTTGGCCAGATGCAGGTTGTAGAGGGTGTTGCCTTTGTGGAAGATCGGCGACTCCGGGGAATTGAGATACTTCGGCTCGCCCGAGCCCAGAATCCGCCCGCCAAACGCCACCACCCGGCCCCGCTGGTCCTTGATTGGAAAAAGCAGCCGGCCCCGAAACCGCGGATTGACCGTCCCATCGTCTCGCTTGACCAGCAAGCCCACGTCGAGCAGGAGCCGTTCGTCGAGCCCGATCTGTTTCATGGCCGCCGCGAACGACCGATCCGTCGGCGCATACCCAAGGCCCCATTCGGCCGCCACCGGCAACGGAATGTCTCGCGACTCGAGATACCGCCGAGCGTGATCGGCATCGGCTCCGTCACGGAGCCGGCCCGCAAACCATTCCTCGGCCACGCCCATGGCTCCGTAGAGCGGCTCGCGGGGATCCGGCCCTTCGCGGGCGCCCCGCTCCGGGATGGTGATTCCGACCCGCCGCGCCACGTCCTTCACTGCGGTCGGATAGTCCATCCCGAACCGCTTCATCAAATAGGTGAACACGTCGCCCGCGGCATGGCACACGTAGCAGTAGTACAGCCCTTTTTTCGGCACTACCGCGAAGTTCCGGTGAGTCCCGCCGTGGAACGGACAGGGCCCCCGCCAGTCGGACCCGGCCCGCTTGAGGGCCACCGACTCGCCGACGATGTCGATCAAGTTCGCCGAATCGCGAACCTGCTCGATCAACTCGTCCGGGATCATTCAGACCGCTTCAAATTCAACGATGGTGACTCCGGTCCCGCCCTGGTTACGAGGAGCAAACTCGAACTTGGCCACCCGCCGATCGGTCTTGAGCGCCTGGCGAACCCGGTCACGAACCACCCCGGTCCCCATCCCATGGATGATCCGAAGGTACGGATTCTCCGCCAGAATCGCGGCGTCGAGCGCGGCCGTGGTCACGGTAACGGCCTCGTTCCCCCGCATGCCCCGAAGATCGATCTCAAAGGACGCCGCTGTGGCCTGAAAATCCGGCGGTGGCGACTTCGGCCGAGCGGCCGGCCCGGCTCCGGCCACCGGCGTCAGATCAGAGACCGGCACGACCAGCTTGACCGAACCTAGTGCCACGACCGCTTTGGCGTCGTGTCGAACTTCGAGCACGGTCCCGGTGCCCCCAGCCCCGAGTCGAACCCGCTGGCCCGCTTTCACCGTGGCCCCGGGGTCAACCTCATCGACCTCGGCGTGATCCACCGCTTCGATGGCCGCGCGTTCGGACACCACGGCTTCTTCGATGATCCGGCGAGCGTCGCGCGCTTTGGCCGAGTCGACCGCCCCCGCTGCGGCTCGCAACGCCGCCTCGACCGTGCTCCTGGCCTCGAGCAAATGCCGCCGGGCCTCTTGGCGCCCGATCCGTTCGGCCTCGCGTTCCCGGCGCCGGAGCTCTTTTTCCCGGAGTGCCTGCGCTTCCCCGATGGCTTCGGCGTTCGCTTCGCGGGCTGACACGTCGAGGTCGCGGACGGACAGGTCGGCTTCCCGCTTCTCCTGCTCGCGCGCCCGGGTCTCGACGTGGGCTAGCAATTCGTCGAGGGCCCGTTCCTGGGCCGGCACCGACTGCTCGGCCTCCGCCAAGACCGTGGCATCGACCCCCAGCCGGCGGGCGATGGCCAGGCCATAGGAACGACCCGGCACACCTTTTCGAAATCGGAAGGTCGGTTTCAACTGATCGGCGTCGAACTCGAGCGACCCATTCACCACGCCGGGCACGTCACCCGCCAGGGTCTTGAGCGAACCCAAGTGGGTGGTCACGATGGTCCGGGCCCCGCGCCTGGTCAGCGCCCGGAGCGACGCCGCCGCCAAGGCGCCCCCTTCGGCTGGGTCGGTACCACTCCCGATCTCATCCATCAGCACCAACGTTGCCGGGCCGGCCTCGGTCAGGATCTCGCGGAGCGACACAACGTGGGCGCTGAATGTCGACAAGTCGGCGGCGATCGACTGATGATCTCCGATGTCGGCAAAGACGGCGGTCATGACCGGCAACGCCGTGCCCGGTCCAACCGGTGGCACGATACCCGATTGGGTCAGCAACACCGCCAAACCCGCCGTCTTGATCAGGACGGTCTTCCCGCCCGCGTTCGGACCACTGATCAGCAAGGTCCGTTCGGAGGCTTCGAGGGAAAAGTCAAAGGGAACCACCGCCAAGCCCCGATCGATCAACAGCGGATGGCGGGCTTGGCGGAGCACCAACGCATCGCCGCCGACCTTGGGCACCGTGGCCCGGACCGCATGGGCGTAGCGGACCCGCGCCACCACGTCATCGCCCGCCACGCACATTTCATGGGCGGCATCGATCAGCTCGGCGGCGGGCCGAATCAAATCGGTCAGCTCTCGAAGCACTTTGAGCAGTTCCCGCTCCGCGTCGACAATGGCCCCGCGGAGCGCATTGCCGAACTCGATCGCGGCCGTCGGCTCGACGAACAGGGTGCCCTGACTGGCCGACTCGTCGTGGACGATACCTTCGGGCCTGGAGCGCGAGTCGCGGCGGACCGGAATGACGTACCGGTCGCTTCGGACCGTGACTTGAGCCCCGGCGGGAACCGCATGGGGATCGGCCCCCCGGAGCACGAGCTCGAGTTTCTTGATCAGACGGTCGCGGGCGGCGTGGATTTCGCGCCGGGCACGAAACAGTCCGGGGCTTGCCGTGTCGAGGACTTCGCCTTCGTCGTTGATTGCCGCCACCAACCGCTGATCGAGGGCTCGATCCGGCAAGGGCACCAGCGAGGCCGCCATGGCCGGCGCCTCCTCGGCCACCCGCTTGATCTCGCCGGCGGCGACCCGCGCCGCCGAAAGGGTCTGCTTGACCAACGCCAGTTCCCGGCCGTCCAGCACGCTCCCGGCCACCCGGAGCCGGGCGATGACCGGCCCGAGATCGGGAACCGGTGGAATATCGAGTTGTTCGCCCCGGTCCCAGAGGGTCAGCAACTCGGCGACCGGGGCCAGCGCGTGTTCGATTTCGAAGGCGGCAGC
>SXGT01691271.1_pt1 | contig 15287 bp, 12 predicted proteins | sample 3176221 | NCBI WGS metagenome assembly SXGT01 (sample SAMN11356862, study PRJNA531348) | freshwater metagenome | isolation source: freshwater sample F1-120 | place: China: Fuxian Lake, Yuxi | collected 2017-12-25
AGCTACCGGCCGCTAATTCCAATTATATCATCCAGAATATTGATGGTTTTTAGTGAGAAAGATTTTTGGTAAGTAGTATGGAATAAAAATCCCCCAAGAAAAACCTGGGGGATCAATGGGAGAAATTTGAGAAATGTAATGGTAAGGATTGGTTTTAAATATTAATTCCCAACCAGTGGCTAAGGAAGTATCCGATAACAAAACTAAAGGCAGCCACCGAAAGGCTAAGGATGGCCATTTCGCTGAAGCGGCGCTTAAAGGATTCTCCTTTTGCGACAGAAATATAGTAATTGAATACGGCAATGATCACCATTGCAATGGTAAGGGAAATACCGAGAGCCATGAGTGGTTCGGTCAGCAATAAGAACGGAGTAATGAGCGCAGCGACGGTACAAATGTATGCAATGCCAGTATAAATTGCGGCTCGAACCGGGTGCTTGCCCTCACCTTCCTGGCTGGTACTCAAATATTCACTGGCGGCCATTGAAAGGGAGGCGGCAATGCCGGTAATTAGCCCACTTAAAGCGATCAGCTGAATGTTGTCCTTCATCGCGAGGGTTAACCCGGCAAGGGCGCCAGTTAATTCTACCAAAGCGTCGTTGAGACCCAACACGACACTGCCGGCGTACCGCAAGCGTTCTTCGTCCAACATCTCCATCAGCTGGCTTTCGTGATGTTCCTCCTCAGCCTGAATTTGGCTTGCCTCCGGGATGGCTTGGGCGATCAAAGCATAATTGATCTGGGCACTCTCCTCGCCTTGTTCCATTAACTTAATACCAAAGGTAAAACCGAAAACGCGGCTTACCAGGGTGTAAAAATGGACGATTGGCCATCTGGGCTGGCTGGGAGTATTGGTATATTTTTCCCATTGGCGGCTATGTCGAAGCTCATCATTGGCGATCTGGACCAGTACATCGCGGTTGTGCCCTTCTGGCAGGGTTTTTGCGATTCGGGAGTACACATGATACTCGGTGATCTCATTGGTTTGGGCGGCAAGAATATTTTTGTGTAACTCAGGGGTAAGTTGCATAGGGGCTCCTCTATAGGGATGTTAGGGCGCAATAGCGCAATTTCACATAACAACGTCTGCCAGTGCGGGCAATTCCCAAAGCATAGCAGGCGGCTACTGGGTGCGTGATAACCAGAGCAGGTGTGAATTACCATTCCAAGCAAGGAAGCCAAATCGCGTTTAATCTCCTCGATGAAAAAGGACCATTGTGTAAACCATTTTTCAATGGTCAGGGGTGTGTTCAACGCAATGCCAAATAACATCGCCAATAGTACTCTATTTGTTTACCACACCCAATTCCACCAACTCTGCAATGTATTGTACACTGTCATCAGCGAAAGCGAAGGAAAAGAGTTATGAGAGAGTAAAAAACATCATGGCTGGAAGTTGATGATCAGGCCAATCGAATTGGTCGTAAATGGCCATGTGCCTGGTTGTTTCGCGTAAACCTGCCCGATTAAACGAGGTTTTGAAATCCCAGCAATTTTGTGCTGGATTTTATTCATCACACCAAGTTACCCCAAGTTGTCTAACGAAAGAATCTCTTTTAATGATCGCGATGGCATGGCTCAGGGTAAAATGGTTTGAATGGATGAAATCAAACGACATTCTCGCGAGCAAGCAAACCTGCTTCGTTACGTTGGCCGCTGGTTGGCGCTGGTAACCCCACTGGCTTTTCTGGCCGGGGCCGCCAGCGCTTTATTTTCCTGGCTGTTAGATCTGGCTACCCAAACCCGCTTGGACAACCCAAGTTTGTTGTGGCTGTTACCATTTGGCGGTGTTTTTATCGCAGCATTGTATCGCTGGGCTGGTCGCGGTACTGATGCTGGCAATAACCTGTTGATGGAATCGATCACTGCCCATGAACAAGATGACAGCAGCGTAGTGGTGCCAGGCCGCATGGCACCATTGATATTGGTGGCAACAGTGATTACCCACCTTTTTGGCGGTAGCGTAGGACGAGAAGGTACGGCAGTTCAAATGGGCGGCGCCATAGCCGCCCGGTTAGGCCGCTGGTTCAGGCTTGGAACGGCAGATCAGCGCATCCTGTTGATGGCTGGAATTAGCGCTGGCTTTGGTGGTATCTTCGGAACACCCATTACAGGGGCCATCTTTGCCATGGAGGTTCTGGCTATCGGAAGCATCCGATACGATGCCATATTGCCCTGCCTTCTGGCTGGCTTGCTATCCAATTGGACTGCATTGGCGTTGGGGACCAACCACGCTGTGGTCGTCCTGCCATCTGGAATGGCTGGTGGCATATTGCCCGACCAATTGTTTTTGTCTGCCAAGGTGGCTTTGGCCGCTGTGTTTTTTGGGTTAGCCAGCGCCATGTTTGCCGCACTGACTCATTGGCTGGGTGGTCAATTCCAACATCGTGTGGCTAACCCGTTTCTGCGACCAGCGATGGGTGGAATTGCGCTGATCGCATTTACGCTGCTATTGGGCACAACTGACCATCTGGGTTTGGGCACCGGCCAGATTCAACCCGGCCGGGTGAATATTGCCAGCGCCTTTATTCAGGACGGGGCAAAACCTGCCAGCTGGTTCATTAAAACCCTGGCTACCGCATTAAGCTTGGGGAGCGGGTTTAAAGGTGGCGAAGTGACCCCGTTATTTTACATTGGGGCCACTTTGGGAAACCAGTTGGCAGGGGTTTTTGATGCCCCGGTCCCTTTGTTTGCCGCATTGGGGTTTGTAGCTGTATTTGGAGCCGCCACGAACACGCCCCTCGCTGGTACCTTGCTGGGTATAGAGCTATTTGGTGCCGAGTACGCTGCCATGTTTGCGATCGCCAATTTTGTGGCTTACTTGTTCAGCGGGCACAAAGGCATTTATCTTGGGCAGCGCATTGCGATACCCAAACCAGGCCGACATAATGAGCCAAAAGGCTTTTCTGACCAACAAAAACAGTAGAAGAGTATAATAAGGCGAACGACAATCTGATACCTTGAGGACCCATGAAAAATTCCGTACTGGTCGCCGCCATCCTGGTCTTGTTGGTATTTGTACTCATCCAACTGGTACCTATTGGGCAGATAAATTTCAACCCTCCGGTTGTTTCGGAGCCTATTTGGGATAGCCCCAAAACACGTGCGCTTGTGGTTACTCATTGTTTTGATTGCCACAGCAATCAAACCACCTGGCCGTGGTACAGCCGGATCGCACCAGCGCGGTGGTTGATCGCAAAGGATGTACAGCAAGGACGCCGTGTTCTCAACTTCTCAGATTGGAACCACTACCCTCAACCGTTATCCGAGATGGTAGATGAAGTGATGCAGGGAGGTATGCCCCCTGCAAAGTACACCATCGCCCATCCTCGTGCGGCTTTTTCCGAAACAACGCGTGCCATCTTTATCGATGCCCTCGGCAAGACATTTAAGTAAATCAGCAGTAACAATCCATCTTCGGCACCCGTAAGTTCTTCTTTCTATAAAAGGTTAACATCCTCAACCTTGTAATTGTCCGCTTGGTTTGTCTATAATTATTGATAATGATTCTTATTTGAGAACGATTGTGAATAATTTTGACCTATCCACGGGCTCTCGTTACGATGAGATGCTTGCTGCACTGAGGCGTCATGGATATCGCATTACCCCTCAGCGCGTAGCGTTATTGAGGTTGATCGCCAATAGCAAAGATCACCCCAGCGCCAGCCAATTTTATGAGGTAATACGGCGGCAATTTCCCAACATCAGCCAGGCAACCGTTTACAAAACATTGGCTACCTTACTCCAGATTGGCCAGGTTTTTCAGGTCGATCTGCATGGAGATAGCCATTACGATGGCAGTTATCCGAAGCCACACCCGCATTTGGTATGCACATGTTGCGGAAAAATTACTGATGGAGAGGCAAGCCTTGCTGAAAACCTGCTTGCCAAATTACAAGCCGGCACCGGGTACACTAACCTGCAGCCACAAATTACGCTCTATGGGTTGTGCCCGGCGTGCCAGCAAGGATCCCATTCGGGTTTATAGGCAAAATGCCATTATTGCCATGGATCCAATCAGGGGTCCCAACAAAATTTAGATCGTTTATATTATATTAAAGGAAATGAACATGACTGAACAAGCAAAATGTCCTGTACACAACCTTGGCTCAAGCCAAGGCACCACCAACAAAGATTGGTGGCCCAACCAACTGAATTTGGATATCCTTCACCAACATGGGGCCAAATCCAACCCACTTGGCAATAGTTTTAATTATCGACAGGAATTTAAAAAATTGGATCTGGCCGCGTTGAAATCAGACCTTGCCGACCTGATGACCGAAAGCCAGGATTGGTGGCCGGCCGACTGGGGTCACTATGGCGGTCTGTTCATTCGAATGGCCTGGCACAGCGCAGGAACGTACCGCACTGGTGATGGCCGAGGTGGTGGTGGAAATGGCAGCCAACGCTTTGCGCCGCTTAACAGCTGGCCCGATAATGTAAACTTGGACAAAGCCCGCCGCCTGTTATGGCCGATCAAAAAGAAGTATGGCCAAAAGATATCTTGGGCTGACCTAATGATTTTGGCAGGCAATGTGGCGCTGGAGACGATGGGATTTAAAACCTTTGGCTTTGCCGGTGGACGCGAAGACATTTGGGAACCTGAGAAGGACATTTATTGGGGTTCTGAAGACAAATGGCTGGGTGACACCCGCTACAGTGGTGATCGCCAACTGGATAATCCGCTTGCAGCCGTGCAAATGGGCCTGATCTATGTGAACCCTGAGGGTCCCAATGGCAACCCAGACCCGGTAGCCAGCGGCCGTGATGTGCGGGAGACCTTTGGAAGAATGGCCATGAATGATGAAGAAACCGTGGCATTGGTGGCCGGCGGACACACCTTTGGTAAAGCTCACGGAGCTGGTGACCCTGGCCTGGTAGGGCCAGAACCTGAAGGCGCCCCTCTGGAAGAACAAGGCCTGGGCTGGAAGAACCAATATGGTACTGGAAACGGCGTATACACCACATCCAGTGGTATAGAAGGCGCGTGGAAACCCAACCCAACCAAGTGGGACAACGGCTACTTTGATATGTTATTCACCTATGAGTGGCAATTGGTAAAGAGCCCGGCTGGTGCCCAGCAGTGGATAGCCAAGGATGTCAAACCCGAGCATATGATTCCGGACGCGCACGATCCCGCAAAAAAATCGGCCCCCATGATGACCACCGCCGATCTTTCGCTGCGCTTTGATCCGATCTATGAACCGATCGCCCGCCGCTTTCAAAAAGATCCACAAGCCTTTGCCGATGCCTTTGCACGGGCTTGGTTCAAGCTGACACACCGCGATATGGGTCCCAAGGCACGCTACATGGGCCCCGAAGTTCCAACCGAGGATATGATCTGGCAGGATCCTATCCCGACTGTGCACCATATTTTGGTTAATAACGCCGATGTAGAAGAACTTAAGGCGCAGGTATTGGCAAGCGGCCTCGCCGTAAGTGAGCTGATCGCCACCTCCTGGGCTTCCGCAAGCACTTTCCGCGGGTCCGATAAGCGCGGAGGTGCTAACGGCGCCCGCATTGCCCTTGCCCCCCAAAAGGACTGGGAAGTGAACCAACCGACCCAGCTTGCCAAAGTATTGGGCGTGCTTAAGGGGATTGCCGATAAATTCAACCAAGCCCAGATCGACGGCAAGCGGATTTCGCTGTCCGATATGATTGTGTTGGCTGGCAACGCTGCCGTAGAACAGGCTGCCAAGAGCGCCGGTTACCATGTGAGCGTACCATTTACGCCCGGCCGCGGCGACGCAAGTCAGGAGCAAACCGATGTGGAATCATTCGCAGTGCTGGAGCCAGTAGCCGATGGTTTTAGGAACTACCTGAAACAACAGTTCTCGGTGAGCGCAGAGGAACTGCTGGTGGACCGCGCCCAATTGTTGACCTTGACCGCCCCCGAGATGACCGTGCTGTTGGGCGGCTTGCGTGTTCTGGGCGCCAATGGGGGTGGCTCGATGCAAGGAGTATTCACCCATCGGGTGGGCACACTCAGTACCGACTTCTTTGCCAACCTGTTGGATATGGGCACGATTTGGAAGGCCACAGACGAAAAACAGACCGCTTACGAAGGGCGTGACAGGGCCACTGGCAAACTAAAGTGGACTGCTACACGCGCCGATCTGGTTTTTGGTGCCAATAGCCAACTGCGAGCAATCGCCGAGGTTTATGCCAGCGAAGACGCAGGCGCCAAATTTGCCCAGGACTTTACCGCCGCGTGGACGAAGGTGATGAATTTGGACCGTTTTGACCTGTTCGAATCAAAATAAAGGGTACCTCCTCTGCCTGCCACTGGTTGATCAGGCGGGGGGAACAAAAAAAGGGCTGCCCGGCCAGAAATGGCAACGGCAGCCCTTTTGTTTTTAATCGAGCGTTAGGGTACCTGGTTGATATCCACCCATTGGTTGGTAGCATCCGAAATGATAGCCGCCTCGATAACCCGTTGCGCCTTGTAGCCTTCTTCAAAAGTAGGGAAGACCGGTTGCCTGTTGGCCAGATTGGAGACGAACTGGCGCACCCCCAGGGTTTGCTTGGCAAACAACTCAAACGGGTGTGCAGGAGACGCGCCGCCCCAATATTTGGCTGGCACCTCCATTTTGCGGAATTCTGTATCGGTGTTTCGCGCCAACATGACCTTGGCGCCTGCTTCCGTGCCATTGTAGGGGATATCAAATTCCAGGCTGCCGGCATCGCCATAAATCTTGATCTGCTGCTGTTGGTTGCGGTCTGCCATGTGTGCAACCATGCTGACGTGAATGCTGCCGATTGCGCCGTTGGCAAAGTTGGCCAATACGAAAGCGGCATCATTGGCGTTTTCCATTGGCTGACCAGTGGGGCCAGGTCGAGTAACGTTGGTGGCAAGTCGGGCGCTTACACTGTTAATGTCGCCAATAAGCCAGTGTGCCAGGTCGATCATATGGCTGCCGATATCGGCCAGTGCGCCGTTGGCGCGGGTTTTATCTGCCCGCCACATATACTCTGGCTTGCGGGCATACCCGCTAATGTAACGGAACTCTGCGTTATAGATCTTGCCCACCACACCCTGGGCAAGCAGGTCGGCGATATATTGATAAAATGGCATCCAGCGATAGGTAAACAGGGTCATGTGTTGCACACCTGCCTTTTGCACAGCCGCCAACATTTGCTTGCTTTCTTCGGCAGTAAGTGAAAGTGGCTTGTCGCACAGAATGTGAAGGCCAGCTTTGGCGGCGGCAAGCACCATTTCGTGGTGAAGGTCATCCGGCGATGCAATGATCAGAGCATCCAATCCGCCAGCGTCGATCATTTCTTTATAGTCGGCATACGTATTGGGGATATTGTACTTGGCGGCCAGGCTTTTTGCGCGTTCTTGGTTGCGGCCGCAGACCGCAACCAACGTTGCTGGTTCATACCCATTTAGGCTGTTGTAGTACATAAACTCTGTCCAGCCGCTGGTACCAATGATGCCGAGACGGATCTTGTTTGCCATGAGAACCTCTTTTTGAATAGTTAGTATAGATAAATTTTACCGTACCCATATCAAATTGGGGTATCCGGGCAGGGATGGCGCGAATAATGGGTTATAAAATTGGCAGCCAGTTGTGCTGGCGCAGAAACTCGTCCAGCGAATCCAATAGGTCGGATAGGTTTTCGGGCAGTGTGGCAAGGTCTGCGGCTCCCAACAGTAACAGGCTGTTCAATTGACGTTGCATATCAGCAGGCACCATTGCGCCTACCTGTAACAGTGTTTGGGCCATCCTTTTTTCACCTGGGTGGGCAATGCCGTTGGCAGCGTATAAGATATCAAAATAACTGGCAAGCAGTGCTGCCACGCGGTGGTTTATGGAAGGCAGGTCACCACGTTTTAAGGCTTTGAGGATCTGCCCCTGATAGGAATGGATGATGCCGCGTAACAAAGGATGATTGTGTTGGACGATTGCGCGAGCCAAGGCAAGCGGGTATGGCTGGCGGGCAATATTTTGTTGGGTGGCTAACCACCCACTGGGGTCGTACAATGGAACGGCATTTTGCATGGTATGCACATGGGCAGTGGTGTAGCCAATGGAAGGCTGGTGTTTTTCAAGCACACGAATCAAGTGTTCCGACATCCAATCGGCACGAAAGTAGACCATATCCACTTCGATGCCGCTGGGGCTATGGTTCCACTCATCCCTGGGTCCAAAGTAATGCAATCCCAAGTTGGCATCGTACGCGCCGCCAGAAGCCCGCATTATTTTTTCGCGTTCGGCTATGGGGATTTCGTCGTTGGTAAATACCAAAATATCGATGTCACTTGCTTCGTCGGCTTGGGGGAAGGCAGGCCGGGAACGTTTTTCGGCTAAGCGCCAGCTTCCGAGGGTGCCATTGTGATTATTTTTAGGGGTGGTATGCAAGGTGCCGTGTAATGTGTGCTTGGCAAGGAATTCCTCACCTGATTTGGCAGGGCTTGCATTCGGCTTGTTTTCCATCGGTTGGATCGCATTACTGCCGCCCAGGGCAATTGCTGTCACTTGGGGAAGGTACGCGTAATACCCGGCAATTTGTTTGGCCAAAGCGATCCGTTTCTTTGCAAGAGAAATTGGCATATTTCTATTATAAGGTCAGATGATGTTGGCGATGAATCCCTCTCCATTGATAAAAATCGCAATTAGGGAAGCCACGTCGTTGACGCCAAGCGCTGTATAACCAAATCGAGATGCGATCTCCGCACTGCCTGGATTTGAAAACCTGCCGGAAAGCCCATGAGTGGGCTTTCAGTAATATTTTTTTAAAAAATGGATTTCGTTTTTTTTGTAGGGGTAATAAACCTCTGGTTGAATGACTACGATGGTTGGTTGCCATACCATGGTTGATGATCTTTTCTGAAAAAAGGATTACCCAATCACAATGTTACCGAAATTCAATATTTTCATCACTTGTAATTTATTAAAATGGGCCTATGCTGAAATTAACAAATTTGAAAGGAGTGGATTATGAAAGCAAAATGGTTCCTTGTATTGATTGTTGCATTGTTACTGGCGGCATTGCCGGCCAGTGCCTTGGCTGGTGCCCCTGCCGAGGTAAAGGTTTTCGTCCGTAACCAAACCGGCGGAGAGGTCTCCCTGTCGGTTACCGACGCTGATGGCAACCCCCAGTTCTTTACCCTGCAGCCCGGTACCACCACTCTGGAACTGACCGAAGGCAAATATAGCTATTACGCCAGCACCATCTGTGGTTCCAATGCCGGCACCTGGAACCTGAATGTGACCAAGCAATTGGATATCACTTGCATGGGATCCACACCAGCCGTCTCGCTGGCAAAGCGGTGTTTGCATAATTGGTGGGGCGTATTATGGAACGACAGTGCCAATGGCGTTACCATATATATTGAAGGTGACAATGTTGAGCCGGACGAGTTTTACCAGCTGAACAATAAACTTTGGTATTGGTTGGGTTACTGGCCAAATTGGCACCAAGGCAGTGTTGTGTGCTGGGAAGATTATAGAACCGAGAGTACGTATTACCTGTTTGAGAACGTATACTTCGATTACACCCAGTTTAAGTAAGTCCCCATTCAGATCCCTGATCAGTTCCACCTCAGCCCCTGCCCAATACGGCAGGGGCTTTTTTTTACAGCCCACTGGCCAATTAATAAAACGGTTAAGGGAGGGGCACTATCTTTTTGGGACAAGATGTATTCCAAAAGACTGTACTTTTTAAGTCCAAAAAAGATAGTGCCATCCTGGTTGGCTCTTCCTATAATTTGACGAATATTCTAAAACGATAGGAGACCATTATGCCCCGTAATCAACAATTTGCTAAGTACGTATTGTTCCTTGGCCTGGCCATCGTATTTCTCATCAGCAATGTTGCCCCGGCAGCCGCGCTCAAGGGGGTACCGCCCGGCCAACCAGGCATTGCCCTGGTGGATGCGAATGACATTGATTCGGATCCTGACACTGCCATTTTCAAAGGCACCTTCATTGAGTACGGGGTGTATAAAAATGGTTGCTTTGGTACCCACAAAATCCCCAGTGCCACCCTTAATGGCACGTATGGTTTGCATGGCATTTATTTGGATAACCCAGATACCTTTGGCTTTGCATTTGACATTGGCAAGGATGGCTGGGATGTGGGTACACCTTATCCGCATAGTGGTGACCTGTTTGTGCCGGGTACACCCTATGAAAGTTGGGGAATTACCTTCACTCTCAACGGGGTTAACTATGCCGCTGGTTGCAAGCGAGGTGGTGCTTACCTTGATGATGGAAGCCTGCCGAGTTTTAGTGCGTTGGGATCCTTAACCAAGGTGGGTCTTACTAATGCCAAGCTGGAAGAGGTAACCTTACCGGCTTACCCCGACAAGTTGGTTGTCAAGCAAACCGCGGACATTTCCATTAACACAAGCGGAGGTGTCAAGGCAGACGCGGTAAAGATCGAGCAATTTTTCATCGCCGGACTGGCAGATTCTCGCATCATCATGCTGCTGAATGTGATCAATAACAGTGGTGACCCGATGACCAACCTGACCTACATGCGTTCGGTGGATGCTGATCCACGCAGAGACCTGGGTCTTGATTATAACTCGCTTAACACGGTTACCTCGCTGGGACCGTCCTATGCAGAAGTTCGCGCATTCGGTGGTGAGACCACCTCCGACCCAATGTACAATATTGGCATAGCCCTTGGCGCGGTTGACCCCCAGGCAGTAGCTCACCATGGCTTTGATCCTTGGCAAATCGATACCACTTTCATCCCTGCCAACCCGGTAACAGTGGGCACAGCCATGTGGGCAGACAACGCGATGGCAGTGCAGATCCCACGCGGCAGTGTTGCCACCGGCGCCACTGGTAGCTTTGAGAGCTATTACGAGCTGGACCTGATCCTGCCGGCAGTTCCTTCGGCCAAACCTCGATCCACCGTCAACATCATTAGCGCAAACAGCTGCCAGGGCTTAACCACCGGCGGGGCCGAGGTGATCCTGAACGGGCAGAATTTCCTGCCCAAGAGCGAGGTACGCATTGGTGGAACAAAAGCCAGTTGTACTTACATCAACAGCACCAAAGTGGTGTGCACCATGCCACCCGCCACCAAGGCAGGCCCGGTATCTTTGGTGATGACCAATGATAACGGTACCGATAACTACAAAGGCTGCCAATATGTAAACGCCCTGATCCCGGAAACCGGTTTTGCACAGGGACAAAGCCAAACCTTGCCAGCCCAACCCAGCGCCAAGCAGTACCATGCCACCAGCCTGAAATTGAACATCCCCAGCCTGGGCGTGAGTGCCAGCATTGTGGGTGTACCCGCCAGCGACAAAAGCTGGGATGTAACCTGGCTGGGCAAGCAAGCTGGCTACCTGGCAGGCAGCGCCTTCCCCACCTGGGTGGGTAACAGCGTGCTCACCGGCCATGTGTGGAATGCCGATAACACGCCGGGCATCTTTGCCAACCTAAAGAGCCTGAAGTTCGGCGATCGCTTTACTGTGGATGCCTTTGGCAGCACCTACACCTATGAAGTTCGCGAGAATAAAGAAGTGAAGGCCTGGGATAGCAACACCATGCTAAAGCATTATGAGGATGCCAGCTGGCTAACCCTTGTAACCTGCGAGGACTTCAACCAGGGCAGCGGTACGTACGCCAACCGCCGCTTGGTACGCGCGGTCCTTGTAAGCGTGCAGTAAGATCACTGGTTCAATCGCTAAATATACCGCCCCGCCCATAGTTCTCTATCGGCGAGGCGGTTATGTATTCGAGCGGCGTTGGGTGGCGCATCCTGCGCCGCCGACGACCCTTACGAAAACCTGAGGTCAATTTGGGAGCGAAGGGACCCCGTAGTGGGCGATCGGCTGGAAAACGGTTGGCGGATGCGCTTACCCTTTGTGCCTGGCTTTGGCGTGGAGCAGGTTCGCCTTGCCGCGAGGATGGCGCGGGTAGGGTTTGGGAGTGTGGAGGCCGCCGTGACGACCCCTACGGGGACGCCGATTGGCTTGTCAGGCCCAGGGCTTCTGTCTGTGAAGTAAAACCTATCTTTTTTGGTCTAATTGGCAACCAAAATCCTGTCCTTTTGTCTCCTTTTTTGTTAGAGACAATCCTCCACCGGCAATCTATAATCTTTGCCAGTGACCAACCCAATAAGGAGAAAAAATGAAAAAGACTTTGATGATCGTGTTTTTGGTGGCTTTGTTGGCTGCCGTACTGCCCGCCGGCGCGTTGGCAGGCAAGAAGAATAACTTCAAGATCAGCGTGCGCAACCGCACCGATGCCTCGGCCGAGATCAGCGCGGTGGATGCCAACGGTGGCAAGCACAACTTTAAGGTCGGCAAAGGCTGGAGCACCATCCAGCTGCCTGAAGGCCGCTATGATTATTGGGTGAGCAGCGCTTGCGGCAGCAACGCCGGCAGCTGGAACCTGAACGTGAACAAGACCCTGTGGATCGAGTGCGGTCCGCTTGGTCCTGTGGCAGTGGTTGCCAAACCTGTTCCCGCTGGCGGCAGCCCCATCTGCTCCGATCCCGGTGCATTTGTTGATTGGAACAAGGACCCTGACGGCACCTGGTGGGTATTCCTTAGCCAAACCAATTGGCTTCCAGATTCCTCCTACGGTACCTGGGAAAGTTATCTCCCCAAGATCGAAGGAATGGGCTTTGACGTTATTTACGGCTGCGTAAGTGATCAGTATTACGACGAATATTACATCGGTGAGTAACAAGTACAAGCAATAACTACCGCGGGCGGCCAGCCGACCACTGCCAGCCGCCCGCGGTGTGATCCTTGCCTTGACTCCCCACCAAGCCACTACTACAATTTACCTATGACCAAACCCCCCTCCGCCTACCCAGCAGCAGAACAAGCCATGTGGCTTTATTTTCACGGCCAGTTTCGGCAGGCAGAAAAAATCTGCGATGCTGTTATAGCAAAAAGCCTGAAGGATGGGGAAGACCCTGACGCCATGAGGACACGTGCCGCCGCGATGATCGCCAAGGCGCGGGTTGGCTGCGAGATCGGTTTGCTGGCCGATAATCTTTCGCTCTGTTACCAGGCGTTTGGCCTGTTGGATCAAGCCAACGACCCTTGCCTGCGCGCGCGCGCCTTGCACAGCCTGGCAGCGGCGTTTTATTACGACAATAAACATGCCCCGGCATTGGAGTATGCCACCCAGAGTATGGAGTTATGCCGCGAGCAAAACCTGCCAAACGACCTGGTGGATGTGCTCAACACAGTTTCTAGTTTGTATGTCAGCATGAATGACCATCGATCTGCTTTGGCGTTCTCCCGCGAGGCATTGGTGTTGGCGCGTAATGGCGAAGATACCACACAGCTGATTCAATCTTTGATTAATTATGCCATCTGCCTTACCAAGATGAGCGAAGATGCCGCCGCGGAGCAAGCACTTGGCGAGGCGACAAACCTTGCGGAGCAGGACCAAAATGGATTTTTGCTGGCCACGTTGCATTGTTTGGCCGGTTCTCTCAAGAATAACCAGGGGAAATTTGATCTTGGTGCCAATGCCCTGCAAAAAGGTTTGCCAGTATTGGAGCATTTTGAGACCCACCCGCGCCTGGCCGCTTTTTATTACAACCTGGGCGTGGCGCTGTGGCAAATTGGCCAGCTTGAGGAGGCCGAACAGGCACTGATGCGTGCCTTGGAGATCTCAGAAACTTTCGACTGGCAGTTATTGATGCCGAACATCCACGCCACGCTTTCGGCTTATTACGCGCACACAGGCGACCATGCCAAGGCGTTTTACCACCAAAGCAGCCAGGTGGCTGCCCAAAAGCTGGCCCAGTTCAGCCAAACGCGCGATCCCTTTCCGGCACCATCGCTAAAATACCCGCCCACCAACCCCACCGAGTCGGTGATGCGGTCTATTATGATGCGCCAGGCCCGCACGCTGGACCCTGCCACCAATTACCTGAACCACTTTACGTTGCTGGCCAGCGGACGGCAGGCGTACCGGTACTATGCCAAAAACAAGGTGCCCACCCAGCTGTTGGCGATCAACATCAACCAAGGCATAGACCCCGCCACCCTGGAGACAAGGCAATTTGGCCATGCCGAACTGAAACGCATCACCACCTTGCTGGGCAGGCATTTCCGCATCACAGACCTGCCTTGCCGTATGCCATCGGGCCAGTTTTTGTTGCTAATGCCTGCCACCCCCGTGGAAACCGCCCAGACCATCGCCGATAATATCCGCGCCGAACTATCCAATGGCGGCGAGGATGGCGGGAGGCTGGACCACACCATTGTGCTGGCAAGCCTGGGCGCGGAGGACCGGTCCATTTCTCACTTTATTAATCGGGCCCTGTTGGCGCTGGTGGGGGCGGCAGAATGAACCAAAAGGCCGACCGATACCTGGATGCGGCCCTGCAGTTGGCTGGCAAGGTTGGAACATTGCCGGCCAGCGAACTGGGCCAGGCAGCACAACCAGGCCTGTTGGCATTGCAAGCCCGCCATCTGGATGTTGAAACGTGGCTGCATCACCTGTGCGAATGGTACAACCAACAAGGTCTTGCGAAAGTGAGCGTGCACCGAAGCGAGGCCGGGCTGCCCTTGGTGGAACGCACGGCGGCGATCGCCTTTTTGGCCAGCGCAGATGAATGTTTGGCGACCTTTGCCACAATGGCCAAACAGAACAACATCGAGGTATTGGTTCAACCCTCTGGCGATATACTGACGGTTTTGATCATCGGGACGGTGGCGTTTAAGCTCGAGCAGATCAATTGGTTTGAGCATTATAAGCACGAGTGTGCCATCTGGGGGGTTCGGGCTGCTTTGTTTGCCAAAGAAGGTTTGGCTGGCAAGGTTTCGCTGTCCTTTTCGATGGTTTCTGCCCAGGAAATTGCGCCAGGCGGGTTGGGCCAACAGGTAGTGCTTGCCCATCATTCTGTCATATTTATGGAAAGCCTGGCCGGCGTGCTGGAGAACCAAAATTACAGCGTGGTGGGGATGGCTACTACCTTGGGCCAACTACGCCAACTCTTGCGGCAGCTGCGGCCGGCGGTTTTGATCTTGGAGCCTGAGCTGAATGGCGAACCCACCTTTGATTTTGCAGCCCGCACCTATGCGGACCTGCCCGGCAGCATGGTGGTGTACCTTACCAACCTGGGCGATCCATCACTGATCCGAAGGGCTGCCGAGGCCGGCGCCCGAGCCTACCTGCGCAACGATATCTCGGTGGCAGACCTGTTGGCGGCATTGGACGCCCTGCCCAACCACCAGTTCCAGATCTCTCCCGCTTTTGCCAGCGAATATGTACTGGGCCAACGGGCAGATCAAGACCAGCCAAAGCGGCTTACCCTGCTGCAAAGCCAGATCTACGAGTTTACCCAGC
>SXGT01126228.1_pt1 | contig 15286 bp, 12 predicted proteins | sample 3176221 | NCBI WGS metagenome assembly SXGT01 (sample SAMN11356862, study PRJNA531348) | freshwater metagenome | isolation source: freshwater sample F1-120 | place: China: Fuxian Lake, Yuxi | collected 2017-12-25
CCCAGCAGGCGCGCCTCGTGCCCGGGGATACCCTGGTGATGATCACCGATGGGATCAGCGAAGCCATGAATGCGGCCGGCGAGATCTACGGCATCGCCCGTCTCGAAGCGGTATTGACGGAGGCGGGCAATGACGAGGTCGGCACACTGGTGCAACGCATTCGCGGCGATGTCGGTCGTCATGTCGCAGGTGCCGAACCGTCGGACGACCTGACCCTGCTGGTGATTCGCTGGAATTCGTCGTTCGGCTAAGGTGCCATCCCACCACCGCCGACTTTTTCAGAAGAGTCGTGTCAGTGCGAGCATTGCCGCCAGGGCCGCGAGGGCGAGGGCAACGTAGGCTATGCGGCGGCTGGCGGCGGCTTCTTCCCTGAGGCGGGCAATTTCCGCCTCCGCCATTGCGCGATCATTGGCCTGCGTCAAGGCCTGATGAGCCAGGCGCGGCAATTGTGGCAGCAGCGACGCCCACTGCGGGCCTTCGCGCTTCAGGTGGTTGATGAAGCCGCGCACGCCGACCTGCTCGTGCATCCAGCGTTCGAGGAAGGGCTTGGCGGTCTGCCAGAGGTCGAGGTCGGGGTCGAGCTGCCGGCCGAGGCCTTCGATGTTGAGCAGCGTTTTCTGCAGCAGGACGAGCTGCGGCTGGATCTCGACATTGAAGCGGCGCGAGGTCTGGAACAGGCGCAGCAGCAGGCGGCCGAAGAAGATCTCCTTCAGCGGGCGGTCGAAGATCGGCTCGCAGACGGTGCGGATAGCGGCCTCGAAGTCGTCGATGCGCGTCGCGGCCGGCACCCAGCCGGCATCCAGGTGGGCCTGCGCGACGCGTCGATAGTCGCGGTTGAAGAAGGCGATGAAGTTCTGCGCCAGGTAACGCTTGTCGGTCGGGGTCAGGGTGCCCATGATGCCGAAATCGAGCGCCACGTAGCGGCCGTGCCTGAGGCCGTTCGCCTGCACGGCGCCGGCTTCGACGAGAATGTTCCCGGGGTGCATGTCGGCGTGGAAGAAACCGTCGCGGAACACCTGCGTGAAGAAGATCTCGACGCCGTCGCGCGCCAGCGCGGGCATGTCGATGCCCTGCGCGCGCAGGGCGTCGATCTGCGAAATCGGCGTGCCGTGCATGCGCTCCATGACCATCACGCGCTGCGAGCACCAGTCCCAGTGGATGGCCGGCACGGCCAGCAGCGGCGAACGCTCGAAATTGCGCCGCAGCTGGCTGGCATTGGCGGCCTCGCGCACCAGGTCGAGCTCGTCCTCGAGGTGGCGCGAGAACTCGGCGACCACCTCGCGCGGCTTCAGGCGGCGCCCGTCGACCCACAGCCGCTCGACCAGCATCGCCGCGGTCTGCAGCAGCATCACGTCCCTGGCGATTGCCGCTTCGATGCCCGGCCGCAGGACTTTCACCGCGACTTCGCGTCCGTCCCTCAGGGTGGCGACGTGCACCTGCGCGATCGAGGCGCTGGCCACGCATTCGCGGCCGAACTCGCTGAACACGTCGGCGATCCTGGCGCCCAGCGAGCGCTCGATTTCCGCGGCCGCGACTTCCGCAGGGAACGGCGGCACCCGGTCCTGCAACTTCGCCAGCTCGTCGGCGATGTCCACCGGCAGCAGGTCGCGCCGGGTCGAGAGCACCTGGCCGAACTTGACGAAAATCGGGCCCAGCTCCTCCAGCGCGCAACGCAGGCGCACGGCGCGCGGCGACCCGGCGCCGCCGGCGAGCAGACTCACCAGCGGGTTAGTGGCGAGGCGCGGCACGAATTCGTGCAGACCGAAGCGCAGGCCGACCGCCAGGATGCGCAACAGGCGCGCGAGGTTCTTCAGGCGAGCCCCTCGATGCGTTTCTCCAGGCGTTCGATGGCCTCGCCCAGGCGGGCATTCGCGTCGGCCAACGCCTGGTGTTCGTCGCGCCGCGCCACCAGCCGGCGTTCTTCGACGGCGTAGTCCATCAGCGCCTCGGCGACGCGTCCGGCGGAATCGGCGGCTGCAGCGGCGAACCTCCGGGCATCGCCGACCAGGCGGTGGGCAAGCGCGTCGCCGAGGACACGCGAGAGGTCCTCTTCGATGTCCCAGCGCAGGTGCCGCGCGAGGAACAGCACTTCGTCAGCCAGGCGCGCGTTGCCGGCTGCTTCCACTTCTCGCATTGCGGGGGCGGCGCCCCGGAACAGCGCGAAGACCGCGCCCGGCCCGAAGCTCAGCGCGAGCGAGGCCTGGACGCCGGACTCGGCCGGGGCGGTCCAGCCGCCTTCGACGATATGCAGCCGCAGTTCGGGCAGCGGCGGCGACCGCAATGCCACCGTTTCGCCGCGGAACGGCGCAAGGCGTTCTCGCGCCCAGCCCTCGCTGTCCAGCAGGCGGTTCAGCGCTCGGGAAAAACCGGCTTGCAGCAGGTCCATGAAAAACAAAGGCCACCCGAAGGTGGCCTTTTGTGACGGGCAGAAGATTCTAGTGCATCTGCTGGATGCCGGCGAGAACCCAGCCGCCCGAGCCGTCTACCGGCTTGGACAGGCTCCACACTTCCTCGAAGGCTTCCGGCGCCTGCGAGGGGGTTTCGCGAATCGTCCCGGAGAAGCGCACGCTGGCCCAGTGGGTGTCGCCTTCGGTGACGACTTCGAGCAGGTCGGCGTTGAGCGCCACCACGTCGGTCTGCTGCTTCGCGCCACCTCGCTCGACGATGTCCCGCTGCAACTCGGCGAACATCTCCGCGGTGGTGAACTCGCGCATCTCCTCGACGTTGCCGGCGTCGTTGGCAACCTGCAGCTTGATGAAGTTCATCTTCGCGCCGCGCACGAACCCGGCCGCGTCGAAGCCGGCGGGGATGTTGGCCGCGGCGGCGGGCGCCGCGGCAGAGGCTGCGCCGCGGTCGAAGCCGGAAATCTGCGACGGCGGCGGCGCGGCGACGGTCTCATTTCCCAGGCCCGCGTACTGCAGCGGGCGCTGCGGGGCCGCTTCGCCCTTTCTCTGCGCCAGCATGCGGAAGATGAACATCCCGGCGAAGACCAGCAGGCCGATCATCAGCGCGCCCATGAGCATGCCGCCCAGGCCGCCAAGACCGCCGCTGAACATCGAGCCGAGAAGACCGCCGATGGCGAGTCCGCCGAGCATCGGCGCCCAGCGCGCGAGGCCACTGGCGGGCTGCGGTGCAGCCCCGGCCGGCGCCGCGGCCGGCGCAGCCTGCTGCGTCTGGTTCATCTGCGAGGTCTGTCCGGGCTTGGCCGGCGCGCTCGCTGGCGGCGCGTTCGTGACGTTGCGCTGCGCTCCGGTCGAGCGCCCGCCGCCAACACGCTTGGCCGCATCGGCCTCGGGCACCACCATGGCGACGCCGATCGCGGCGACCGCAAGTCCTATGAGCCACTGCTTCATGATCCCCTCCTGGAATACATGGATGTCGAGCCGGAAATGCTACAGCAGTTTGCGGCCCCGGTGTACGGCAACGACCCCGGCCGCGAGATTGAAATATTCGACCTGCTCCAGCCCGGCAAGTTCCATCATGCGGGCGAGCGTCGCCTGGTCGGGATGCATGCGGATCGACTCGGCGAGGTAGCGGTAGGCCGCGGCGTCGCCCGCGATGCGCTTGCCCAGCCAGGGCAGTACGGAAAAACTATACAGGTCGTAGGCCTTTTCCAGCGGCCGCCAGACGCGGGAGAACTCCAGCACCAGCAGCCGCCCGCCGGGCTTCAGCACCCGGGTCATCTCGGCGAGCGCGGCGTCCTTGCGCGTCATGTTGCGCAGGCCGAAGGCGACGCTCACGCAGTCGAAAGTCGCGGACGCAAAGGGCAGGCGCTCGGCGTCGCATTGCGCGGCCGGCAGCAGCATGCCGGCGTCCAGCGTACGGTCGCGCCCGCGCGAAAGCATGGCGCCGTTGATGTCGCTCATCACGACCTCGGCGCCGCGGCCGGCAAAGGCGCGCGCCAGGTCTCCGCTGCCGCTAGCCACGTCCAGCACGCGCTCGCCGGGCCGCACGCGCGCGAGCTGCACGGCAAATGCCTTCCATGCCCGGTGCAGGCCGCCGGACATGAGGTCGGTCATCAAGTCGTAGCGGTCGGCGACGGAGTCGAACACGCGCCCGACCTGGGCCGCCTTCTCGGCCTCGGGCACCTCGCGGAAGCCAAAGTCGGCGGTGCCGCTCACCGGCTTGCCCCCGCCTTCTGCAGCCGCCCCAGGTATTCGGCCCAGTTCTCCTCCTGCGCCACCCCCAGCTCGTAGAGGTAGTCCCAGGCATAGATGCCGGTGTCGTGGCCGTCGGAGAACACCGGCTGCACGGCGTACGACCCCACCGGCTCGAGCGCCCGGATCTCGACCTCGCGCTTGCCGGTCTGCAGCACCTCCTGCCCCGGGCCGTGGCCGCGCACCTCCGCGGAGGGCGAGTACACGCGCAGGTACTCGTAGGACAGCGAAAACCGCTTGCCGTCGCTGAACGCGATCTCCAACAGCCGCGACTTCTGGTGCAGCGTGATCGCGGTGGGGCTGGGAGTGCCTTCGCTCATCGGCTGCTAGACCGCCTCGTAGGCAATGCGCTCGAAATCGATGCCGCGGTCGAGCATGTCCACCAGGCGCACGCGGATCGGCGCGTTGACGAAGACCTCGACGACGCGCTTGGGCTTGTACCAGCCCGACGGCAACAGCAGGCTCGGCGGCGACTCGAGCGCCGCCACCGCCGTGAGCGTGAGCGCCTGCACCCACTTCTCGCCCGTGACGTTGATGCCGGTGGGGCGCACGGCCGTCGCCGCCGGCAGTCCGGGAAGCACCTTGATGCCGGCAAACAGGTCGCCGTTCTCCGCCGACATCAGCCAGCGTACCTGCCCGAGCATGAAGTTCTTCGCGTCCGTCGGCCGCACGCCGATCAGCTGCCCGTTGGCGTAGCGCTTGCCGGGACTGCCGGGGTGGCGCACGATCTTCAGGCCCTGCACGCTCTCGTCGGCCAGCTGCCAGTTCTCCATCAGGAATCCGTGGGCCTGGCTGTAGTCGTCCTCGTCACGCGTGGCGATGCGGCCGAAAGTGGCGATCTCCTCGCGCTGCTTCTGCGTCAGTTCCCGCTGTTCGCCGGGCTGCTTGAAAACCTTGCCCGAGAGGTAGTAATGGATCGCGGGCATCGTCTGGCAGGCTTGCGCCCGGTCGGAGACGCGCTTGCGCTCGCCCTCGCGTGGCGGGCGCGCCTGGCACCACTGGCGGTAGAGGAAGACCAGCAGCTGCTCGCACGAGGGCTGCACGCAGTCCTCGCCGAGCGCAAGCTTGGAGGGCGGCTCGCCCTTGCGCAGCAGGCCGATGCGGTTGCGTATGCTCTTCGAGAGCTTGGAGACCTCGAGGTAGCGCGGCTCCTGCCCCGCGCCTTCGCCGCGCTCCGCGCAACGGCCTCCCGCGAGGTCGGCGACCAGGGGCGGCAGGTCGCCCTCCTCCGGTTTCGCGCGCAGCATTTCGACCTTGGCCGCCCAGCGCTCGAGCAGGAAGGCGACGAAGGTCAGCTGGCGCTGCGACAGTTCGTTCGGATTCGCCATGCCGATCATCATCGCCCTCACGTAGGCGATGCGCGGCGAAGTGTCGTGCACGTCGCGATTGAGGTAATCCTTGACCTCCTCCTCGGCGACATCGAGCGTCTCGGCCTGGGCGTAGACGCCGTGCAGCGCGCGCCATTCGCTCGCCGGCACCTGGCGGTACGCGCGGTAGTGATGGAACATCTTCAGGCCGCTGTAGAACAGGGCCCGCTGGCACAGCAGCGCGCCCTGGCCGCTCATGCCGGCCTCGCCCGCGATGCAGGCTTCCAGGCAGCGCAGGTAGCCCACGCGCAGCTGTTCCCAGAGCCCGATGGTGTCGGCGAACACCGTGGCCTCGTTCTCCGCCATTGGCAGCGCGCGGTTGGTGAAGCGCTTTGCCTGTTCGATCTGCACGAAACTCACCGCCTCGCGCAGCGCCTCCAGCACCGCCAGGCGGTTGCTCGCCTTGGTGGGCAGCAGGTTGAACTCCTCGGTCTGGTCGAGCAGCTGGCGCTGGGACTCGATGACGTTGGCCAACGGAATGTTCTCCAGCCACGCCTTGACCGATTCCTCGTCGGTGAACTCCGGCGAGGCCTGTGCGGAAAGCTCCGGCAATGTCATGTCACCCATCTCGCTATCCCAGTCGCGCGGCAAGCTGTGCGCGGAGTTGTTCGTCAGTCACCGCCGCGCGAGGCGGAGGTGCGACCCGATGCGGGACTCCCCACGCCGGGTCCGGAAAATGCGGATCGTCGCCGTAGCGAGCGATCACGTGCCAGTGCAGGTGCGGCACCACGTTGCCGAAGCTGGCAAGGTTCACCTTGTCGGGCCGGTACAGCTCCCTCACCGCGGACTCCGCGGCCCACACGCCACGCATCAGGCGGCTGCGCTCGGCCTCGTCCAGGTCGGTCATCTCCGGCACGTGCCGGTTGAGGATGACCCTGAGGAAACCGGGATAGCCGTCGCTGGACGCACGCACGACCCTGCAGACATCGTCGCGCCAGAGCACCGGGCCGGCGTCCCCGTCGCAGAACACGCAGACCATCAGAGCAGGACCCGCTCGATACCCCCGCGATTCGCCTTCTCCACGAACCGCTCGAGCCAGTCCGCGCCGAGAACATGCCGTGCCATCTCCACCACAATATAGTCGGATCCGGTGCCGGTGTCACCCGAGAAACGCGCCAGGCCCTGCAGGCATGAAGGGCAGGATGTGAGAACTTTCACGTCGCCGGCGAATCCGTCGCCGCGCACCGACAGAACACCCTTTCGCAGCTCCTCCTCCTTGCGATAGCGCACCTGCGTGGAAACGTCGGGCCGCGTCACCGCCAGCGTGCCCGATTCGCCGCAGCAGCGCTCGGCTGCCGCCACCCCGCCGCCCATCAGCGCGTTCACCAACGTCAATGGCTGCTGGGTCTTGATCGGCGAATGGCACGGGTCGTGGTACATGTACCGGGTGCCCTCGATGCCTTCGAGCTTCAGCCCCTTCTCCAGCAGGTATTCGTGGATGTCGATCAGGCGCGAGCCGGGGAAGATCTTGTCGAACTCGTAGTGCTCGAGCTGGTCCATGCAGGTGCCGCAGGACACCAGCACCGTGCGGATGTCGAGGTAGTTGAGGGTGGTGGCGAGCCGGTGGAACAGCACCCGGTTGGCGGTAATGATGCGCTCTCCCCGCTGCGCTTCGCCGGCGGCGGTCTGCGGGTAGCCGCAGCACAGGTATCCCGGCGGCAGCACGCACTGGGCGCCGACTTCGTAGAGCAGCGCCTGCGTGGCGAGTCCGACCTGGGAAAACAGCCTTTCCGAGCCGCAGCCCGGAAAATAGAACACCGCCTCGGCGTCTTCCGCGGCCCGTGCCGGATCGCGGATGATCGGCACGACCTTCGCATCCTCGATGTCGAGCAGCGCGCGCGCCGTGCGCTTGGGCAGGCTGCCCGGCATCGGCTTGTTGATGAAATGGACGACCTGCGAGCGCAACGACGCGCGGCCCGTGGTCGCCGGCGGGCGCGCCGTCTGCGCGCGCGCGAGTCCCAGCCGCCTGGCGACGCCGTGCGCGGCGCGCTGCGCCGCGTAGCCCCACTCGATCATCGCCGTGCGCGCGAGCCGCACGGTACGCGGGTCGGTGGCGTTGAGGAAGAACATCGCGGCGCGCGTGCCTGCGTTCATGCGGCGCTTGCCGCTGCGGCGCAGGAGATTGCGCAACGCGATCGAGACGTCGCCGAAGTCGATGTCCACCGGGCAGGGGCTCGCGCACTTGTGGCAGACGGTGCAGTGGTCGGCGACATCGGTCAGCTCGTCGTAGTGCGCCAGCGCAACGCCGCGGCGGGTCTGCTCCTCGTAGAGGATCGCCTCGATGAGCAGCGAGGAGGCGAGGATCTTGTTGCGCGGCGAGTACAGCAGGTTGGCGCGCGGCACGTGCGTCGCGCACGCCGGCTTGCACTTGCCGCAGCGCAGGCAGTCCTTCACCGATGCCGCGATGCCCGAGAGGTCGGTCTGCTCGAGGATCAGCGATTCGGCGCCGATGAGCGAGAAACTGGGCGTCCAGGCGTTCGCCAGGTCCGCGCCGGGCAGCAGTTTGCCGGCGTTGAAGCGGCCCTGCGGATCGACCGAGCGCTTGTAGGCGGCGAACGCCTCCATGTCCGCCGGCTCGAGGAACTCCAGCTTGGTGATGCCGATGCCGTGCTCGCCCGAGACCACGCCTCCCAGCGACACGGCGAGCCGCATGATGCGCCCGATGGTTTCGCGCGCGCGCTGCAGCATGGCGTAGTTGTCGGAGTTCACCGGGATGTTGGTGTGCACGTTGCCGTCGCCCGCGTGCATGTGCAGGGCGACGAACACGCGTCCCGAAAGCACGCGCTTGTGCACCGCCTCGATGCCCACGGCGATCTGCCGGAAGGTCGCGCCTGAGAAGATGCGCATCAGCTCGTCGCGCACCTCGCGCTTCCACGACAGGCGCTCGGTCTGCGCGCGCAGCGCGTCGAGCACCGCCGGGTCCCGGCTGTCCCGCAATCCGGTCCAGCGCTCGCGCACGGCGGCGAGCAGATCGAGCGCCTGGCGCGGCCGGTCGCCCAGCAATTCGGGGTCGGGCAGTTGGTCGTCCTGGTGCGCCACCCGCAATCCGCCGCGGAAGAACGCCTGCAGTTCGTCCAGCAGTTCCACCTTGTTGGCGTTGGACAGCTCGATGTTGATCGCCTCGATGCCGTCGGTGTAGTCGGCCAGGCGCGCGAGCGGTATCACCACGTCCGCGTTGATCTTGAAGGCGTTGGTGTGCCGCGCAATGGCGGCGGTGCGCGCCCGGTCCAGCCAGAAGCGCTTGCGCGCCTCGGCCGAGACGGCGACGAAACCCTCGCCATGGCGCGCGTTGGCGATGCGCACCACCGCAGACGCGGTGGTCGCGACCTCGTCCACGTTGTCGCCCGCGATATCGGCGATCAGCACCATTTTCGGGCGCTGGTTGCGGCGTGACTTCGTCGCGTAGCCCACCGCCTTCAGGTAGCGCTGGTCAAGGTGCTCGAGCCCGGCCAGCACGACCCGGGCATGCGCATCGACGTACTGCTTCACCTCGACGATCGCCGGCACCGCCTCGCGCATGGTGCCGAAGAACTCCAGGCACACCGCGCGCGTGTGCGCGGGCATGCGGTGGAGGATGAAGCGCGCCGAGGTGATGATGCCGTCGCAGCCCTCCTTCTGCACGCCGGGCAGGCCGCCGAGGAACTTGTCGGTGACGTCCTTGCCCAGCCCCGGCTTGCGGAAGCTGGCGCCGGGAAGCTCGAGGGTGCGCTCCTCGAGCAGCTTGCGGCCGTCGGCCGCATAGCGACGCAGCCGGAAGACCGCGCTCGCCGCGTCATGGATCTTGCCGAGGTTGTGGCCGACGCGCTCGATCTCCAGCCACTGCGCGTCCGGCGTCACCATGCGCCACGAGGCGAGGTTGTCGATCGCGGTGCCCCACAGCACGGCTTTCTTGCCGCCAGCGTTCATGGCGACGTTGCCGCCGATGCAGGACGCGTCCGCGGAGGTCGGGTCAACGGCGAACACCAGCCCGGCCGCCTCGGCGGCGTCCATCACGCGCCGCGTCACCACGCCGGCGCCGCAGCGGATCACGGGCACCGGCCTTCCCACGCCGGGCAGCTCGGCGTGCTCCACGGCGCCGAGCGTCTCGAGCTTCTCGGTGTTGATCACCGCCGAACGGCGCGTAAGCGGCACCGCGCCCCCGGTGTAGCCGGTGCCGCCGCCCCGGGGACTGATGGTGAGGCCGAGCGCGACCAGCTCGCGCACGATGTCCACCACTTCCTCCTCGGTATCGGGCGCGACGACGACGAACGGGTACTCGACGCGCCAGTCGGTGGCGTCGGTGACGTGCGACACGCGCGCGAAACCGTCGAACTGGACGTTGTCGCGCCGCGTCACGCGCGCCAGGCGCCGGAGCGTCCGGGAACGCAGTCCGCGCGTCTCGCCGAAGGAGGCGTCGAACCGGTCTACTGCCGCGCGCGAGGCGGCGAGCAGTGGACCGACCCGGGCGTTGTCGCCGCGACGCTGCTCGATCTCGGCGAGGCGCCGCCGCATGCCTTCGATGACGCTGGCGCGGCGCTTCGGGTGCTCGATGAGGTCGTCTTCGAGGTAGGGATTGCGCGCCACTGCCCACATCTCTCCCAGCACCTCGTAGAGCATGCGCGCCGAACGTCCGGTGCGTCGCTCGCCGCGCAACTCGAGAATCGCCTCCCAGGCCGGCGCACCGAGCAGGCGCAGGACGATCTCGCGGTCGGAAAACGAGGTGTAGTTGTACGGTATCTCGCGCAAACGAATCGGGGGGGCCGGGCCCCTTCCGGTTGATTCGCCCGAGGCCCTCCCCTCAGGGTCCGGGAGACGCGTCTCCCGGTTCCCTAGGCCCCCGAGCCCCCCGGCCGCCTCCGCGACCATCGCGCTCATTCCGGCGCCGGCGGCGCGAAAACGTCGCGGTAGCTGGCGTAGAAGCTGCCGAACAACGTCGGCATGATGATCAGCAGCACGGGAAAGAGGAGCCCCGCCGCGGTGGGCTGCGCCTTGCCGCCGGTCACGGCGGTGAGCGCCAAGATGGTGGCGAAGGGCGCGGCGACCGTGACCATGGCGGTAACGGTGCCGTAGGCGAGGAACGCGCGCCAGTTCATCAGCACCGCGACGTAACTGAAGAACAGTGCCTTGGCGACGGGCATGCGGTGCCAGGCGGCGAGCACCGGCGAGAACCAGAACAGCATCATCACCTGTGTATAGAGCGCGGCGGCGACCAGCAGCGCCGCCTGGAATTCGTCCGACTGCGCGACCTCCGCGGCCGGACGCTTGCCGGTCGTCAGCCAGCGGGCGAAGGTACCGTCGTCGGCGAGAGCAGTCGCGGCGAGCAGCAGCATCACGCTGCCGAGGTAAAGGCCGCCGAGCACCAACTGCGCCGGCAGGGCCTCGCGGAAGCCGGCGAACAGCATGCCCAGGCCGAGGTTGCCGCCGCGCTCCGCGGCGCGGCTCGCCGCCATGAAGCTGACCGAGAATGCCGGCACCATCATGGTCGCGGCCACCACGCCGACCAGCGGCAGCAGGCTGACCGCCGTCATCAGGAACGTGTACGCGAACACCATCGACAGCCAGCCCAGGGGCGCTGCCTTGAAGATGCGCCAGCCCTGCGGCAGCCAGCGCGCGCCCTGCAGCGAGAAAACGACGCGCGCCGGCATCAACCGCTCCAGGGGGCGTCGCCGGCCGCGCGCAGGGCGAGAATGTCGCGGAAATGCCCCGGGTCGTGCGCGTGCACCAGCATCCCGGGTCGCGGCAGGTGGAAATCGTAGAGGCGCGAGAGCCAGAAGCGCAGCGCGGCCGCCCGCAGCATCACCGGCCAGGCGCCGCGCTCGAGGGCGTTGAGCGCTCGCGCCGCGCCGTAGGCACGCAAGAAGGCGAGCGTGCGGTCCGCGTCCAGGCGCAGGTCGGCGGATGCGTCTGCCAGGCACCAGTCATTGACGCAGACGGCGCAATCGAACAACAGGCAATCGACCCCGGCGAAATAGAAGTCGATCACGCCGCGGATGCGGCCGCCCTCGAACAGCGCGTTGTCGCGAAACAGGTCGGCGTGCACCGGCCCGCGCGGCAGGTCCGGAAAACGATGCAGGGACTGGAAATGCAGCTCCGCGTCGAGCAGCGCCTGTTGCCCGGCGTCGAGGAAGGGGCGAACGGCCTGCGCCGCCATGCGCCACCAGCGCGGCCCGCGCGGGTTCTCGATGTAGCCGCCGTACGAACGCCCGGCGAGGTGCATGCGCGCGAGCAATTCGCCCAGTTCGGCGCAGGCGTCGACGCCCGGGCGCTCGAGCGAGGCGCCGGGCAGGCGGGTGACGAGCGCCGCCGGCTTGCCGTTCAGCGTCGAAAGGAAGCTGTCGGCGAGATCCGCGATCGGCGCCGGGCACGGGATGCCGTGGCGCGCGAGGTGCGACATGAGACCGAGGTAGAACGGCAGTTCCTCGGCGGGCAAGCGCTCGAACAGCGTCAGCACATAGCGGCCCTGCGCGGTGGTGACGAAGTAGTTGGTGTTCTCGATGCCCGCCGCGATCGGGGTGAACTCCTGCACCGCGCCGACCGAGTAGTTGCTCAGCCAGCGCGCCAGTTCGTGCTCGGAAACGGGCGTAAAGACCGACATGGTCCCCGGGGTTCGTGAGGTCTGGGAATTGCGCGGCGCGAAGGCGGGCCCGCCAGGGAACGCTCGCGTGCGCAGCGCCCGCTACGTCAATCGAAGGTGAAGATCGTCCACTGCGGCACGCGAACGCCGTCGTCCAGGGGCGCACGGCGGTAGGTGCCGTCCGCGTGCTCGATCAGGTAGTACGGCGGGCCGTTTTCCGGCGTCACCTTCATCCGCGACTGGCCGGCCTCGCGAACCACCTCCACCTTGTCGCCGGCGCCCACCGGGATGCGCACGCGCGGCTCGTCGGGTTCGATGTCGCGGATCCCCGGCGGCGGCGGCGGCACGTCCGGCAGCGGCTCGAGCCGCGGCGGCTGTTGCGCCCAGGTGCTGAAGACTGCGCCGAAAAGCACGATGGGAAGAAGGCGTCGCATGGAATATATTCTACCCGCCTTCCGGGCGCCCCAGCGCCGCGGCTCAGAGGTTGAGCAGCACCTCGCGCTCCGCCGGCAGGAGCTCGAAACCGCGCTTCTCGTAGAAGGTGAAGATGGCATCCACCGCCTGCTGGGGGTCGTCGATCAGCTGCACGATGTCGACGTCGGCCGCATCGATCATGCGCTCTGCCACCAGGCGCTCGCGGAACCAGCCGATCAGGCCGCGCCAGAACGGCTCGTGCATCAGGATGATCGGCATCTTGCGCGCCTTGCCGGTCTGCACCAGCGTCATCGCTTCGAACAACTCGTCCAGGGTGCCGAAGCCGCCGGGCAGGCAGACGTAAGCGGTGGCGAACTTGACGAACATCACCTTGCGCGCGAAGAAGTGCCGGAAGCGCAGCGTGATGTCCTGGTACTGGTTGGAGCGCTGCTCGTGCGGCAGCTCGATGTTGAGGCCGACGGCCGGGGAGCGGCCGTGGAAGGCGCCGCGGTTGGAAGCCTCCATGACGCCCGGCCCGCCGCCCGACATGACGGCGAAACCGGCATCCGACAGCAGGCGCGAGGTCTTTTCCGCCAGCACGTAGTACGGCGAATCCGGGGCCACGCGGGCACTGCCGAAGACCGATACCGCCGGCTGGATACCGGCGAGGCGCTCGGTCGCCTCGACGAACTCTGCCATAATCCCGAACAGCCGCCACGCCTCGCGCGCCGGCGCGGCGTGCGCGCCCTGCAGGGGCTTCGGGAGTTTGCCGTTTCCGATGTTCATTTCCCGCCTTGTCTGCGAATGATCCCGTGAAGACGCTGCTGCTGGTGGACGGCTCGTCGTACCTTTACCGGGCGTTCCACGCGCTGCCCGAACTGCGCAACCCCCGCGGCGAACCGACCGGCGCGATCTACGGCGTCGTCAACATGCTAAGGCGGCTGGCGGCGGACCACAAGGCGGCCGCGCGCGCCTGCGTGTTCGACGCCAGGGGCAGGACCTTCCGCGACGAAGAGTACCCGCAGTACAAGGCGAACCGCCCTTCGATGCCCGAGGATCTCGTCGCGCAGATCGCGCCGATCCACGAGGCGGTCGGCGCGCTGGGCTGGCCGGTGCTGGCGATCGAGGGCGTCGAGGCGGACGACGTCATCGCCACGCTCGCCGAGCAGGCGAAGGCGCGGGGCTGGACCTGCATCGTCTCCACCGGCGACAAGGACCTCGCGCAGCTGGTCGATGCCAGCGTCACCCTGGTCAACACCATGTCGAACGAGCGCCTGGATATCGAGGGCGTGAGGCAGAAGTTCGGCGTCGCCCCGGAACAATTCGTCGATTACCTGACGCTGGTCGGCGACGCCGTGGACAACGTCCCGGGCGTGGAAAAGGTCGGACCGAAAACCGCGGCGAAGTGGATCACGCAGTACGGCTCGCTGGACAACGTCGTCGCGCACGCCGCCGAGATTCCGGGCGTGGTCGGCGACAACCTGCGCAGGAGCCTGGACTGGCTGCCGAAGGCGCGGCGCCTGTTGACCGTGAAGCGCGATGTCGTGCTGCCGCTGTCGCTGGAATCGCTCGCCGACGGCGACGCCGATCGCGATCGCCTGCGCGGGCTGTTCGAACGCTACGGATTCCGCACCTGGCTGCGCGAGCTGGAGGGCGGCGCCGCGACCGCTGCCGTGCAGGAGCGCGACCCGGTCACCGTCGCGGCCACGGCGGCGATGCCCGCGATCGCGCCCACGCATGCCGAGCGCCGCAAGACCAGCACCCTGCATGGAGAAGCGGAGCTGCTCGCCTTCATGCGCCTGCTCGATGCCGCCGAACTCACCGGCTTCGACACGGAGACCACGGGCCTGGAGCCGATGACGGCGGAAATCGTCGGCATGTCGTTCGCCGCAGGGGACAGTGCCGCGTACCTGCCGATCGCCCACGCCTATCCGGGCGCACCCGACCAGATCGGCACGGTGCGGGCGCTGCAGATCCTGCGGCCGTGGCTCGAGGACCCGGCGCGGCGCAAGGTCGGCCAGAACGCCAAGTTCGACTGTCACGTCCTTGCCAATCATGGCGTCGCGCTGGCGGGACTCGTGCACGACACCCTGCTCGAATCCTACGTCTTCGAAGTACACGAGCGGCACGACCTCGGCACGCTCGCACAGCGCCACCTGGGCTGGAAGACCATTTCCTACGACGAGGTCACGGGCAAGGGTGCGGCCCGAATCCCCTTTTCCTCCGTGGAAATCGGCCGCGCCACCGAGTACGCCGCGGAAGACGCCGACTGCACGCTATCGGTGCACCAGGCGCTCTATCCGCGTATCGCCGCGGACGCAAAGCTGAAGCATGTCTACGAAGCCATCGAGCTGCCGGTGCTGCCGGTGCTGCTGCGCATGGAGCGCAATGGCGTAATGCTCGATTCGGCCAAGCTCGAGCGCCAGAGCCACCAGCTCGGCAAGGAGATGCTCGAGATCGAGCAGAAGGCCTACGCGACGGCGGGGCAGCCGTTCAACCTGAATTCACCCAAGCAGATCCAGGAAATCCTCTTCGAGCGGCAGAAACTGCCGGTGAAGAAGAAAACCCCCTCGGGGCAGCCCTCCACCGACGAGGACGTGCTCTCGGAGCTGGCGCAGGACTATCCGCTGCCCAAGCTGCTGCTCGAGTACCGGGGCCTGGCCAAGTTGAAGTCCACCTACGCCGACAAGCTGCCGAAAATGGTGAACGCGCGCACGCAGCGCGTGCACACCACGTATTCGCAATCGGGCGCGGTGACCGGAAGGCTCGCCTCCAACGACCCGAACCTGCAGAAC
>SXGT01705531.1_pt1 | contig 15286 bp, 12 predicted proteins | sample 3176221 | NCBI WGS metagenome assembly SXGT01 (sample SAMN11356862, study PRJNA531348) | freshwater metagenome | isolation source: freshwater sample F1-120 | place: China: Fuxian Lake, Yuxi | collected 2017-12-25
AAAGGCGCCTTCGCCTTCGCCCGAGCCGATGCCGGTACCCACCGCGGTAATCATCATCCGGATTTCATTGTTTTCAAGAACCCGGTTGATGCGCGCTTTCTCGACGTTGATCAACTTGCCGCGCAACGGAAGGATCGCCTGGAATTTCCGATCCCTGCCCTGCTTGGCGGATCCACCGGCCGAGTCGCCCTCGACGATGTAGAGCTCGGTGTTGGCCGGATCGCGGTCGGAACAATCAGCCAATTTGCCGGGCAACCCGCCGCCCGTCATTGCGCTCTTGCGCACAGTCTCGCGCGCCTTGCGCGCAGCCTCTCTCGCACGCGCCGCCGTCAGAGCCTTGTCCACCACCTTGCGTGCCACCGAAGGGTTGGTGTCAAAGAAATGCATGAGGCCGTCGTAGACGACGGTGGAGACCACGCTCTCAATCTCCGTATTGACGAGTTTGACCTTGGTCTGCGACTCGAACCGCGGGTTGGGCAGCTTCACGCTCAGCACGCAGATCAGCCCCTCCCTCACGTCATCGCCGGAGATGCTCGGGTCTTTCTCCTTAAGCAAGTTGTTGGCTTTGGAGTACTGGTTAATGGCCCGCGTGAGGGCCGTGCGCAGGCCCGTCAGGTGCGTGCCGCCATCGGTGTTGGGAATCGAATTGGCGAAGCAAAGGATTTGTTCGTTGTACCCATCGTTGTACTGCAGGACACACTCGACCATCACTTCATCTTTCTGCGCGGCCAGCACAACGGGCTTGGCATGGATGGACTGGCGATTGCGCCCGAGCTGGCGGACGAACTGCTCGATGCCGTCGCGGAAGAAGAAGGTCTCCTGCTTGTTGTCCTCGCGCTCGTCGGTCAGCACCATCTCAATACCCGGATTGAGAAAGGCCAGCTCGCGCAGGCGGTTGGCCAAGAGATGGAACTTAAACTCGGTGGTGATGGTAAAAATCTCCGCGTCGGGCTTGAAGGTGATCAGCGTGCCGGTGGCCTTCGATTTGCCGATGACCTCCAGTGCCGACGTGGTCTTGCCTCGCGCAAAGGCCATGCGATGAACCTCTCCCTCGCGGGACACCTCGACCGTGAACCACTCCGCCAGCGCGTTGACACACTTGGCTCCCACGCCGTGCAGACCGCCGGAATACTTGTAGGCACCCTGTCCAAATTTGCCTCCGGCATGAAGGTTGGTCAGCACCAACTCCACGGCGGGGATTTTAAACTTGGGATGAATGTCCACCGGGATCCCGCGGCCATCATCTTTGATGGATACCGACCCATCAATGTGGATGGTGACTTCGATGCGCTTGCAATAGCCCGCCAGGTGCTCGTCGATGGAGTTGTCCAGCACCTCGAAGACACAATGGTGCAACCCACGCTCATCGGGGTCGCCGATGTACATCCCGGGCCGCTTACGAACCGCTTCCAGCCCCTCAAGCTTGTCAATTTTTGACGCGTCGTATTTCTCGACAGGACTTCCGTTGGTCATCAGTTACTCCAAAAACGAGCCAAGAATTTAGGGCGAATATTTCCACCCCAAAACGCAGCGAGAGAATTGTACAGGCACTCCTTCATTGCACCAGTCATTTCGCGCAGTCTTCAGCCTCTCATCCACTACATATATGGATCATGCCCAAAGCCGGCTACTACAGGCTGTGCGGCAAGGCGATTCGCCAAGTTCCCATACGTACGCCAAGAAAAAAAGCCCCTGAACGGGGCCTTGTCTCAGCAATTGAAACTAACCTTATCGGTCGGGATTCTCGATGGAAGGCGCGCTGCGCAATTCGTCTTGTGGAAGCGGGTTCTGCGGCACTCCATCGCCGTTGATTTGCACGCTCGTAATGCGCAACTTTCGCGGCTCAGACTCACTCTCCGAGGGTGCCGATGGAGTTTCAGTCATCGCCGCAGGCAACGCTGCCGCCGGAATAGAAGAGCCACGCGTCTCGCGACCTCCGGGCAACTGAACGCTGCCGTCATCGGGGCCGACGGTTAAGAAAGCGGCTACGAGCATGGCGAGGCCACCAGCAGGAACCAGCCATTGCCGACACCATTCGCGCCAAAGCGACACGTTTGCTGGCAACACTGCTTCCTCGTCCAAGAGTTCGATGCGGCGCTCAATTGGAGCCCAATAAGTTTCTCGAGACTCGGTGACGGTCGGACACGACTCGCCGCTGCGCATGGCTGACCTCAAGCTGCGCAGCCATTGTGCCTCCTGGATGGCTTCGGGATTTTTGGAAACCCACTCTGCAACTTCAGCGCTGTCTGAAGAATTGAGTTCTCCATCAATCCACGCCTGCAACTTGTACTGCATTTCTTCGTTCATCTGTGCCTCAATGGGGTAATTGACTTAGCCGCGTTTGGACTTATTCAGGGCAATTAACAATGACGCCAATCGGCGCCGCGCGTAAAAGAGCCGGCTCATCACCGTGCCAATGGAGCAGTGCATGGCCTTGGCAATCTCCTTGTACTCCAGCCCTTCATACTCGTGAAGAATGAGCACGGTGCGGTGTTCGTAGCTGAGCTTGCTCATACCACGGGAAATTTCCACAAGCAACTCCTCGCGCTCCATGCGCGCCGTGGGGTTGACCTCGACCACGGGCATCCGCCGCTCCACATTGCCCGTCTCCTCCTCCATCCGCTCCAATGAATCCGTCTGCTGTCGCTGCTTCTTGCGCAGGTAGTCCAGACAGAGGTTGATGACGATGCGTGTCATCCAGGTCGTGAAGCTGGCATCCCGCTTGAACTGCTTGAGCCGCTGCCAACCCTTGATCCAAGCCTCCTGGGAGAGATCCAATGACTCGTCCTCATTGCGAAGCATGCTGAAGGCACGAGCGTAAATCTTGTCCCGATGGCGGAAAACCAGCTCCTCATACGCGGTGGTCGTTCCCTGCTGGGCCGAGCGAACCAGTTCGTCGTCAGTTGCCGTCTTGAGATTCAAAGGAGGCATGTCCGACGGCTCCGCAATCCACTTATTCAGGCCCGATCGCCCAACCGCCCCTTGGTGCTCGGGACACGACCGCGCAGCCGGTCGTCCTTGCAACAGGCAAAGTCCACGGCCCGCGCGAACGACTTGAACAACGCTTCGACAACATGGTGTGGTTCCGTGCCGTAGAGCAACTCCAAGTGTAGGTTGCATCGCGCCTCGTTTGCGAACGCCTGGAAAAACTCCCGCGCAAGCCCGAATCGGAACGCGCTGGACATGTCCTGCTCGCGTTCCGCCCTGGCAATGCGAAATGCCAGCCGATCCATGCCGCGCCAGACGAGGTGGGGCCGGCCGCCAAAATCAACCACACACCGCGCCAGTGTTTCGTCCATGGGAACGAAGGCCTCGCCGCACAGCGGATTGCGCGGGTCAAATCCCGCACCGTATCTCCGGATGCCCCGCTTGGCCCCCAATGCATGGACGAAAGCTTGCCCCAACGCCAAGCCGCAATCCTCGACCGTGTGGTGCGCGTCCACCTCCAGATCGCCCTCGCAACGCAGCCGCACGTCACACATCGAATGCCGCGCGAAAAGGGTGAGCATGTGGTCAAAAAACCCGATGCCCGTGGCAATCTCTGACTGGCCCCTGCCCTCGATGAGCAGGCGCAGATTAATCGCCGTCTCCGTCGTCTCCCGTCGAATGTGCGCACGTCGCGTGCTCATGCCTACAGGTTTTGCTGCCCCAGGAATCGTTCGGCCTCGATCGCGGCCTGGCAACCCATTCCCGCGGCGGTGATGGCCTGCCGATACACATGATCTGAACAGTCGCCGGCGACGAACACCCCGGGCACACTCGTTTGCGCGCCCTCGCGCCGCGCCACATAGCCGGCTTCATCCATGGCGATCTGCCCTTTGAAGAGTTGGGTGTTGGGAACGTGACCGATGGCCACGAAGAGGCCGGCGCAATCGATCGTCCGGTCGCCTTGTGTCTTTAGGTTCTTGAGGCGCACCGCCGTGACCTTGTCTTGCGCCACATCCAGCACCTCGGTCACCACGCTATCCCACACCGGCTCAATCTTGTCGCTGTCCAGCACGCGTTGGGCCATGATCTGCGAAGCGCGCAATTGGCCCCGGCGATGCACCAGATACACGCGCGATGCGAAACGCGTGAGATAGGTGGCCTCCTCGCAAGCGGAATCCCCGCCTCCCACCACGACCAATGGCTGATTGCGAAACATGGGCAGGGCGCCATCGCAGGTGGCGCAGTAGGTGACCCCCTTCTTCTCCAGCGCCGCTTCGCTCTCCAGATCCAGATGGCGATGACCTGCGCCCGTCGCGATGATGACGGTGAGCGCGCGCACTTCCGCGCCGTCCACCGTCAGCCGGAAGGGGTGGCTTGAAAAATCCACCGATTCGACGGCTGATCCAAATTCCACGCGCGCCCCAAATCGCTCCGCCTGTTGCTGCATGCGAATCATGAGGTCGGTGCCATCCACGCCTTCCGGGAAGCCCGGATAGTTTTCCACGATGCTCGTGGTGGTGAGCAGACCGCCGGGCATGGCACCGGTCAGCACCAGGGGTTTGAGGTTGGCCCGGGCCGAGTAGAGCGCAGCGGTGTAACCCGCGCAACCCGAGCCAATGATCACGACCTTCTCAACTTCCCTCGCCATCGCGCGCAAACGCTACGGCCTTGGGTGCCCAAAACGCAAGGCGCAACATCGCCATGACTGCGGGCCAAAGCCGGCTTCCTCGCAGCCATGCTGAAGTTACTTCGCCAGGAACACTTCCTCTGTTTCGCCAGCGGCACCGTTGCCGCTCTTTTCTGTAACCGCCGGCTCTGCGGAGGTGCCGCGGGCGGCGGCGTACTCTGGCGAAAAGCGAACGCTCACTATCCGGCTTACGCCCCGCTCTTGCATCGTCACGCCATAGAGAACATCGGAGGCAGCGATCGTCCGCTTGTTGTGGGTGATGACCAGGAATTGGGAGTGACCAAGGAAGCTCCTCAACTTGTTGAGAAACCGCTCAATGTTCGAATCGTCCAGCGGCGCGTCGAGCTCATCCAAAACGCAGAAGGGGCTGGGCCGGACCTGGTAGATTGAAAACAGCAGCGCCACGGCCGTCATCGTCTGTTCGCCGCCGGACAAGAGCGAGATGCTGCGAAGCTGTTTGCCGGGCGGCTGCGCCATGATTTCCACTCCGCTCTCCAAGACGTCATCTCCTTCGATGAGCACTAGGTCAGCCTTGCCGCCTCCGAAGAGCTCTGGAAAGTTGCGCCGGAAGTTTTCGCGAATTCGCGCGAACGACTCTGTGAACATTTCCCTCGACTGCTTGTTGATTCGTTGAATCAACTCCATGAGCTCGCGCTTGGCGCCCACCAGGTCCTCCTGCTGCGCACTAAGGAACGTGTGGCGCTGCTCCACCTCCTCGTACTCCGAAATCGCCACGAGATTCACTGGCCCCAAGGCATCAATCTTGGCTTGCAGGTCCACGACGCGCTCGCCCACCGCATTCCAATTGGTGGCGGCGCCACCGGCCGTCATGGCTTCTGCCGTGAGGGTTTCCACCGTGGCCTGCCCGTTGTCGGTGATCGTGATGGTGATGCACTCGCTGCGCACATTGAGCAGATCCACCTGATGCTTCTGCAACACTCGTTCCACCAGATGCCGCTGGGTCATCTCTTTTTGTGCCAGCGCCACTTCAAGCGCCGTCCGCCGTGCGAGCAGTTCCCCATGAGCATTGCGCTTGAGTGTCAGCGTCAAATCCCTGCCTTCGGCTTCGGCAGCCGTCTGGTTTCGCTGATCTACAAGACCTGCAGCTTGCCGGGCAACCTCATCGCATTCGCGTTGCAAGGAGGCCACCAACTCGCGCGATTCAATATCCTCCTGTTCCCGCAGCGTGTCGCGACGGTCGCACTCCTTCAAGGCCGACTGCGCGCGCATCGTGACGCGCTGCGCCTCAACGCGCCGATCCTCCAGCGGCTGGCGGCGTTCGTTCAGCACCGCCTCACGTTGCTCGGCCTGCGCAAGCTGCACTCGCGCTTCGGTCAGCCGCTCCACCGCCTCATCGCGGGAAAGGCGCAAACGATCCATCGCCGCATGCCACTCAACCATCTGTGATTGCAGCCCGGCGCGCTCCTGCTCCATGGATGCGAGGGCCGCCTGAAGTTCGCCCGCCCGGGCACGCCCGGACCGGTCCTGATCCGCCAGCGACTCAATCTCGAAGAGCACGGTTCCGATTTTTTGTGAAACCAGCTGTGCCGAATGACGAAGGATGCGGTGTTCGCCTTCGCGGCTGGCGAGGGTCACTTCATGCGCAGCCAATTCCTGCTGCGCCTGCCGAAGGCCCGTTGTGATCTCCGTCTGCTGGGCCATGAGAGCGCCCTTGTTGCGGCTGGCGGTTTCCAGTTGGACGGCCAGTGTGCCCAATTGTTCCTGCAAGGAGGCAATGTCGTTTTTTCTCCCCAGAATCGACTCAGGCCCCGACCCGTCCGGGCTGCCGCCCGAATAAACCCCTTGCGCACTCAGCACATGGCCTGCGCGCGTGACAAGTGTGAGCCGGCCATTGGCCGTGGAATGGACGCGGGCGGCGGCAGCCAGGTCCTCCACAATCAGCGTGTCGGCAAGAAGCGCACCGATCGCCGGCTTCGCGGCCGGGGCAACCTCCACGACATCCAAGGCACGCAACGCACCTTCAGGCAGAGGGGACGCAGGATCGAACGAGTGACCGGCGGTTGCCGCCAGCGCGATGAGGTGGATGCGCCCTCCGGTGGCGGCGGGGAGACTCTCAAGAATGGCGTGGGCAGACTCCGGCTGATCGGTGAAAATAGCCTGAAGGTTTGCACCCAGCGCGGCTTCAATGGCCGCCACATATCTGGGGGGAACGCAAAGGTGGCTGGTCAGCGTTCCGCGCGCCAGCGGATGATCCACCAGCACCGCACGGGCGCCCGCCGTAAATCCTTCGTGCCTTTCCAGAAGCTGCACAAGCACATCATGCCGGGATCGAAGTGCGGCCTGACGACGGAGCAACTCGTCCACTTCGACACTGACGGCCTCCAATTGAACCAGAACCTGGCCCAACTGCGACTGCCGTCCGGAGACCGAGTCGCGGCTCGTCAGCAAATGGGCCTGCCCATTGGTGTGGGCCGTTTCAAATTCTCGAATCCTCGCCTCGAGCTGCTGGCGCTCCTCCTCCAACTGGATTTTTTCGGCCGACAACTTATCAAGCCTCTGAATCTGGTGTTGTTTCTGCTGGTCAAGCAAGGTGAGGTCGGCGCGCAGTTGCGCCACCTTGCCAACGAGCGTCGTGGCGGAGGCCTGCGAGGCGTCCATGTCCGACTGGCATTGGCGCGCGTCCGCCGAAACCTGCTCAACCGCAGCCTGCCGGGTGCCCGCAACCTCGCGGGCGATACGAAGCGTCTGGCAGAAGTCGGCCAGCTCACGAGCGATGGAGTCCAACTCGGCGTCGGCTGCAATGTGGCGCAGTTGTGCTTCCTCGATGTCGCGGTGCGCGCCTTCGCGCTGGCTGGCGTTCTCCGAGCAACGTTCCTGATTGAGTTGAATCCGTGACTGATGGCGGTCAATGCCCGCGCGCATTTCGACGGCGCGTTGCTGCAGCAGGCTGATGTGCCGGTCGGCGTCAGCCAATTGATGGCGATGCTGCCTCAAGGCCGCCTCCTCCTCCAGGAGGGCGCCCGCGCCCCCTTCGATGCCCGCCCGCACCTCGCCCGCTTCGTCGTTGAGTCGCCGAAGCTCGTCGCCTGCGAGGTCGAACTCATGCCGGGCCAGTTGAGTTTCCAGATGACGCAGCTCTTCGCTCAGCTTCTGGTGCCGGCGCGCCTTTCCGGCCTGACGTTGCAACGACCCAATCTGGCGCTTGATCTCCCGAATGATGTCATCCAGGCGCAACAGGTTCTGGTCGGTGCATTCCAGCTTGCGGAGAGCTTCGCCCTTCTGTTGCTTGAACTTGGTGATGCCGGCCGCCTCCTCGAAAAGGGCGCGCCGGTCTGCGGGCTTGCTCTGGATGATGCGCGTAATCTGTCCCTGCGCCATGATGCTGTAACTGGCGCGGCCGATGCCCGTTCCCAAAAAGAGTTGCTGAATGTCGCGCAGGCGACAGGGCGTGTTGTTGAGAAAGTACTCGCTCTGCCCGTCGCGGAACACGCGCCGGGTAACGGTGAGCTCGTTAAACTCCAGTCCCACACCGGCGGCCTTCAGGTGGTCGGCGCCCACGTCGCCGATCGTGAGTGAGACCTCCGCCATGCTCAAAGGGCGCCGTCCTGCGGTGCCCTCGGTGCCGCTAAAAATGACATCGGCCATCTCCCCGCCGCGCAGCGCCTTTGCCGATTGTTCTCCCAGCACCCATCGGATGGCGTCGGAAATGTTGGACTTGCCACAACCATTGGGGCCGACGATGGCGGTGATCCCCGGTTCAAAATGGAGAACCGTCTTCTCCGCGAAGGACTTGAAACCAACCGCCTTAAGGCTCTTTAGATACATCCAAACCTCCCGTTGTGCCACATATGGGCACTATGCTGACAAGTCTGCACCATGGATTGTGCAGCACGATGGAAAGTAGATTCGCCAAGGTGCCGGCTGTCAACACTTTCCTCCTCCTGCACCGGTGGGACGATCCAAAATCCGCAGAGCTTCCTCGGATATCTGGCGGGCCAATTCCGGAGGTGAAAGCACTCTGGCATTGCCACCCCACGAGAGCACCCAGGGCCGGATCTCAGCCAGATGATTGAGTCGCAGCTGCAATTCCACCCCTCCATCGGGCAGGTCTCTCAATGTTTGTGAGGGATGCCACCGACGCTCACAGATGAGGTGAGAGACTTCCTTCGCAAAGCGAATGCAAATGGTTTGTGTGGTCTTGCCTGCCACCACGCCAAACGCCCCCGCGAGATGCGTGTCCACCGAGAATCCAGGCTGTCGCGTGAAGGTATGGCCGGTTTCGCGAAGGGATTGAATCCGTCCCGGAACAAAGGTGCGCATCTCCTTTCGTAGATGGTCAAAGGCGAAGAGATACCACTGGCCGTTGACGTTGGCGACATGGTGGGGATCCACCTGCCGCGCCTTGGGAGCGTCCGCGCCGGGGGTGCGATAGGTGATCTCCAGCCTGCGCCGCTGCGCTGCCGCGCGGCAGAGTTTGTCAATTTTCTCACCCCCCCGTTGCGCCATGCTGGTCTGCTGGAAGGAGACGGCCTGATCCCAGTCATCCAGCCGCACCGACACCGTGTCGGGCAGCGCCGCCTCGAGCTTGCGAAATGCCGCCGCAAGAGGTTCCTCAAACGCGGCCCCGCGGTACTGTTTCAAAACCTTCGCGGCGATCAGCAGGGCGAAGAGATCGCCCTCGCGCACCTCCAGCATGGGGAAAGACTCGACCGGCGAGGTGTAAAAATAGCCGTTGCGCGCGGCGCAGAATTCGATGGGCAGCTCCATGCGGTCGCGCATGAATCCGATGTCGCGCTGGATGGTTTTTGCGCAGGTTTCCAAGTCGCGCGCCAGAGTGCTGGCGTTGGGATGCGCCCCGTGTTGGAGCGCCGCGTGGATCCGCATCATCCGCTCCAGTGGCGGACGCGTTTGCGGCTGTGAGGGCGATTTCCCCCGCTTCATGCGAAAGCGGGGGCCTTCAGGTCTTGAGCTTGGAAAGCAGCTCGGCGTTGGTCTTGTGCTTGCGCAGCGCGCCAATCAGCGTCTCCATCGCATCCACCGGACTCAAGTCGACCATGGTGCGGCGCAGCTTGCGAATGGCATCCAGATGCTCGGCGGGGAAAAGTTTCTCCTCCTTCCGTGTACCACTCTTGGGGATGTCGATGGCGGGGAAGAGCCGACGTTCCGCCAGCTTGCGGTCCAGAATCAGCTCCATGTTGCCCGTACCTTTGAATTCCTGGAAGATCAGCTCATCCATTCGGCTCCCCGTGTCCACCAGCGCCGTGGCGAGAATGGTCAACGACCCGCCATTCTCGATCTTGCGAGCGGCGGCAAACATGCGCCGTGGAATTTCCAAGGCGCGGGCGTCCACGCCGCCGGACATAGTGCGGCCGCTGCCGCCATGCGCGTTGTTATAGGCGCGCGCGACGCGGGTGAGCGAGTCGAGCAACAGAAACACGTCGTCCCCACACTCCACCATCCGGCGGCAACGCTCGATGGTGAAGCGAGAGAGGCGCACGTGCGTGTCCAAATCCATGTCGTTGGAGGAGGCAATGACCTCCGCCTTCACCGATCGCTCAAAGTCGGTGACCTCCTCAGGCCGTTCGTCGATGAGCAGCACCACGGCCTTGACGGCCGGATGGTTGGTGGTCACGGCATTGCAAATCTGCTTCAAGATGGTGGTCTTGCCCGTGCGCGGCGGCGCGACAATCAGCCCGCGGGTGCCCCTGCCAAGTGGAGTCACCAGGTCAATGATGCGCGTCTCCAAAAGATCCGGCGCGGTTTCCAGTTGAAACTTCTCGATGGGGTCGATGGTGGTGAGATTCTCGAACCGTGTTTTCTGGACGTACTCGTTGTGCACCATGCCGTTGACGGCATCGATGAACTTGAGTTGCGGACTGTGGCCGCGATGCGGGGGCTGGAGTTTGCCGGCAATGTGACAGCCTTCGCGCAGGAAATTGCGCTTGATCATGTCCGGCGTGACAAAAATGTCCGACGGCTTGGATTGAAACCGGTTGCCAGGCGATCGAAGAAAGCCAAAGCCCTTTTCTGAAATCTCCAAATATCCGTCTCCCACTTCAGGAAACGCCGTCGTAGGCCTGTTCATGTTTGAAACTGGTTCTGCCATGGGAATCCCCTAGCCCACCCGAACTAATTGAACACTTTCGTTCAGAACTCGGAATACTGTTGAAGCAGACGCTTCTTGGGCCGGACTTCTACGCACTCTGGATGTCGCTTGCAACAATAAAATGCTACGCCCCCGCGGGCGCCTCGGCCTTCAAGTCAGCCACGATGGCGCGCGCCTCCTCTGCCAGTGCCGTGCTGAGATAACGCTCACCCGTGGAGGGCGCCACGGTGACGATGCAAAGGCCCCGGCTTTCTGGACGACGGGCTACCTCGATGGCCGCATGCACGTTTGCGCCTGTGGAAATTCCCGCGAGAATGCCCTCTTCCTTGGCGAGCCGCCGCGCCATCGCAAAGGCTGCGTCGTTGCTCACCTTGATGCACTCGGTAATCTGGTCATGGCCCGCTGCGTTTTTGAGATGCAGGTTCTTCGGCACAAATCCAGCGCCCGTGCCCTGGATCTTGTGGGGTCCAGGCACGAGTTTCTCTCCCGAGAGGGTTTGCGAAATGACGGGTGAATCGGCGGGCTCGACCGCGATGGCGCGAAAGCTTGGACGGCGGGGATGGATGACCTCGTAGCAGCCGGTCAGCGTGCCGCCCGTCCCCACCCCAGCAATGACGATGTCCACACGCTTGTCGGTGTCATTCCAGATTTCCTCCGCGGTCGTCCGACGGTGGATGTCGGGGTTCGCGGGGTTGTCAAACTGCTGGGGAATCCAAGCGCGAGGGGTGCGTTTGGCAATCTCCTCTGCCTTGGCAATGGCGCCCTTCATGCCCATTGAACCGGGCGTGAGCACCAATTCTGCGCCAAAAAGCGCCAAGAGCGTGCGTCGCTCCAGCGACATGGTTTCAGGCATGGTCAGGATGAGCCGGTAACCGCGAGCTGCGGCAACGAAGGCAAGGGCGATTCCAGTATTACCGCTAGTGGGCTCTACGATGACGGTGCCGGGTGTGAGGCGCCCGTCCCGTTCGGCAGCCTCAATCATGGACATGCCGATTCGATCCTTTACGCTTCCTGCTGGGTTGAAGAACTCGCACTTGAGGAGCACCGTGGCATCCAATCCCTTGGTAACTTTGTTCAGCCTTACCAAGGGCGTCCGCCCAACGGTTTCCACGATGTCCTTGTAGATTTTGCCCATGGTTTAGGAGTGATTGACGGCGGAAAGCTGCCAGCCACATGAGGCTCGCGCAAGGCGAAAGCAAGCGCCCCTGCGGGGTGCAATGAAAACAAGAACCCCCGCCCGACCTTTCGGTCGAACGGGGGCTAATGGGGGGTGGGAGTTCGCCATGCTCTCTTTCCCAGCACCGTCATTAGGCACCTGCATGCAGGTTGACGGCTTCCCGACGCTACTCTCCGTGACATACGGAGTTTCCGGCCTCATAGCGGGGCCCTCCAGAGCCTTCCGGCCACTGAACTATTGAGTGAGGCTTATTCGCCCGCTTCGGCTCGAGATTGCGGCCCCAAGCCTGCGGACCAGGTAAAGAGACACATACAAGTTATTCGCCTCTTTACCACTCGGCACAGGACAGCCTCCGCTTTTGGCGGCACTTACCCCGCGCGACGGGTCTCGCCTCTTAACTCTCAGGTTGCATTCCGCTTGCATGACAGCGATGTGTGTTGTCGCATCGCCGCCGTGGTGGAAAGTTTTCACGACTCTTGCCTGGAGTGCGTGGCTTTCCCGACGCAAGCCCCGACCTTGTCCCGCCTTTCGAGCGGATTTCGTTCGGCTGGCCATTCCTGACCAATTTATGACTCGCGCCGCGCTAGTAGCGCAGTAGCAACCGCTACCTTCTAGGTAACTGCGATCAGGCCAACGCCCGGCACAAGCGCCAACCATCATTCCGCACCACAACCCGCTAAGGCTGCAGCACCCGGATGTTAACCCACCCGAACTCAGGGCAGTGCCTAATTGCCCCTCACGGCCAAGCCCACAGAGCCATCCAACCCCACCAACCCCTGACTGACGCCAGAAACCAGCAAGACCAGCACCCCAAAGACCCGGTGAATCCTGCCTCCGAATTCCCAGCCGCACCACCCGCCGAAACGAGGGCACCGCCGGCTCGAAGGGGGCCAACCAACCAACCTAGCTGACCCTTTCTCCCGGTCGCCCGGGATTATCCAAGGAACATCCAATTGACCGAAGTCAACCTTCCTTCCCAGTTCTTTCAATGAACCCGTTCCTCTTTCGAAGAACGAGATGAATTTAGCATGAACACGGGTTCCGGCGATTGAATCTTATGGACTACTTATTTACCACCACAGCCCAAAGCTGGGTGTTAAACACTGCGAGAATCCATCGGCCCACAAAGGATAATTCTGACTTTGTGAAGCAAATCACAAGCCCGCGCCGACGGCGTGTTTGGTTTGTTAATAACCAAACCCATTCTGTGGATCCCGATGCCCCCCCAAAGGGGGCTATTCACAGTCAGCCAGGGGATGGGGAACAGGGGCACCCCAAAGAGGATGGGAGGGCTAGGCCTTTTTGGCCTTCTTTGACTTCTTTGCCTTGGCGGCAACGGCCATTCGCTTGAGGCGACTCACACGGCGCTTCCGCTTCTGCACCTTATTGTATTGTTGGCTCATAAGTTGCGCTTTACTTGATGGGGCACTTGGATTCTTGTCGCTTCAAGGGAGGGAATGTGAGGATGACTAATCTTTCCATCAAGCACTATTTCGCGATTTGCAGCGTCTTACTTGTTGCCTGCGCGGTCCCAAATCAGCCCGACGATCAGCAGAAGCCATCGCCACCGCAAAGGCAGGATTTTCCTGAATTGTCGCTAGCGGCACAAGACGCACATCTCATTTTCTTTGTCGAAACCCAGTCCCGTGATCCCCTCCAATCCATTCCCATCCCCTGGCGGCGAAGCCAGCCTCGAGAAGCATGGGTGGAACGGAACCCCGCATTTGACCCCATGCCGCACCTGGACCGCGTCGAAGTGGTCACGGAGGCCGATGGAAATTGTCGGGTCGTTCTCCAGCTTAACGAACGCGGCGCCCACCTTCTGGATATCAGCACTGGCGATCACAAGGGTCACCGGCTTTTCCTGATGGCGTTTTTTCGCAGCAAGGAGGGCAAGGCGTTCGATCAGAAACGCTGCGTCGGCATCTACTCCGTCAGGCAGAACAATCCGACAGGACTGGTGGCCTTCACTCCAGACTCAACGCGGGATGAAGCACTGAGCTTGGTTGCCGGCCTAAACAAGACGCGCAAGTCGTTTCGTTGATCCGTGCATTCACGCAGTGTCCTGTTGAGTTGGGGTTGCCTGACGGCTTGCTGCCTTGCATTGGGCTGTGACAAGCCGGCCCCGGTACCCGCGCCGCAAACAGCACAGTCCAAACCAGCGCCTCCTGCGCCAGTTCGCATCGAACTTCCCACAGACAATCGTGCGCTCTATGAATCCGGGGGTGAGCCGCGCTTCTTCACGCCGACCGGCCCGGACTTCCCCTGGACCAGTGGCGCGTTTGGCTGCGTGCGCAATTCGGGGACGCGCTTTCACGAGGGAGTCGACATCCGTTGCCTCGTGCGGGACAGGCAAGGCGAGCCCGTGGATGCGGTGCGCGCTGCTGCGCCGGGCCGCATTGCATTCATCAATCGTTCCGCCAGTGCATCCGACTACGGACAGTACCTTGTGCTTCTCCACGAGGTCGATGGGTTGACGGTCTACACCCTCTACGCGCACTTGAGGGAGATTGCCAGCGAACTGCGGCCCGACGCGCCGGTGCAAGCCGGGCAGACTCTGGGGACGCTCGGGCGCACCGCAAAGTCGCCCATCCCTGCGGAACGTGCGCATCTTCATTTCGAAGTGGGCCTCCTGGGCAGCCCGCACTTCGATTTGCTCCTGCACCGCTGGTATCAGGATCCTGGCCCAAACCCGTTTGGGAATTGGAATGGCCAAAACCTGCTGGGCTTCGACCCCGCCGCCCTGCTCATCGCACAGCAACAGGCGGGGCCCGCCTTTAATATGCGCGCCTATCTCGCGCAGCAACCTAGCTTGTGCACGGTGCGCATCCACAAAAGCTCGCTCCCTGTGGTGACGCGCTATCCCGCCATGGTTCAAGGTGCGCCGGGCACGAGCGCATTCGAGGTGGACCTTAATCCGCAGGGTGTGCCCCTTCGCATTCGCGCCCTCCCCTCTTCGTCCGGACAGTTTAAGCGGGGCGCCTATGAACTGGTGACCGTGGATGAGGCACTCGAAGCGCGACACCGCTGCAACAAACTGGTGTTTAAGAAGGGCCGTCAATGGGTGCTCACCGAGCGCGGCCAGCGGGCCGTGGACCTGCTGGCTTTCGCGCCCGGCTCCTAGAAAACGATTGCCCGCGGCGAAGTCCACGATAATCATCCCCGGCTTTGATATGAACTATCGGATTTCGAATCGGGCAGCAGCCCTGTCGCCTTCGCTCACTCTGGCCATTGATTCCAAGGCCAAGGCCATGAAGGCTGCGGGCGAGGACGTTGTGGGCTTTGGCGCTGGCGAGCCGGATTTTGACACGCCCGCGCATATCAAAGATGCCGCGGTGCAGGCGCTCCACTCAGGCTTTACCAAGTACACTCCCTCCAGCGGAATTACCGAGTTGCGCCAGGCCGTGGCTGACAAATTTCAGCGCGA
>SXGT01334985.1_pt1 | contig 15280 bp, 14 predicted proteins | sample 3176221 | NCBI WGS metagenome assembly SXGT01 (sample SAMN11356862, study PRJNA531348) | freshwater metagenome | isolation source: freshwater sample F1-120 | place: China: Fuxian Lake, Yuxi | collected 2017-12-25
CCTCGAATTCGCGCCATTTACCCTCGACCATGTAAGCCCCCACGTCATGCACGTCCATGCCGAGCCAATGGCCCGTGCGGTGCATGTAAAATCTTTTGTAGACCTCATCCTTGATCAGCTTGGACGGCTTTCCTTCAATCAACCCGAGGCGGATCAGACCCTTGGTCAACACCTTTACCGCCGCGTCATGGGGTTCATTCCACCGGCGTCCCGGCCGCACCACTTCGATCGCGGCAAGTTGGGCTTCCAGCACCAGTTCGTAAATCAACCGTTGGGGGTTGCTGAATTTACCGTTGATCGGGAAGGTTCGGGTGATGTCTGCTGCATAGTTTTCGCACTCCGCTCCGGCGTCGATGAGCAATAGATCACCGTCGTGCAGCACCGCATCATTTTGGGTGTAATGCAGGACACAGGCATTGGCACCACCCGCCACTATGCTGGGATAGGCCTGCGACCGCATGCCATGCAGGGCAAATTCGTGAGCAAGCTCGGCTTCGATTTCGTATTCACGGCGTCCCGGACGGCAAGCCCGCATGGCCCGCAGGTGGCCAAGCACAGAGACATCGGCCGCTTTTCGCATGATCCGAATTTCTTCCGGTGATTTGAAAAGCCGCAGGTCATGGAGCACGTGCTCAAGCGCGATAAATTCGTAGGGTGCCTGCGCACCGCTCCGCGCTCGACCCCGTAATACATTAACGGCGGACATGACCGCGTGATCCTGTTCAGCATCCTGACCGATAGGAAAGTACACGCGATCCCGGTTTTCCAGAAGCTCCGGGAGCTGTTCGTGCAGCTCGCCGATCGGAAAAGCCTCGTCTGCGCCGTGGTCAGTTTTGGCCCCTTCAAGCCCCGCATGGTGACCGGTCCAGATAGCCTTTTCCAGATCAAACTCCCGGCAGAACAGGACAAATTCACCCTGTTTCCGGCCCGGCGCAAAGACCGCCAGGGCTTCCGGTTCATGGAAGCCGGTCAGGTAATGGAAGTCGCTATGTTGCCGGAATGGGTACTCGACATCCCGATTGCGAATACTCGCGGGTGCGCTCGCCAATACTGCCACGCTGTTCTTTTTCATCCGCCGCATCAGTTGCTTGCGGCGATGTTTGAAGTCGCTGAGTTTGAGCATGACCTAACTGAATCTTCTAGTGATGTTGTGGCGGTGTCTGGGACTGTAATTCGCTATGTATGACCTGAACACCCACCCGGACGTATTCGGTCAGCTCGGTGTAGGCGGACTCATCACCCTCACCGGCGGCAGCCGGATCGAGTCGGACGATCTCAAGGAAGTCGCTGAGAATTTCTGTACACCCGCCCGGCCAACCGGAGTTTTTGCCTGTGTAGCCGATACCCTGAAGAAAACCATGGCACCACTCACCCAAGGCTTGAGCGCGATCCTCCAGGGAGTCGTCATCGTCAGGCAGCAGGGGTTCGAAAGTGAAATCAAAATCAACCAGCTGACGACGGGTCTGTTGATAGAGGCGGTCAAGACGGCGCCGGTCTTCCCCTTCAATGTCAGCCAGTTCAGGCCCGAAAAAATCCCCGAGCCATTGCTGACAGTCCGTCGCCACATCCATGCAAAGCATGCCAGACAGCAGACCATGAGCCTCTGCTGCGGTACCGGACACATCGCACTGAATCAGAGTGTCCTGAATATCCTCAAAACTCATGTCGTTCTTCATGGCGGCTTGCCTTGTCGGTCTGTAGGTAATTCTTTATCCTAGCATTCGTCTTTATATCAACCAATGTACCCTTTTCAAAATATCCCCATGAGTGACTCATCTCCGCCGATCAAGGTTCAGATTCTTGGCAAGGAATATCCCGTTTCCTGTCCTGCGGACGAACAGCATGATCTGTTGGTTGCCGCCCGTTATCTCGATGAAAAAATGCGTGAAATCCGCGACATTGGCCGCATCATCGGCACCGAACGTATCGCTGTGATGGCCGCCCTCAACATCGCCCATGAGCTGCTTCAACAAAAGCAGCGCCGGATAGACTGACACTGGGTAGCGCCAACGCCATTAATCCGCCCGTAAATTTGGATGTTGCGGTTGTCCGCCAAGGCGGTAGAATTCGGCCCGGTATTCTCTGCAGCGTTCGAAGCCCGCTGGGTTACTTCTTGAGCCTAATCTAAAACCCCGGGAGCTTCAGGGCCATTGATGTGTGCAGGTCCGCCCCGAGCGGAAAGCCTGATTCGAGGCCCGCTGATCCCACCTGAACCTCTGGTTCAAGGGCGAAAGCGTGTTACGGCGCAGGCGGAGAATACTCTTCTCTTCAAGCGCCCAAGTTTGGGCGTCTCCCTTTGTTTTCTCCGCCGGTAACCTGACTGATTCGACGGCAGGCTCAACGGAACCCGCCGGGTGACGCCAGAGACATGCTGGCTGTTTAACCTCTTGATCTCACCCTCATGAGGAATTGCAAAATGGGCAACTCTCCCGTCGCAGCAGCACAACACGCGACCGATCTCATCATCGGTTGTGGTGATATCGGTAAACGTGTTGCCAGGCTAGAACAGGCGGAGGGGAAAACCGTTCTTGCCCTTGCGCGATCAGAATCGTCAGCCGCCTCACTTGAGGCCAAAAACCTCGGTGTGGTCCGGGGCGATCTGGATGCTGTCGTGAGCCTGACGGCACTTCCGGACAAGCTGTCGACGCTTTACTACTTTGCCCCGCCACCGCCGTCAGGAACAGATGATCCTCGGCTGCGAAACTGTCTTGCAGCCCTGATAAACCCCCCGGAACGTTTGGTGTACATCAGCACCAGCGGGGTTTACGGAGATTGCGCTGGCGCCTGGATTGACGAGGAGTGGCCGCTCAATCCGCAATCGGATCGTGGTAAACGCCGGATGGCGGCGGAACAGATTCTGCGCGACTGGAGCCGCCAAACCGGCATACCCGTTGTTATTCTTCGGGTGCCGGGTATTTACGGTCCAGGGCGTTTGCCGGTCGAGCGCATTCGCCAAGGATTGCCTGTGCTGATCCCGGAAGAATCCCCCTACAGCAACCGCATTCACGCCGATGATCTGGCCGTCGCCTGTATCGCGGCCGCACGACGCGGGCAACCGGGGCAGGCTTACAACATCAGTGATGGCCACCCCACCACCATGACCGATTACTTTTGGCGTATCGCTGACCTCCACGACTTGCCCCGTCCGCCCGCCATCCCGCTCGCCGAGGCCCGGCAGGTATTAACTCCCGCCATGCTGTCTTTTCTCGAAGAGTCCAAACGCCTGAGTAACCTCCGCATGCTCGGCGAATTAGACGTGTGTTTGAGATATCCGGACCTGGCCAGCGGGTTGAGCCACTGTAGCTGAGTCAGGGCTGCCAGTGGTTCTCGTTGCGGCATACGATTCCTGGTGCGCTCAGCCACGCGGCACACCCCACATTCTGAGTGCGTCATATGCACAGGGGTTCTGTCATTTGCCGTAGTACTCTCGTTCAGACTGATTGTGCGAGGCGTCTATCTGTCTGTAAATAAACAACTAATTCTATTGGCACAGATCTAGCTTGGGATGGGGTTTGCTGATTCAAGGCGAGCTTGTTCCCATGTTCCGTAAGACCCTTTTCCTTTTGGTCGGGTTGCTGTCGCTGCTGTCGAGCCGGAGCGCACTGGCAACCCCTGCATTTGCCCGCCAAACGGGCGAGCCCTGCTCTTCATGTCATATGGAAAGCTATGGCCCCTATCTGACGCCAAATGGCCGGCTGTTCAAGTTAAAAGGCTACCTGGCGGGTCATGCGAACGTCCTGCCTGATTTGCTCAATGGTTTTTCCGGCCAGGCCATCGGCTCCTTCACCAATACCCAAAAGGGTGTGGCGGGCGGTGCGGCTAAAGGTTTCAGTCCTAACAACAATTTCGTCAATGATTGGGATGCACTGTACTGGACGGGCCGGGTCATGGATAAGGTGGGTGCCTACTTCCAGCTCAACTTCAGTCCGCAGGTTGATAACAGCATCCATCTGGCCATGGCGGATGTCCGCTATGCCGACAACACCAATCTGTTTGATGCGGATTTCATCTACGGGGTCTCCGCCAATGACGGGCCGACCATGTCGGACGTGTGGATGACCGTGCCGCAATGGATGTATCCCTACACGCAATCACCCGTGGCGCCGGCACCGGCTTCTCAAACCTTGATGACCCAGTTCATGAATGGGACGGCTGGGGGTATGTCCGTCTACACCCTCTGGGACAACATGATCTATACCGAGTTGGGTGCCTACACCTCCATGGCCAGCAACATGCAGAACGGTCTGGGTGTTTATAGCCGCAACAATCAGCTGATTGATGGTGGAGCACCTTATTGGCGGCTGTGGTGGCAACATGCCGTCGGACCCCATGTATTCATGCTGGGCACCTATGGCATGCAGGCCAACATGTTTCCGCAATACCAGACCAGTGCCGGCACGGACAACTGGGTCGACTGGAATCTGGATACCAACTACATGTGGATGGAGGGCGACCACATGGTCATGTTGATGGGCCGCTACACACAGGATCAGATGAATCTTTATGCCAGCCAGAAGTTGGGTTTTTCATCCAGTGTCGACAACAATCAGTCCAATCTGATGTTGATGGCGATGTATACCTTGGAGCAAACCTACACCTTTGCCTTCTCCTTCAACGATATTGGCGGTTCTGCCAATGCGGCCATGTATTCGCCTGCGGCCGTGACGGGGAGTCGCAACGGTTCCCCTGATTCCCAGTACTTCCAGCTGCAATTCGACTACGTCCCATTCGGTAAAGGTACCGCAGTGACCGATCCTTTTATGAATCTCCGCTTTTCCCTCCAGTACACCGCCTACGAAACCTTCAACGGGGCATCGCAAAACTATGATGGTCATGGCCGCAGTGCCGCCGACAACAACACCGTGTACCTCGCAACTTACCTGATGTGGTGAGATATGAATCCATACCGCAAGACTTTGCTCCCGGCGCTGCTGCTCCTGATCCTCATACCCGCTCCGGTTCTCGCAGCCCCACCCCCGCATGACATGCCCGGCATGACGGAGGAGGAAATGAAAAACATGGATGGGGGAAATATGTCGATGGACGGTATGTTTATGGGGGATAGGCCGCCGGGCAACGCGGTGGCAGGCAGGCAACTGGCAGCAAAGACCTGTGCCAGCTGCCATGGTCCCGCAGGGATCAACCCTTCTGATAACTATCCGCTGCTGGCCGGTCAGGATGAGAGTTACCTCTATGGCGCGCTGTACGCCTACCGGTGCAAATCACGCAAGTCCGGCGTCATGAATGGTATGGCGGCCGGTCTGACGGATCAGAATATGGCGGATCTCTCGGCCTACTTTGCGAACAGCGAGATCCAGCCATGAGTGCGGGGAGAAAGCAACACGGTTGGGCTCGTTTTGATGTTGTTCTGGCCGGTTTACTGACGCTGTTGATTTTCACGGGCTGTGACCCGCTGATCAAACGGCGCCCTTCGGCCGAAACACCGGAGCAGGCAGCGGAAACCGCCTATCAACTGTGTGCGGGTTGCCATGGACCCAGGGGGCTGCGGGTTGACCTCATGCCGCCAAGAATTTGGGGACAGAAGGAGACGTACCTGATTTCGGCCCTGACCGCCTACCGCGATAAAACCCGCATTCAGCCGATCATGAACAGCCTTGCCGCATCCTACAGTGATGAGGACATTGCAGGGCTGGCACGCTACCTGGCGAGCCAGCCCTGGAAGCCGTAACAGAAAGCCCTGACTATAAACAAAGGAGGTGAAACCTAAGTAATCAAACAGCAGTGTGAGCTTCAAACCCCAATCAATGATAGTTCAGTTAAATAAGGAGAATATGATGTCCGACACTACCATCCGTAGCTGCATCGAGGCCTGTCTGGCCTGTTTTGTGGAGTGTGAGCGTTGCAGCAGCGCCTGTATTGATCATGGCTCCATGGCCGCCTGCGTCAAGGCGTGCCGGGATTGTGCCGATCTCTGTAGCCTGTGCGTGGCTTTCATGGCCCGTGGTTCGTCGTTGCATGCCGATCTATGCAAGCTTTGCGCAGCCGCCTGTCAGAAATGTGCTGAAGAATGCGCCAAACATGCCGCCCACCATGCGTGCTGCAAGGCGTGTGAAGAAGCCTGCCGCAAGTGTGCCGAAACCTGTCTGGCTTGCGGTAAATCCTGCTGCTAAACGCTCAGCGAGCCGCCTGAGGCTCGCTCGACTCTTGCCTGCCGCGACCGGGGTTCCTCCGGTCGCCCTGATCAGCCAGAATTACGATTTAACTTCGGGCCTCGTTCCTGCTCAACCACCATGATTCGACCTCCATTCGACCGGCTGAGACTCAGCCACCTGCCGCTTCGTGTGCGCCTTCTGTTCACCGGTTTTTTATTAGTGACGTGCTCGGGCTTGCTGATGGCGGCTGTCCAGATATTGCTGACTCACGGCATGGCCGACGGCAAGCCAGGGTTATCCATCGAAGACATTAAATACAGCTATCACGGTAACCGCTCCGGTTCCAAGCTGGAGGCTATGCTCAAGGGTGCCATGAAGCCGATGGCAGCGGATGACGTGCGATTCCAGCTGATTCAGTGGGCCCGTGATGGTGCGCCAGCGCTGGATTGGTCCGGTCATATCGAGCCACTGGTTCAGGCTCACTGCGGTGCCTGCCATAACGGGCAGTCCAGCCTGCCCAATTTCCTCAAGCTCGATGTCTTGCAGCAGGCCGCCGCAGTGGATCAGGGAGAGAGCTACTCCGTTCTGACGAGGTCTTCACACATACACCTCTTCAGTATCGGCTTCATCTTCATGTTTATTGGTGGAATTTTTGCGTTTGCAAAATTCCCGCACGGCCTGCAATCAGTCTTGATGGTGACGCCATTTTTGGCATTGTTCGCTGACACGCTGTCGTGGTGGCTGACCAAGCTATGGCCCGGATTTGCCTGGCTGACGATGATTTCAGGGGTCTGTTACGGCTTGGCGGGCACAATCATGATCGCCGTTTCCCTATGGCAGATGTGGTTTACCGACCGCGTGGGTGAGGAATAACCTTCAGCCATGCAGGAGAACAGGCCGGTTTTTGATTAACCCTAATGGTTTTCCGTTCCACCCTTCATGGCTCCGCAAACCATTTCACCGCCCATGTTCATATCCTCGTCTTTGTCGCCATGTGCCCCAGGTTTGCTGCCGTCCTTGAGTGAAAACGGGTTTGCCGTGGGTTGATCGCCGACAGGCGTCCTCTTTTGACCTTTCCACACCATGGGACCTTTAGGGCCAACGATCATTAAGGCCGTCAGAAATCCGACAGTCAGCAGGGTGATGCTGATCATGTTGCCGAACCGTATAGGCTTGCTGGCCTGGCAACGGTCAGCCAGAACACACTCTTTGTAGAAGAGGTAGGTGAAGCAGATCAGTATTAGCAGGTTGATGCTGGTGAATATCGGCATGAAGATGAGTACATGATCGGGGATCATCATAACGACCACCATTGCGCCCATGGTGCCACCCATGACGCCTGCCATCAGGCCATGCATGACAGCCATGGGGCCACAGCACCAAGCGGTCGCCACGCCATAAAGCGAGCCCAGACTCATACCCACAATGGAGCCGACAAAAAAACCGTTGGTCGCACCGAGGACGCCGCCAATCATGGTGCCCACCTGCATGCCGATGGTCATGCCAATCACCATCCCAACCATATGGCTGGCATTGCCATATATGTAGGACCGTAAGTACCCCAGCGTTGTTACCAGGGCGACGACGCTGACGTCGAGATACAGAATCCACCAGCCATAGCGATCCATGAACGTATCGTCGTGCCGGAGATAAAAGTGATGGAAGATCAGTTGCAGCGTAATGAGGCTAAACAGCGTCAGCACACTATTGCGTAACATTTCCAGAAGAAATCTTTCACCGGGACGGTTCTTGCTGCTGGGTGAGTGCGCCGTTTCTGCTCGCGCCGTATCAGGCGGATGCGAAGGGGTGTGTGCGTGGTGGATGCCTTTTTCAGCTTCACCGCCCTGACAGGGCTCGGGCTCCACTGACATTGGCAGATCAACAGGAATGCCGTTAATGCTCAGTCCGATGAACTGGCCCCTCTCATCAAGGCGAATGCGGAGGTCGAGTACACCCTTCTGTTGGGGCTTGTCGTGATTTGCGTGGTCCATGCGGGCGGGTGTGGGTTTGAGGAAATGACGCTGGCCGGCTGTTTGGGATAGGCAGACAGCTCAATGGTGGCTTGCCGCGAACTTAAAGCAGCCTGGCAGAGCCGTTGATGATGGCGCGAAGGATTTTCCTGGGACGTCTGCGGCGCGCCATATCGAGAAGTTCCCGGGCTTCACCCGCATCACGCGGCTTGAGACTCTGTACGGTAATCCACTGGCCTGCCGAGTCCTGAACCTGGATGATCAGCTTGTCCATAAATTCTGGTGTTCTGTTGTTTAGGTTTCGCTGTAATGCGGCAGGTCTGGCGGGATGACAGGCCTTCTATCATCAGTTCGGCCAGGCGTTTAGCCAGGCGAACTTCTTGTGGGCAGAGCTGCGGATAAACGCAGCGGAATATGGCGTTGAAGGCCCGCACGTCATGTTCGGTATAGGGCGAGACCAGGTCACGGCAGAATTGCATCAGTTCCGCGTAACCATCGGAATGGTGCGCCAACCAGTGTGGTCGAAGAGTGATCATGGCAACTCCGTCAGTATCGCCGTGTTGATGTGGACTCATTGAATGCATTGAAAAATGGTGGTGGCTCAAGGGGTATTTCGGTTTGATCCCCTGACGGGTGCCTCGGGATTCGTTGCCAAATCCGACGATCACTGCGGGTTTAGTTCCCTCAAAAAATGGCCTCAACAGGGGCGCGTCTTCGGTGAGAGCGCTATCGCGCTGCCACAAATCTGTCGGCAGCGCTGAATGGTTGAGGCCAACCGGAGAGAGAACCTACACGGCAAATTATTTAGCACTTACTATGCCAAGTCTGTTGCTTGGTTGACCGAATGTGGCGCAAGGTACGGCCTGAGCGCTTTGGCGAGACTCGGTAAGTGTTCACACCGTCAATCGAAAGATATTTCAAGGCCTCCATGCATTTGAGAAGTGCAGGTTTTGACTCAATGACTGTGGCAAATCCCACAGTTCTGGAGTCAGGCGGGAGCCAAAACATGTTGTTCGTGGCAGATGCGGCAGTCATTCCGGGAAAGTCGAACGGTGGGTTCGGTCACTGCCCGCTCTTCAACCGCTCCCAGTACTTTGCATACGTCGTCTTGCCACCACGGGTCAATGACTCCACGCCCTGTTCCGGATCGAGTTACACTGGCGGCACCTCGCAGAGCGTGCCATTCGACAGCTTCCCGGAGAATCCCATGAGCGCACCTAATCCATGGACGCCGACACTACCCGTCAGGCATCCACCGCCGATAGGAACCCTCCTTCTGGTGCTGTTTGTCCTCATCGGCCTGTTTACCGCCTATTACACGGTACCTGCGGAATCGGCGGGTGTGGTACTGCGCTTCGGCAGGCACTTACAAAACGTGCCACCGGGCCTGCACCTTAAATTGCCGTTTGGGATTGATGAGGTCATCAAGGTGCCTACCCAGCGGCAATTAAAGCTGGAGTTCGGCATACGCCAACCCGCAGAGCTGGCCACCAACCCCGACCAGACGGGGCCGGAGCCACTCAAGGAGCGATCCATGGTCACGGGTGACCTGAATGCCGCACTGGTCGAGTGGGTGGTGCAATACCGCATCACCGATCCCGAGATTTTCCTGTTTGAGGTTCGTGACCCCGGCATCACGCTGCGGGATTTATCTGAATCCGTGATGCGGGAAGTGATCGGCGACCGCACAGTCGATGAAATTATCACGATAGGCCGGCAGGAGATTGAGGAAACCTCCCTCAATCGACTCAGGGATTTGGCGGCCCGTTACCAGCTTGGGGTGACAGTCAATCAGGTTCAGCTCAAGAACGTCGATCCTCCGGAGCCGGTGCAACCTTCATTCAATGAGGTGAATCGGGCCCAGCAGGATAGGGAAAATGCGATCAACCTGGCCAACGGGGAATATAACAAGGCGGTGCCCCGCGCACGCGGTGAGGCGGATCAGGCTATCCGCGAAGCGGAGGGGTATCGGTTCAAGCGCATTAACGAAGCTGAAGGCGATGCCGCTGCCTTTAGTGCTGTTCTTGAAGAGTTCGTCAAGGCGCCCGAAGTGACGCGGACCCGTATCTACCTTGAAACCTTGGGTGAGGTACTTCCCCAGGCGAAGCAGGGCATCATCGTCGACGAGTCGGTGCAGCAAATCCTGCCCATGCTTCCTTTGCCACAGACATTTTCCGGAGCTGCCAAATGAAGTCCCGTCATATTCGCATCGCAGGTGTCGCGCTACTCGGCCTGATTTTTTTACTCTCCATGTATACGGTGCGACAAACCGAGCAAGTCATCATCACCCAGTTTGGCCGTCCCGTTGGTGAGCCGATCACCGAGCCGGGTTTGCATTTCAAGCTTCCTTTCGTCCAGGAGGTTAACCGCATCGACAAACGCTACCTCGCCTGGGACGGGCCCATGGTCGAAATGTCGACCAAGGACAAGACCTATATCCAGGTCGATACCTTTGCCCGTTGGCGCATCACCGATCCCATGCAGTACTTCCTGCGCCTGCGTGATGAACGTAGCGCCCAGTCGCGACTGGAGGACATTCTGGGCAGTGACACACGCACGGCCGTAGCGCGGCATGAGCTGATCGAAGTGGTGAGAACCGAAAAGCAGCGCAAGCCGTTGCAGGACGATAACGCGGCGGCCACGCTGACGGGTGCCGGTGCTTTGGGGGTTCTCCGCCCCATCCAGTTTGGGCGGGCGGAGCTGGAGAAGAACATCTTCGAGTCTGCTGCGCCGAAACTGGCCGAATTCGGCATTGAACTGCTCGATATCCGGATCAAGCGACTCAACTACAACCCGGAAGTGCTGGAGCGGATTTATCAGCGCATGATCAGTGAGCGCCTGCAGATTGCCCAGCGCTTCCGTTCTGAAGGTGAGGGCGAGGCGGCCCGAATCAGCGGTAAAAAGGATCGGGACATCAACGAGATCGAATCCACGGCTTACAAGCGGGTGCAGGAGATCCGTGGTGAATCCGATGCCAGGGCGACCGGGATCTACGCCCGGGCCTATACCCAGAAACCCCAGGCGGCGGATTTTTACCGCTTCACCAAGAGTATGGAGACTTACCGAAAGATCATTGGTAGCGAAGCGACGGTGGTGCTTTCCACCAATAGCGATCTTTTCTCGCTATTGAAGCGGATTGAGTCCACAGGCCGCTAGTTGGCCCCGATCGGCAGTCACTGCCCGCAGTCCCGTTGCACCGGAGTGATGTGAATATTCACGGGAAGATCATGCCCGGGAATGCGCACCATCATCCAGGGTTGGGTGATGGCTTGGGTCGTCATGCAGTTTGGCCCCGGCACCACCAGAGACAGTTTAAGAGCCCAGCCGCTTGCGGTTTTTTCCAGGCTGGTTAAGGCCAGAGCATGGCCGCCGGTGGGCTGATTCCCCGCGAAAACGGCCACGACCGAATCCATCGTGAAATCCACCGCCGGTGGCGCCGGGACGGGGTTCTGATGGGCTGAGTGTTCAGCCCATAGCGCCGCAAAAGCCGCTTTATCCCCTATTACGGTTTGTCGGGCCGATTCGATGGCGCTGTGTGAGCCTTCCGCGATCAACACGGAACCCGGCCTGTCCTTTTCCGGGTTATTCGGAATCGCCATTTCCGCGCATGAGTGACTGGCCACCAGCGAAGAGACAACGCCGATCACAAGTGAAAATTGTTTTGGATACACTGTTTCTCTCCCTGCAAATGGAATGAACCCTGTTTTCACCGCTGAAACAACAATTCGGTATCGTCAATCAGGAACTGGGTGGCCCGTGAAGCGTTTTCGCGGCCTGTCCACTGAAGTTGAATTGTCTTGCCGCGAAAGATCGTGAGATCGAAAGTCTGCAAGACATAAGACGCTGAGCCATCCCGGTTGGAATAGGTCGCCAGGGTTTGCAAGACGGAGCCCGACGGTTTTTGCACCGTGAGTTTGAGCGTGTCACGAACGGGGGACGTTCCCGGCTCACCCGATTCTACCCGTAACCAGAAATTCAGCTGCGCCGAGCAAATATCAGCCGGGATGGTGACACGCTGATAAAGCTTGCGGGTGTTGCGGTGTCCCTTGCCGTTCAGGCTGGCCACCCAGGTACCAGATCGCGGCCATTCGGCCTGCTCGCTGGTGATGACTCCCGAAGATCGTTTCCAGCCGAAGCCGGAACCTGCTTCAAATCCGGGATTGGTCAGAGCCTGATCTACTCTCGCGCAGACGGAGGGTGTGACGGAATTAACCGTAGTTGCATGGATGGCCACGGAGCGGGCTGCATTTCCCGCGAAATCGGTGGCATTGGCAAAAAAGACATGCGGGGCATTGGCCACCCCGGCTGAGTCCCAGGTCAGCTGGTAGGGTGTCTCGGCGACAGAGCCGACGGTGCGGCCATCCACAAAATAGTCCACTTTCGCAATGCCCGAGCCACCCTCTTCATCCGTTGCTTTGGCTGAGAGGGTGACCGGGCCCGTCAGTTCGGTGCCTTCCACGGGGGATGTCAGGTGAATGGTGGGGGCGATGGTATCCACCAGTGTGGCCCCGATGAATGGGCTGTTTAGCAAAAGATTCGGAGAACCGGCTCCGGCAGCCAGCACCACCTCTCTGGGCGCTCCTGTCGTGAGCGCGTCCGACACCTGCGCCGGTGTGGCTCCCGGATGGGCCGACAGGTAAAGTGCGGCAACCCCAGCAGCATGGGGCGCCGCCATCGAGGTTCCACTTTCGACCATCGTGGCGGTATCCGAGGTATACCAGGAAGAGAGGATGCTGCTACCGGGTGCGAACAGATCCAGACAGGGACCGAAGTTGGAGAAATCGCTTTGGACATCTCCTTGGGTGGTTGCTCCCACGACAATCGCATCTAGCACACGCGAAGGAGACATATTGCAGGCCGATGTTTTTTCGTTGCCCGCCGCCACGGTGTAGGTCACTCCGGCCCGTATGGAATTTTGAAGGGCGGTATCCATGGCCAGTGAAACCCCTGCACCGAGGCTGAGATTGGCAATCGCCGGTCCGCCCCCTTGCTTGTATTGCGTCGTGACCCATTCAATACCGCTGATGACATCTGACACCATCCCGTCGCCCTTGCAGTCGAGCACACGGACCGGCGTGAGTGACACCTGTTTGGCGACGCCAGAGTATCCGCCACCGATAATTCCGGCGACGTGGGTGCCATGGCCGTTACAGTCTTCCGTCCCCTGGCTGTCTTTAACCGTGTTGTAACCGGGCGTGACCCGCCCGCCAAACTCCTGGTGGGTGGATCTGATGCCGGTATCAATGACGTAGACGCGAACGCCCTCACCCGAGTTAGGGTATTGGTAGAGGTCATTGAGCGGCAGCTTTGGCTGGTCGATCCGGTCCAGACCCCAGGGGGCATGGTTCTGAGTCGCCTGGAGGGTGACCCGCCCATCCTGCTCTACCACTGCGATATCCGTGCGTGCGGACAGGGCGAGTGCCTCGGTCTCTGACATATCGGCAACAAAACCCTGGAGCGCCTTACCCCAGCGGCGGCCGATGCGCAGGGACTGACTGGCGTTCAGGCGCTCAATACGGTCATCTTTCGCGTCAGCCATCGCTTGTCCCTTAAGAAGGACTATGTAGCGATTGGGGATTGGCTGAAGCGCCTTGCGAAAGACCCCGGCCTCCGCCGGCGAAAACAGCACCGTTGACGCCAAAAACAGAAGCGGCAGGACACCCGGCAAGAAAATCCTGCGCTTGAGATAGTTATGATTCATCTGGCTGATACCTGGCTGGACCTTAAATGGACAGCGGTTTTTACGAATAACCCGGGATTATTACCTGTGACCTTGGGCGTGAATCTTACACCCAGGCTTTCCCTCCTGCGCGTGAGCTGTCACCCATAGTCCGGTACGCGATGGTCTCACCAGAAACGCGGTGCTCACAGTAGAATTCGAATTTTAGGGCCATCCCCGATCCATCCCATACCGCCGTGTTCCCGACTTACCAGCTGCTGGCTTACCTAAGAAATCGCTTGAGATTTCTGCTGCTGTTGCTGATTCTGCTGGCTCTCTACGCCGCCGCAGGCTATGTCTGGGTTCCCTATATCGCCCAGACTCGCTGGATTCCGGAGCTGGCACGCCAGCATCAGTTGGGTATCCATGCAGCGTCCATGAAGTTCGACCCTTTCGGTTTCGGGGTCCGCCTCAACGGGGTGAAGGTAAACGATGCCAGCGGCGAGGCGTTTCTGTCCGCCGGAAAAGTCAGCGTCGATCTCAGCCTGACAGGCTCGCTGAGACATCTCCACCCCACGCTGACGGTCGAACTGGATGCGCCTATTATTCGGCTCGATCGTGACAAGGCCGGGCGATGGAGCCTGGCCGAATTGTGGCCCCCCCAGACCCAGGGCGACGCCGGGGGTTTGCCGGTGGCCCTGACACGGGTGACCGTGACCCATGGCCAGGTGGAGTTTCGCGACGCCCGCCGAGGCAAACCGGTTACTACCCGTTACGCTGACGTTGATCTGGTTTTAACGGATTTCACCGGCGCTGCCAGAACCCCGTCGGGCTATCGCCTGGCCGGCAGGGGTCCGGGGGAGGAGAGCTTCGCCACCGAGGGAACCCTGTCGCTGAATCCGATGACTGTGGACGGTACGCTGGAGGTAGAACAGCTATACCTCCCGTTCTGGCTGGATGCGCTGCCGACCGCGTTGCCCTGGCGAATCGCCACCGGGCAGTTGAATACCCAGCTCCATTTCCACATCCCGGCCTCGAACGACCTGGGCTTGACGCTTGAGGCCGGGCATCTGTTGCTGACGGACCTGAATGCCACTGATCGTCAAAACTCATCACGGTGGGTTCGGGTGGCCCGGATGGAGCTTGAGCAGACCCGCCTGGACAGCGGCACACTGCCATTGAGCCTGGGGAGGCTGCAAATTTCCGGCATGGAATCACCTTGGGGCAAATGGGGGGTGTTGAAGACGGGGAAAATTTCCGCCGATCCAGGCAGGCCGGATTTTCGGCTGGAAACCGCCGCCGTGGAGAATCTCGAATCAACGGAGGGTAAAGCCAGCTCCATTGTGGCCGGCGCTCTGGTTTACGATATCGCCACCCATTCCTTTCAGGCCAATACGGTTAATACCGGCCAAATACAAACTTCCGGGGGTAAGTTCGGTTCCCTTGCTGGTGAAGATCTGCATTTCAATGGGAAGGAAGAACACCTTACGCTGGGGAGTGGTGAGATCATTGACCTTCAGACCACTCAGATCAATTCG
>SXGT01153230.1_pt1 | contig 15277 bp, 15 predicted proteins | sample 3176221 | NCBI WGS metagenome assembly SXGT01 (sample SAMN11356862, study PRJNA531348) | freshwater metagenome | isolation source: freshwater sample F1-120 | place: China: Fuxian Lake, Yuxi | collected 2017-12-25
TGTCGCTGATTGGAACGTCGTGTTGCAGTCATTAGGCAAAATGCCTTTTGAAATTGTTGCAAACCTTATTCCTGCAATTCAGTCGCAAGCTAACGCCGCGTTGAAACCAGCCGATCAGCCTGCGGAGTAAATCTGAATGCTCGCATTTTACCCTATAGCGTCTGCGCCTATTGCGTCGGCTGGGGGTATTGTTGCGACTTTAGCAGCGGTTGAGGCGCAGGACATTGCGGCTGTTTCAGCCAGTGTCACCGCCTCTGCCGCACTTGCAGTAACAGAACAACAAGACACCGTCGCCGTTACGACAGAAATTGTCGCATCTGCGGCGTTGTCGGTCATTGAAGCACAAGACACCGCTGCGCTCACGACAAGCGCCGTAACGCTTGCTTCGCTTGCAGCAGTTGAAGCGCAGGACACCGCGTCTGCCTCTGTAGAGATAACCTCTACGCTGATACTTCTGGCAGGCGAGCAGCAAGACACCGCGTCGATCTCGACAAGCGCCGTAACGCTTGCTTCGCTTGATGCTGTAGAGGCACAAGACACGGCTACGGCAGCTATAAACGCTGTCACTAATGCCACACTTGCCGTAACCGATCAGCAAGACGTTGCTGCGTTCACCGCGAATAACTTTGCCTTTGCTACGCTTGCTGTAACCGAACAGCCAGATACAACAAATATCCAGACAGCCGTTGTCGCCAATGTAACGCTTGCTGCGACAGAAGCCCAAGATACTGCTTCGACAGTTGTCTATGTTCTCTGGAGTATCATTCCAGAAACGGCGCAATCTTGGACTACGCAATCTGCGCAAACCGTATTCTGGCAGGATATTGATCCGGCTCTACCCGCCAGCAACTCAGGCACAATAGGCCCGATTGCAAGCGCGCCAATTACGGCTGCGCCAGTTGCCGCACTTGCAGCCGGTAGGCCTGCGGGAACTGCGGCTTCCGCTTGGGCGCCCGTCGAGGCTGGAACAGTATTTTGGCAGATCCAAAACCCTGCTTCTCCTGTTTCTACGTCAACAAATGTCGGCTCTGTCGCCGCGCAGCCTATTGCGGCTGTTCCAGTTGGCGCAAGTGAGGAAGACGTTCTAGCGGCAAACCCAGCGTCACCGCCTTGGGTTCAAGTGCCGCAAAACTACAACCCCTCATTACAAGAGGCCGCTTAACTATGGCTAATTCATATACTCCTACTTACAATCTCATCAAGCCAGAGGTGGGCGCTGATACGAATGCTTGGGGTGTCCACCTCAATACGGATCTGGACACGATCGACGCCAATATGGTGTCTCGCACGCTGACGACTGCACAGACATTAGCGGGATTGATTAATCTACCGTCTAACGGTCTTAACGTGGGATCTGGACAGTTGCGCGTCAACGGCAACAACGTCTCAATGTCTGGACAGCTTGCGGTATCTGGCGCGACAACAATCTCAAGCACATTGACTGTATCCAGTAACGCAGCCTTACAGGGAAATTTAACTTTAACTGGCACAGCCGCGTTTTCTAGCACATTGGCTGTTACCGGCGCGACGACGCTTGCATATAACGGGCTTAATGTCGGTGCAGGGCAATTAAACTGCACCGGCGGCAACGTGTCTATGTCAGGCAACCTAGCTGTTACTGGCACAATTACAGGCGGCAACACCTCTTTAGGCACACTTGGCTGCGCGGCTGTTACTTGCACGACAATCAATACGCAAGGAAACGCAATAAGCTGCGGCACGATTGGTTCTGGGGCGATTACAAGCACCACAATCAATACACAGGGTTACGGCATTAGCTGCGGAACAATTGGCTCCGGCGCAATCACATGCACCACTGTAAATACTCAGGGCAACACAATCACCGCTGGCGCTGTTAATTGCGGGGCGATTAGTAGCACAGCAATCAATACAAACGGCAATAGTCTAACGTCAGGCTCTGTAAGCACAGGCGCTATTGGCGCTGGCGCGATTACTTGCACGACCGTCAATACGCAGGGCAATACGATTACTGCGGGTGCGGTTAATTGCGGTGCAATCAGCAGCACATCAATTAACACAAACGGTAATAGCTTAACATCTGGCTCGATTAGCACTGGCAGCATTGGTTGCGGAAATATTTCCTCAAGCGGCAATATAACGCTGCCTGGTTCATTTCAAATAACCAATGCCGCGCCAACAATTACTATGGCCGATACTGACAATGGAACATTTAGTATCCATTGTAATAGTGGATTAATTGGATTTCTTGGCACAGCTGGCGGCTGGATAAGCAGAACAGACAACAGTGGTAACTTTACTGCAACTGCGAACATAACTGCATACTCAGATGCCAGACTTAAGAAAGATGTCGAAAATATTGATGGCGCTCTTGGCTTAATTGGTCAATTACGCGGCGTTCGATATACGCGAATTGACAGCGAGGAAAGAGGTATTGGCGTCATTGCGCAGGAAGTGCAGAAAGTATTCCCAGAAGCAGTCTTAGATAATGACGGCACCTTATCTGTTGCATACGGCAATCTTGTCGGGCCGCTTATTGAGGCTGTTAAGGAATTATCAGAACGTCTTAGCAAGCTGGAGGGTAATTGATGACATTACCATCATCTGGCCCAATATCATTAAGTCAAATCAAAGCTGAGTTTTTACTTGGCGACAGCTTGTCTGATTATTGTGGCGTTAGATGGTTTAAAGACGATAATTCAAGAGGTTTTTTTGATAATAGTTTGGTTGGAAATAGACCGCCATTAGATTTTAGTGAGTTTTACGGAAAAAGAAAAACGATCCCAGTAGTCCCAACTGGTAATGTGTCATATGGAAATGGATCATATTTTACTGTTCCATTTTATAATAAGCTTTACATAACACTAAAAGGTGGTGATGGCGGTCAAGGTGGCGCTGTCGGATATTATTCTGGCGGTTATAAAGATGGTGAGCTTACTGCTGGATCTAGTGGCGGCGGTGGTGGCACATCACAGTTTGGTTCAACAACTTTAGGATCACCAGCAGTATTATGGGCGTCTGCGTCAGGCGGTGGCGGTGGCGGTGGCGGTGGTAATAGTGGTGCAGCTGGTAGCACAGTAACGCTTGTTATAGACGCCGAAAATACGTCAAATGCTCCACTAAAAAACGCAACAATATATGTTGGTGTTGGCGGTGGCGGCGGTGGTGGTGGCGGCGGGGCTATTTGGGTTTCTTCCGATGGCAAGTGGGCATATAATTACGCTGGAACAGCAAGCAGCGGAAGCGCGGGTTCTGGCGGTTATTTAACTGTTAGGGTTGAATAAATGGCTTTTGTCCCATTAAGAGTTCCACCTGGGGTTGTTAGACCATCTACGCCATACGATCAGCCAAACACGTTTTGGGACGCATCTAATGTGCGTTGGTTAAGCGGCAGCATCATGCCTATCGGTGGAAGCACACGTATCACCGCACAGCCTTTGCCGTCAAAGATCCGCACGCTCTTTCAGTGGCGCGATAGCGCTGCGCGAGAGTGGACAGCAATAGGCCACGAAACCGGCGTGCAAGTATTGTTTGGTTCGCTGTCTGATGTCACGCCTGCCGGATTTGTGTCTATGCAGGCCATATCCGGCGGCGGTTATGGCACTAATAACTGGTCAACTGATCCATTACCTATCTTTGATCCTTTTGGAACATCTGTCTATTCCTCGTCTGCTGTGACAATTAGCGTTGCATCTCCGGCAGTGATAACTTGGACAGGCCACGGTCTGACTGCTGATAACGCTGTCAAGTTTGCGCCATCTGCAACAGGGACGCTACCAACAGGCATAACGGCAAATACGCCATACTACGTTATTCCTGTAACGGCAGACACATTTAGAATTTGCGCACCCTCAACTGTTACTGGCGCAATATCTGGCACAACATTAACTGTTAGCGCAGTCACGTCCGGCACGCTTGCTGTTGGTAATTTTATTAACGGCACAGGCGTGACAGGCGGCACATATATTACTGCGCTTGGAACAGGAACGGGTGGCGTTGGAACTTACACAGTTAATCAATCGCAGACTGTTTCAAGCACAACGATAACAGCGATTGGTAAAAACGGAACGCCTGTAAATACTACTGTAGCTGGATCTGGAGTGATAACGGCGACGGCTATTGTTGGTCAGGATACATACGGTCGTCAGCGTAATTATAATCCTCCTATTTTCCGCAAACCCGATCACTGGAGCTTTGCTTCTTTTGGTCAAGACCTGCTTGCTGTCTGTAGTTCTGACGGCAAACTGATGCACCTTGCTCCGACTACAAACGTCATCCCAGCGATGGATATTCCATCAAACGCGCCGACAGATAATTTTGCTGTCGCCGTTACAGCGGAACGCGCCGTTATGCTTATGGGAGCTGGTGGTAATCCTAGACGAATTGCCTGGTCTGATCTCGAAAACTACAACGGCTGGACATTCAATACGACAACAGGTCAGGCTGGTTATATCGACCTAGAAGCAACGTCACCAATCATCACTGGCGTTCGCGTGAAAGAAGGTATTCTTGTTCTTACGCAGCATGAAGCCTTCCTAGTTCGCTACGTTGGTGCGCCTTACTTCTACGGTGTTGAAAAACTAGGATCGACGACATTCTCTGCACCAAATGCTATTGCATCTGGAGGTTCGCAAACTGTTTGGTTTGGCGAGGCTGGTTTCTGGTCATACAACGGCGGCGCAATTCGTCTCATTCCTTGCCCGATGTTTAACGACATCAAACAAAACTACGATCCGCTTTACGGAAACTACCGCGCGCAAATGCACGAAAACGGCACGTTTCCTGAGTTCTGGTTTGATTATCCAGACGTTAATTCTCCAGACGGTGAGAATAACCGTTACTGTATTTGGAACTATGCAGACAACATCTGGATTAGGGGATCTCGCGCTAGGACGGCTGCGGTTGGGTCAACTACGGCTGCTTATCCTGTCGCGGCGGGAACAGACAACCACGTCTACCAGCAAGAAGACGGTTGGCTCGAAAACGGCGCGTCTAGGGTTGGCACTGTCTGGGCTGAGACTTCTGTCTTGGACTTTGGACAGGGCGACAGCTACGTTGACATTAATCAAGCTATGGTCGCGGCAGATCCAGACAGTGACGCCACAAACTACAAAGTTCAGTTCATGTCTAAATATACCCCAGGACAGACAGAAACGATATTTGGTCCCTATTACCCAAGGATTGACGGCTATACAGACACCCGCGTTTCTGGCCGCGACATAAGACTGCGGATCGAAGCGACGAACGATAGCTATTGGAGTTTGGGGACAATTAAGTTAGATATTGTTGGTAATGGGGGAAGACGGTGACGACAAGCACTAAGCCCTTACCGCTCCCATCGTTCGGGGTCGTCCCAAAGCAATACGACCAGCTTTGGTTCTCCCAATTCAGTGCGCAGTTGGCACGTCGCATTAGTCTCCTAGCGGGGCCGAATACGATCCAACCGCAATTTCTTCTCCAAGCACCAAACGGGACTGTCTACCAAGTAACGGTAGATAACTCAGGAAATCTAACAACAAGCGTGGCAAGCCGTGGCGTCGTGCAACCCCCATTATAGCCTCCCGGCATTATTCGATAAGGCGCTTGCTCTTGGCGGGCATACGCACACACGCGCTGATATTGCTGAAGGCATACGCGCCGGGCGTTTTCAATATTGGGGCGACGAAGATTGCTGCGTTGTTACGGAGATTGTCGAGTATCCGCGCTGTCGCAAACTGCATCTGTTTATCGCCGCGGGCAAGCTCCCAAAATTGCTTGAAGAATATCTTCCTAAAGTCAAAGCCTACGCAAAAGAACAAGGTTGTGTTTCACTCACAAGCGTATCGCGTAAGGGCTTTCTTCGACGTTTCCCGGCGTATGGGTTCAAGCCCAAATGCGTCACATTTGAATTAGACCTTGAAGGATCGCACTGATGTCAAAAGGCGGCGGAAATAACATGCAGTGGATACCGACAATTTCGTCGCAAAATTCCGCTACAAACACAAATCAAAATACGAACACTACGCAGAACAGTCAGACTAATCAGACTGCAAATTACGCGAATAGCGGCCTTAGTCAGAACATGGGCGGAAGCTCTGGGATGTCTTTGAGCCAAATTCCTGTCTGGTTGGAACAAGCGGCGCAGGCTGGCGTGGGCAACGCCGCTAATATGTTGCAGCAAGGAATTTCTCCTTATACCGGCCAACTCACGGCAGGTATGAATGAGGTGCAAAACGCGGCGGGTCAGGGCTACCAAAACCTTGTCGGTTCTACGCAGCCTTATTTTAATGCTGCCGCGAATACGACTTTGCAGGGTTTGCAACAGGGACCGCAAATTGCTGCACAGACTTTTCAAAACGGGTTGCAGAATATAAGCGACTATATGAACCCATATATTAACAATGTTGTAAACAGCGTAAGTCAGATCGGGCAAAGTAATCTCAACAACGCTCTTAAACAAACAGACGACCAAGCCATTTCTGCAAGAGCTTTTGGTGGATCACGGCACGGTGTGCAAGAGGGTGTCGCCGTCGCGCAGAACAATCGAGACACGAACAACCTTATCGCTAACCTGCTCAGTAGCGGGTATAACAACGCGACTAATTTATTAGGTCAGGACATTGGCAACAATCTGTCCGCGCAGAATAACAACGCTAATAACTTCCAAAATTATATGAGCCGACTTCTTAGCGGCGGCAATCAGATTGCAAATCTGGGTGTAGGACAACAGGGCGCGGAGGCCAATGCGCTTAGTAATGTAATGGGCTTTGGTAATCAGCAGCAACAAACCGCACAGAACGCCGCGACTGCTGCTTATAACAATTACCAGTATCAAAACACGTTACCCATTCAACTTCAGCAAGTATATAATCAGACATTGAGCGCTGCGCCGCATTCCACGGCTAATATGAACATGAACAACCAATACGCTACGGGGCTACAGTCTCAGAGCGGAAGCCAGCAAGGACAATCCAATACGTCTGGCACGTCTACGTCTAACACAACGGGAAGCTCAAACACGTCTTCGTCTGGACAAAGCTATCAGCAACAGCAAATGCCATCGTCCAACCCATTAATGACGGGCCTTGGTTTAGCTGCTGGTATTGGCAGTATGTTCGTTCCTGGAGGACAAGGCATAGGTCTTGGTCTGTTGGGTAACAGCCTTGGCGGGTTGTTTGGCGGTGGAAACTCCAATCCTTACGCAATGGTTCCAACTGCAAGCGCCAATGGCGGCTTTACGCAAAACGGACAAGTAATGAACCCCGGTGGCGGGCGTATCGTTAACGGACAAGTGGTGCCTTTCTAATGGCTGGCTTAACTCCACAAGATTTATCTTACTTAGTCGCACAGGCTAAAGCGCGCGGGCATAATCCGCAGGGTGTGCAACGCGTTTTCAGCTATGAAAGCTCAAACGACCCGACGCGCTGGGGCGGCAAAGGAAATAAGTATTTTGGACTATTTCAAGCTGGGCCGGAAGAACGCGCTAAGTATCACATAGACACAGTGCATCCCAGCGCGCGTAATCAAATCGACGCGTTTTTCAATTTTCTTAATGATCGCGGATACAAGCCAAACATGGGCTTGCTTGATATGTATTCGACTGTGAATGCAGGATCGCCAGGTCATTACAACGCGTCTGATGGAAACGGCACCGTCGCGTCTCATGTCGCAAAAATGATGGGCGGCGCGGCAGCGCCTAATCCTGCCTTGTCTTATGCGCCGACACCTGCACCTGCGACTGATCCTATCGCGCAGCTTTTGCAACAACCGCAACAACAGCAACCCGATCCGATTGCGGGTTTGCTATCGCAAGCTGAAGCGCAACCACAACCAATCGCGCAAGATAACAGCATGAATGATGCGTTATTGCGCCAGATGAATGACTTTCACAATCAGCGGCACATGATGGCCGTGCAAGGTTTGATTTAAGGAGACACGTCAATGTATGGTTACGCTTCTGAATTGCTCCCGCTTTTGCAAGGTCTGTTAGGCAACGATGCTCAAGCCGCGCCTAACGTGGATATGTCTAGCGCAATGCCTAGTTCGCCGAATACTAAATCTGCTGCGCCTATGCCACCGCGTCGCCCTGGAAATATGTCTAGCTCACGCAGCGCGCCAATGCCGCCACGCCGTCCAGAAGGATTGTTAGGATCTGTGTCTGTTGCGCCACAGGCTCCGCAGCCTACACAGCAAGACGCGATTGCAGCTTTCTTAGCGTCGCAAGGAATTGGACAGCCCCAAGGACAAATGCCGTTAGCTGGTATGCCGCGCATAGACAGCGGTCCTGCTGCTGGACCGGCGCAAGGTCCGGGTCCAATGCAGGCACCAATGGTTCCGCCTGTTAATCCGCCATTGCCTCCGCACCGTCCGCAAATGGGCCCGCCAATGCCGATGGGCTTGCAGGGTTTAGCGTTACCGCGCGGCGCGACAGCATTGTCCCAAGGTCCGGGTCCAGTGATGCAATCTAATACGCCAGAAGATCCACGATTGGCTTGGTTGCGCTCGCAGCTTTACGGGGGCTGATAATGGCTATCTCCGATATATTCTCAATACTTGGTTTGAATAGCCCTGCCGGACCTTCCTACGGCGCGGGTGACGCGGCGACGGCGGCAACGAACCCCCTCGCTGCTGTCGCCGCACCTAGCATGAACGGATACAACGAGGCTGACGTCGCGCAGGGGCGCAGTCAGACGCTTATGTCTTTAGCGCCGTTGTTGCTTGGCGCGGGTATGAGACAAATGCCTTCGCAGCGCGCGGCCACGCTTGCTGCTGGTGCTGCTGTTCTTGGACAGATGCCGCATAATATTCTTAACGCAGCGCAGACACGTCTACTTAATCAACGTGAGGCGCAATCGCAGTCTGCTTACGCGTCTCAACAGGAAGCAATTAGATCCGCGCTCGCTCGTCCAGATTTAAGCCCCGCAATTAAAGAGTTAATAAAAGCCGATCCCGATAAGGGTTTATCCGTCGCGGCGCAGCAAAGCTTGCCGACGGATATTGAGCGCACGGCAACGGCTTTAGGTATGCAGACCAAAGATGTTTTTGATCGGCTGCATCCAAGCGCGGAGCGGTATGGTATTGTTGCGGACCCAATGGGCGGCGGCTTCCTACAATACAGCAAGACCAACCCCACAGACACAAAGTTTATCCCTGCACAAAGTGGCAGCGGTCCTTCACTTGAATTGCCGCCTGCCGCGCCAACTCCTATGGCAAACCCTGCGGGAGCTTTTGGCCCTAACACTGATAATCTGCAAGCGGGTTGGCAGTCTCTTTGGGGCGGCGCGCCATCGCCTACTGTGCAAGAGCATATCCAAAACAAAAACAAGCTTGCTGGTTTACACAATCGTTTAGCAGGTGACTTGTCTGGCGACTTGGCTGGCGCGGGTCGCAGTAAATTCCAGGTGCAGCAAGTCCAGCAAATGTTCCCTGCAATCGGCAGTTGGTTTACGGGCGGCGCAGAAGCGCGAAATAAATATCAAGCTCTTTTACCGATGCTTGATACACGCATAAGCGAAGCCGCGCAGACTGCACAAAACGCCAGAACTAAATCTGATCGAGATACTGCTATGGCAAGTTATACGCGGCTTCGAGATACGAGAGCGCAACTGCAAGATACTATCAATGGTTTGTTCACTAATGAACAGGGTCGCGCTTATACCCCCGGTGCAGACGCCGCGCGAAACATGACCGGCAGCGGTGGCGCAAGCGGCAACATGTCTACGATAGAAAAAGCTAGACAACTTCTAGGACAATAAAATGAGCGACGCAGCGACATTAAACGAATTTGGCGATTGGCTTGTCCAGAACCAGCAGCTTAAAGGCACGCCAGAATGGAATGACGTGTCTAACGCTTTTAAAAAACTGGATACAGACTTACAAAGCGCTGCGCAAAAAAACCAAGACTATCAAGGTATAAGCGGCAAGATTAAAGCCGCGGGTCAAGGTGCCGTTGTCGGCGGCCTTGGCGATTTCGCTGATCTTGTAAATCTTAATCCTGTGTCGGCAGGTATCGAGTATTTACACTCGAAGGCAACAGGCGAACCTTATAAATTCGACCGCGCGAGTAAAGCTTGGGAACGTATCGCTGGCGCGCCAGAAGACATAGCTCCAGGCGCACGGCCTTATTACTACGGCGGGCGCATGGCGGGGTCTGGCGTGACGACAGGTCTTGCGACAGCGGGTGTTGCTAGTGCGTTAGGACCTATTGCGACGGGGTCGGGTCTTGCCCCGCGGGTAGTTCAAGCTATCAACGCAGACAAAGCAGGTTTCCTTAGAGGGGAACTCGCCGCGTCTACCGGCGCTGGCACAGGCGTTATGGCTGCGGACACGCTTGCTCCAGACAACGCAGTTGGACACTTAGTTGGCGGCATTGCAGGTTCGCTTGCAGGCCCAGGACAACTGTTACGTTACGCAGGCAAAAGCGCTGAAAAGATTGGCGGCGGCACTGTCGCAGAGACATTCCGTAACACAATCAACCCTGAGAAGGGCGCAGCCGTAAACACAAATAAAGCTTATTCGGACGCAGCGCTGTCTAACCTTAAAGCACAAGGTCTGCCTACAGATCCGGCCTCTGTTTACGCAGAGACGCAAAGACTTATGTCTGACGTCCAACAACGCGCTAACAATCTTCCTGGAGGCGCGACAACGCCCTTCTTACCAGACGATACAACGCAAGGAATTGTTACAGCCCTTAGACAAAAAGATCCTAAGTTTGGTTACGACATTACGCGTGACACAGACTTAGCAATGCAAAACCTCACAAACAACGCCGTCGGCACACTCAGCGGCGACGCAGCGCAGATGCTCGAAGCGGCGAAAGCTCGCGCGGCAGATGTTCAAGGTAGAACGGGCGCAGCGTTCAATAGCGCGCGTATGACCGCAGACGCCGCGGCACAAGACGCCATCAAAGCTGGATCTTCGCTTGATGTCGCCCCTGCAATGGAGCGCACCGCGAACAACGCTTTACAGGATCAGCTTTGGCAAGGTCTGTTTGAAGATAAAGCCAGAGCTAATGAGCTAGAAGCGCTGATTGATGATAATCGCGCAGTTGGTAGCAACGCCGCGCGGGCTTTCTACAATGACATGATTAAAAAACTAGGTGTTGATCGGCAGACGTCTTTGTCGCCAGGAACGCTCGATACCTGGAAAGAAATTATTAATAAGCCAGATGCGACGGTTGGCGATTACCGCAAACTCTTAGGAAACCTTCGCGCAGATCAACGCACCTTTGGCGGCGGGTTAAATGCGAATTATGGTTCAGCAAATCTAGCTAAAGAATACGCAAACAGATTAACTACGTCGCTAACTAATAATTATAAAGTTGGTGGACTGCCAGAATATAATCAGTTTGTGACGCAGATGATGGACAAGTATCGTCGTTCACCTGGCGTCGTAGAAGCGCTTGCTAACAAAAACACTGGCGCAGACAATTTAATGAAACTTGGCACGGTTGAGAATATTCTCGGCGGGTCAGACATTGCGCAGTATCAAAAAATTGAGAACGCGCTCGCAGCGGCAAAAGATCCGGCAGCAGCGCGAGCATTGTTAGAGACAGGACAGCGTGTCCAAGTCGGGCAGCAGGTGCTAGATCCTATTACAAAAATGCCCGATCCTAAAAAGATTGCGTCAGCAGTTCAAAAAGAACCGCAAATCTACGAGCAATTTCCTGGTCTACATCAAGACATGGCCGCGGCGTCGCAGATGGCGACTAACGCAGACCAGTTTGCACAGAGAGCAGAGCGAGCAGCAGAACGAGCAGGGGTTGCGCGGGAAGCGTCTACGTCTAGCACGTCTAGAGACGCTAACTTTACCAGACAGGTTTTAGGCAACGTCGAAGAACCGGCCAAGGTAATTCAAAACGCTGTGTCTAGCGCTAATCCTGTCCAAAGCTTAGAGCAGCTTTACCGCACAGCAAACAGAACAGCAGACGGCAAAGATGGTTTACGCGCTATGCTGCGCGACCATATTCTCAACACAGACAATATGTCTGTCGCTGCGGACAGAGCACTTGCGCCTCTTAACAAAAACGGCACGACACTCGCAGATTGGATGTCTTCGCGTGGTCTGTTGTCGCGCGATGAACTTAATCTGATTAAAGAAAACTTAAGTGCCATTAAAACTGCGGGCGAAGTTCGCGGGCAACGCATTCCTGGAATAGATTTACAGTCCAAGGTCCCAGACGTCGTTGACGTCGCGGCGCGCATGGGTGGCGCGGCCTTGGGTGGTAAAATCTCTAAGGGTGTCTTTGGTCGCGGCACGCTAATCGCTAACCAAGTTGGGTCAGAACAGATCCGCAAGATGGTTGGTCGCATTACGCCACGCCAGGAAGAAATCTTTAAAGAGTTGATGCGCGATCCGAAAGCTTATGCGCAGTTCTTATCAGTGGCGCAAAAAGTAGGATCTAAGCCAACAGCGGCAGTTGCGGCAAAAGGCGGGCTACCTCTAGGCGTGCATCCGGCCACATGGGCGGCGATCACCAACCAGGCAGAGCACGACTACAACCGTAAGAAACCGCGCGGGCTACTTAACTAACGGCGTTACCAATAGCGGCGGCAAGCTTTGCATCTTCGCTTGCCGACGCATGAGCGTAAACCGACATTGTTGTAGCGACGTTAGCATGACCCATACGCTGCGCGATTGCAGGAAGCGGACAACCAGAAGAGACGAGTTGCGACGCGTGCGTATGCCGTAAAGAGTGCAAAGTCTGATCGGGTAGACCAGCTTCGACAAGCATTTCTTTAATTCTATCGCTGGCGGTGGACAACGCCATGCGGCATTTCTGACTACTGACAAACACGGCGTTATCGTCGTCCAGATTGCCCCGGCGACGCATGGCCTCTGCGACAATGGCCGGGGGGAGCGTGACAACGCGAGTGCTAGACGCCGTCTTTGGAGTGGATATGCGCTCTTTATTATCTACGACAATAATACTCTTGTTCACGGTTACTGTGCCCGCGGTCAGATCAATGTCGCCCCAATTAAGCGCCAAGAGTTCGCCCCGTCGCAGCCCGGAACCTAGAGCAAAACGTAACAACCATCCGTAAGGGTGATTGGCCGCGACGGTCAAAAGACGCTTCAACCCGTCGTCCGCGACGTTCCTATTCAACCGGGTCTTTTTCTTTGGGGTCTTAATCCGCACCGCTGGGTTGGCCTGGATCAATTCATTATCCATCGCGTCATTGAACGCGCTGCCCAGGATCGTGAGTGAATGTTTGATCGTAGCGGGGCTAAGTCCGCGCGCATTCATGCTTGCGACGGCTTCCTCTATGTCGCGGCGTTTGATGTCGGCAAGCTCAAGCCCAAGCAGCTTATTTGGCAGACGCCTATGCGCGGCTTTGTATAGGCCCGCTGACCCCTCAGAAAGACTGCCTTGGGAGACGCGTCGATCCACGACTTGAGTTAGCCACTTAGAAAGTTTCATCCTTAACCCCCGCTACATAATCTTTGATTATATATAGTGCAGCATGTGCGGCAGTGCAAGGGAAATTGCGGCATTTAGGCACCGGGAATGTCGGCCTACAGCGGGGATCTATTTCTGCCAATATTCAAACTTTTTGTTTATTATCATAGACATAGACACTGTCTGCTGTCTTGTCACTGTTGCCCAACAGTATCTTCGTAATAAACTCGGATTTCTAACGTCGTTTTCATTGTTTACCTCCTAAAATCAATAGCTTTATACTGTCCTTTTTGTTAGTGTTGTGCAGCCTTGCTGCACAGACAGCGTTTACATACCGGGAATGTAGGCCAACAGTTATGATAAATTCACGTGACATCAAGGACTTACATCCTGTGGTTGCGGCGAAGGCCAAGACATTTATTGCCCTCTGTAAGAAGGAAGGTATAGACGTTTTAATAACGTCTACTTACCGCGACAACGAAAGTCAGAACGCGATTTACGCCCAGGGTCGCACCAAGCCAGGTCGCATTGTGACCTATGCGAAGGGTGGGCAATCTTTCCACAATTACCGATTGGCTTTTGACTTTGTCCCCATTGTTAACGGCAAAGCCCAATGGAATGACGCCAGAACTTTCAAACGCTGCCGCCAGATTGGCGAGAGCATTGGGCTTGAGGGACTGAAATTTGAGACGGCGCACCTGCAATGGACGGGTGGGCTAACCCTAGCTCAACTCCAGAAGGGAAAACGTCCTCCAGACGTCCAGACAGCATGACATTCGAGACATATCGCTTCCTGTCTTTAGCGGTTATTTTCTCCCTGGCGCTGGTCGGCGCGTCCCTATTAGCCGGGTGCAGCGTGTCCCTCAAAGAGATGGAATGCCTGGCCCGCGACAACACTCGAAACCCCTGCAACTAGGAAGGCACAACTATGGGCGGCGTTATGAAAAACTGGATGACAACAATTCCTGGCTTGTTCACGCTGGGCGCGGTCGTTTGGAACATTTGGCAGACCAAGACGATCAATGTCGAAGACCTCAGACAAGCCCTTGTGGGCGTCGGCCTGGTAATGGCGAAGGACTTCAACGTCACAGGCATCAAATGATCCCCGCCATTCTTAGTTTTCTTGGCGCGCTGTTTAGCGTCGCCGGGAAGCTGTTTGATTGGCTTAACTCGCAGCGTCTTGTCGATTTGGGCAAAACGGCGCAGCAACTAGATAGCTTAAAGGCCCAAGTCGATGCTGCGAATAGATCCGTCAAAGTTCGTCTGGCTGTCGAGCGCGCTTTTATCGACAACCCTGACAGCGTGCCAGACGATGACGGCTTCAAGCGTCCCGACTAGTTCGGTCTTAACTTTCTGCGACGGCGCTAGACCTATCTATTGGTCTGGCAAAGACACCGTTCCAACTATTAAAGCGGTCAAGGCCCACAACGCTGTTGGCAAAGACGCCTGCGGCTGGGGGTCAAAATGACCGAAGACGAACAGCGTTTTTTAGAAGCAGTAAAAGAATATATCGCGCCAATACTAGGATCTTTGACCGTTGGTGCGATGGGTTATTGCGCAGGTCGCAAAAAGATTAACGCCGAGGCTGAAAAAATTGAATGTGACGCCGAGGTCGCACGGCTAGACAGCCTGTCTAGAAACTTTCAAGCATTAATAGACGGATACGAGCGGCGGATCGAGGATCTGACCAACGAGGTTGAAGGTCTCAGACAAGAAGTCCGGCAACTTAGACAGGCGCTAGACAAGCGACCGCGTGTCTAACTATTTTCCACTCTCCCGAATAGCGGCGGCTATTTCGTTTGAGCGGCAACAAAAGTAAATCATTAGTATTCATTTCAGAAGCCTCATTCATCCATCGTCTCCAATAATCGTTTCTTCATACGCTCCAACAGCCACAACACTTCTGGCCCATCAGCATAA
>SXGT01325496.1_pt1 | contig 15276 bp, 14 predicted proteins | sample 3176221 | NCBI WGS metagenome assembly SXGT01 (sample SAMN11356862, study PRJNA531348) | freshwater metagenome | isolation source: freshwater sample F1-120 | place: China: Fuxian Lake, Yuxi | collected 2017-12-25
CGCGGCAAGTGCGGCAAGCGATCGACGACTTTGTTGAAGTCTACAACGAAAAGGCAGCGCCGTTTGAATGGAAGAAGGCAGTCGTGTTCCCTTCCGGCCCCAAAGCCAAGTACTCTGACTTATGCAACTAGGTACTAGCCACAGCCGATGGAGTTGCACGGTGCGCGCGTTCTTAGACCGCCCGTTGATCGGCGGGTGTCCGGCGTCAACTTCGGGCGCTGGCTCTGCAAGACGCATTGCAACTACATGCTGGCCCACGGAATGACGCCGGACCCGGCCTATACCCAATACGCGTTTCAGAGACCTACCAGCAAGCCAATCTACATTTACCTTGCGGCGGGCGTTGGTGAGGCGATGCGATTGGCGGATGGGCGGGACCCTGTAGTTGGGTGGAAGCAATTGCTTGCCGACGATCCGGCCTATGACGGCTTCTCGGTATCGCTGTCGGGATTCGAGAGCGTGGTATCCACGGCAGCGCTTAACCGGAATTGGAAGCCGATGCTTGTTCGGGTCCGGGTGCTGGAGTGGCCGACTGCGCTTGAGCCGTTCCGCATCGTGTTCGACTGGAGCACGAAACCCGACGCCTAAGCCAGCCGCGCCCGGAGTGAAACCCCTTAGCAGCCCCCTGGCAGACAATGTTTGACCGTCAAAGCGGTGCCCCATCTTGGACTCCTTCAGTGGTGAAGGGCGGGCCAGGAGTTTCCACTATGGCGCTGGGGCGTGATCGCGTTTTGTCAGTTCGCGCCTGCGGCGAACGCCAGAGGCACTCCCAAACGGGCCATGTTTAAAAGGCGCGGCGTTGGCTTGCCGCAATCGCAAGGGCCGAGGTCGAGGTGTGCGGTCCACCCTGTTCCGAGTCGCAAAGTCGGGTATTGGCGGTCGGTAAGAGACGTGACTACCAGTTCGGAATCGATCACCTCCCAAATCGCGTTCTCGGGCTCGACATGGACGCCGCTGTGAGCCTCGCATTCGCCCGCCAGAAGCGATCCGTCCAATCCCAGATACTGTTCAAAAATGGGCACTTGAAACGCGCGCCAGAAAAGCGCGCGATCCCCTTCGGAGACTTCGCCTTGATCGAGGTCGGTAAAGGCGATTACCGAGTGCGAAAAGGGGGCCGGATCGATCGCGCCACTTTCAATCTCGCGCGCCAGGCGGCGCAGTGTGGAAACGGGAGCCGCAACCGTCTCCGCGCCCGATTGGGCCAAACGGCGAGTATCGCGTTCCACTCCGTGGCAAAGCACCGTTACCTTTGGGGCCGGGTGCACCAAAATCGGATGCCTGATGCTTGCGGTCCGAATTGTTATGCGGCGCGTGTTTAGGAACTGGCGCGGAGCGCCGAAAAATTCCCCGCGCGGGAGGACTTGCAGCCGCTCCAGCGCCGTAAATGGACATTTCAGCGCGTCAATATCCTTTGCCGTTCCAAGACCGGCCAACCGAAGACGGCGCCGGTTTCCTGAAGTCTGAAGTGCGGAATGAAGTACGCCTTGCAGACGAGCAAGGCGCAGAGCCGGGGTATCCCCGCGGCCTTTGAGGACTGTAAATAAGAGCACGGTACTTCATGCTAGTGGCGGTGCCGAGTGGTTTTCTCGCGCTGTTTGGTCTATTGCGGTTGATGTCGTACTAACACCTGACTTGTAGAACTGGGTACCTCAGTCTGAGTCCCGGTGTATCACACCAGGCTCAAGTCAGCTAAGCAGACGCGCGAGATTCTCGCCGAAAATCAGACGCGCATCGTCGGCGGAGATCCCCATTTCGTAAAGGGCTCGAGACTGAATCTCAAATATCGCGGAGTGCCAGCCGCGCGGGAAAAACGACGAGTCTGACCCGAACAGCAGGCGTCTGGGTCCAACGATCTCGAGCGCATGTCGAAAAACGGTTTTCAGGTCGGCATGCGAGGGCTCGTAGCGCGTCCAGGAGTTCGTGCTCGACGTGTCAAGGTAAACGTTCGGACAAAGGTCGCAGAGCATAAGCGCCTCGCGGAAATATCCTGCTCCGAAGTGCGGAACTACGAAGTGAAGTTTCGGGTACTTCAGCGCGATCGCATGCATGTCGATCGGGTTTGAAAAGCGCATGTCGAAAGGCGACGGCAAGCCCAGTTTTCTTCGAACGCCGACCGAGAGCACTCCGCAGTGAACGAACACAACGCAGCCCGGTTGCGTCGCGGCAACATCGAGTATTGGCCGGACTCGGGGGTCATGCATGGAATAACCCTGCATGGCTGGAAAGAGGCACACCCCGCGCAGGCCCTTTCGAGTGAGACCCGCTTCGACTCGGGCCGTTGCATCTGGCGAGACAGGGTTCACCATGAAGTATCCGTGAAAACGCCCGGGCAGGTGGGCGATGGCGGCTGCGACGGAATCCTCGTCGCCTGGAACACTTGCTATGAGCGCAGCTTTGGCAACGTGATGGCGATCAAGCTCATGCGCCCAGGTTTCGGCGAGGCGCTCGTGCTCGGGAAGGGGCATTTGCCAACCGAGCGTGTGCCCAATATCGGCGACGGATTCGCCCTGACCTTTCTGAGCCGCGAGGGCAGTAAAGAAGCTATGCGAAAAAAAGTGGACGTGGGCGTCTTGAACGGGGATCTCGCCCCATGGCGTGTTCATCACTCAATTATGCACCGGGGCGGTCCCGCCCGCCGGAGTGATAAAATACCTTCGATGACGACAAGCCGCCGGACCCTTCTTACCGCCGCCGGCGTGGCGTCTTACAACCGGATCATCGGCGCCAACGATCGCATTCAGGTAGGTTTCACGGCCTCATCGGGAGTCAACACGGCCACGATTTCAAGAATCAGCGTGACGTCGACATGGCGGCTATGTGCGAGGTCTACCAGCCGCGTCTCGAACAGGGCGTCGCGGCCTTCGGCGGACAGGCGAAGCCGTACGGAGATTTTCGAAAGATGCTCGACAACAAGGGCGTCCAGGCCTTTGTTCGACCTGCCCGTGCGGAATTTTCTCGACTGCATAAAGTCCTGCCGGCGGCCTATCGCCGTCGTCGAAGGCGGACATCAGGTCACTACGGCCTGTCACCCTGCCAACATATCTCTTCGCGCGGGACGCAAGCTGACATGGGACCCGGAAAGAGAGGAAATTCAGGGTGATCCGGAGGCCAGCGCCATGCTGGTCCGTCCGTACCGCAAATCCTGGGACGACGTATTACGGAGCCTGAATTTATGACCCGCAGAACATTTCTAAACAAAGCGGCAGTTACCGCCGCAGCGGCAGCCGTTCCCGCAACCGCGGCCCCACGCACCACCATGGGCGTCGCTACGACCTGCTACCTTTCCTTCGCGCGTTACCGTGAAACTTTCGAATTCCTCGAAAAATGCGCCGCGATGGGTGCCGGCGGTATTCAAGCCGGGTTGTCGAGCACGGATCCGGCCTACCTAAAGAACGTCCGTTCAAGGGCCGAGGAATTGGGGATGTATTTGGAAGTAATGGTCGGCTTGCCGAAGGGCGACTCTGCGGCGTTCGAGAATTCGGTGAAGGCGGCAAAGGAGGTCGGCGCGCTATGCCTGCGTGCCGGATGCCTCGGAGGACGCCGCTATGAGACGTTCTCCAGTCTTGATCAGTGGAAGACTTTCGTCGCCCAGTCGAAGGCCTCCCTTGACGCGGCGGTCCCCGTTGCGGAAAGGCATAAACTTCCAATCGCTCTCGAAAACCATAAGGATTGGACCGTGGACGAGATGACTGCTTTGCTGAAGAGCTTCAGCAGCGAGTACCTCGGGTGCTGTATCGACACCGGAAACAACATTGCGTTGCTCGACGATCCTATGGAACTGGTCGAGCGACTGGCCCCGTACGCTCTGTCGACGCACCTCAAGGATATGGGTGTCGAGCGATGGAAGAACGGGTTCCTGCTGTCGGAGTTGCCCTTTGGCGAAGGTGCTCTCGACATGAAACGGATCGTTGCGACAATCCGGAAGGCCCGTCCGAACACGCGTATGACCCTCGAGATGATCACCCGCGATCCGCTGGAAGTGCCTTGTCTTTCCGAGAAATACTGGGCGACTTTCCCGGAGCGGAGCGGCAGGTATCTGGCGCGGACGTTGGCCTATGTCGCGAGCAACGCGAAGGGCGAGGCGCTGCCCAGAACGAAGCACCTGAGCAAGGAAGCTCAGATCAGCCTTGAAGAGGACAACGTCAAGCAGTGCCTGCACTACGCTCACGAGCGGCTCTCGTTGTAGCCGGTTCATTTCCAGGGACTTGAGCTAATCAGAGGGCAGTGCAGACACTCGATTACTGAAAAAAACAGTTACAATGCCAAAAAACATGTCACCTTTTCGTTTAGACGGGCGCGTTGCGCTCATAACCGGCGGCGCGAGTGGTATCGGCGCGGAAACTTGCAGAACGTTTACCGCCGCAGGCGCGTCGGTAATCATCGTGGATGTCGACTTGGACCGCGCACAAGCCCTTGCCAATGAACTCCCTGGCGGCGCGGCGTTAAAGTTGGACATTACCGACGAGGCGGCCGTTAAGGGCGCTCTGGCCAATATTCCAAAGCTCGACATTCTGGTGAACAATGCGGGTATTGGCTTGGTCGGGGATGCCGAGCACACGGAACTGGCGGATTTTCAGCGGCTATTCCGGGTCAACGTGGAAGGCGTATTCCTGATGACGAAGCACGCGCTTCCGCTGCTGATCGCTTCGGGCGGCTCGATTGTGAATATCGGTTCTGTCGGCGGTCTGGTGGGTGTGAAAAAGAGATTCGCCTACTGCGCCACGAAGGGCGCGGTGGTGGCCATGACGAAGCAACTGGCTGTGGATTATCCCACGCAGATCCGAGTGAACTGCATATGCCCGGGAACGGTGGACACGCCGTTCGTCGAAGCGTATCTCGAAAAGTACCATAAGCATGAAAAGGAAAAGGTGCGGGCTGAGATCAGCCAACGGCAACCCGTCGGGAGGCTTGGACGCCCTGACGAGATCGCCCATCTTGCGCTGTATCTATCGTCGAGCGAGGCGAGCTTCGTAAATGGCTCGGTGGTTTCAATCGATGGCGGGTGGACCGCGGCGTGAAGGGCGCGAGCGCCGCCTCAGCGAACCAACAGCACCGCGCGGCCATTCAGCGGCACGATGGGACGGTTGTTGTTCGTTTAGCCGGCCGGCCGTCGAGTGGACCTGATCGACGGAAGCGCCGTTGAAGCGCAGTTGATCGCCACCGGCTTCGCCCTCGCGAACCGGGCAGCCTCATCTTGCTTGAGAGAAGACTCTCTCCCCGGCCCTTGTGGCCTCCACGTTGCTACAATAACAGCCCCTGTGTATTTTCTCGATTCCGAGCAGTCCCTGGACGAACTTATCGAAGCCTTTGAGCGGGGTACTCTGCCCAAAAAGGATTGGACACACGCGGCTCACGTTGCTGTCGCGGGCTGTTACGTGCTTGCGTATCAGAGGCCGGAGGCGACGACGCTCGTTCGCCATGGGATTCTTCACTTGAATCGATGCCACGGCACGGCGAACACGGATCATAGTGGCTATCATGAGACACTTACGCTGTTTTGGATCGCGAGGACCGGCGAGTTTCTTGCCGGCTGTCAGCCCGATGCGAGTAGAATCGATAAAGTCCGCGCCCTTGTGGAGTGTTTCGCGCCGCGCCGTGATTTGTTCCGCGAATACTATACCTTTGACGTCGTTCGGTCCGTTGAGGCGCGCCGGCGGTGGGTGGAGCCGGATGCGACTCCCGAAGAGCGATAGAATGGACGCGAAGGAACGAACGTCATGAAATTTGCATTTGTTGTCGGCTCCAGCATCTGCCTGTGCCTGATCGCGGAGCGGTCCGTGGCGGCCGACCGCCCGCTGCCGAAAGACCACACTCCTCCAAAGGCGGTGGACGCGCGGGAGAAGGCATCACGGCTCACCGAAAGCATGGCAAAAAACGTGGGAGGCTACGGCCCGGTGCAGCGTGCCGCGGCTGTTCCCCGCCGGAACTTCATCGACGAGCATATTTTCGGCAAAATGGAGCGCGATGGAATTACGCACGCGCCGCTGGCGAGCGACCAGGAGTTTTTTCGCCGTCTCCATCTCGATCTGACAGGCCGCATCGCGGAACCGGACCAACTGCGGGCGTTCCTTGCCTCTACCGATCCCGGCAAGCGTGACAAGTTGGTCGACTCCATCATTGGTTCTTCCGCTTACAAGGCCAAGTGGACCTACTGGTTCGGCGACTTTGCCATGGCCGCTGCAAACCGCATTGGAAATGACGGAAAGAACCTCTTCTATCGCTATCTTTACGACAACATTCATCTCGACCGGCCCTACGACGAAATGGTGCGGGAGTTGATCACGGCCAACGCTGCGAGCAATTGGTACGTCGGTCCTGCGAACTACGTGGCGCGGTGGGTTGTCATTGGTGACAACTGCGCCGACACCGTGCACGAAGACACTTCCGACGAACTCGCGATTCACACCGCAAAGCACTTCCTCGGAATCAACCTTCAGTGCATTTCCTGTCACGACGGCGCGCGCCATCTGGAGAAGATGAATGCCTGGCTCGCCGGGCGCAAGCGCGCTGAATTATTCAGTATGGCGGCCTTTTTCGGCGGGACGCGCGTGCTGCGCCGGGTCGAGGTCGCGACGACACAGGACGAATATTCCATCGACGATAAAGGCCCCGGCTACGACGCATCGGCCCGCACGGTCGTTCGCATTCCGCGGCGCGGCAATGGCGCGGTGGAGCCTTCGTTTATGCTTACGGGCGAAAAGCCCAGCACAGGAAAACCCTTGCGCGCCGAATACGCGCGAATGATCACGTCTCATCCTCAGTTCGCACGCCACGCTGTCAACCTGTTCTGGAACGAATTGATGGGTGTTGGGCTTGTGGACACGCCATTTGATTTCGATCTGGCGAGGCTTGATCCGCGGAACCCGCCGCCCGCGCCGTGGTCGTTTCAACCATCGCATCCCGATCTTCTGGAGGCTTTGGCAAAGGACTTTCGCGAGAACAACCACAGTCTTCAGCGCTTGTTCAAGCTCATAACCAAGTCGAGCGCGTATCAGCTTTCGTCGGGATTCAACGGCGAGTGGAAAGGCGAGTACGCGAAATACTACGCCCGCAAGTTCGTGCGCCGGCTCACGGCCGAAGAGATGCACGATTCGCTTGTACAGGCAACGGGTTTGTACAGTCCGGTGCCGATACGAGGGACGGACGTCAGGGCGCGCTACGCCACGGAGACGCGGTCCCCGGAAGACTATAAGGGTAAGTACCCCGGTTTGAATGACATCAATTTTTTCCTTGAAGCCTTCGGTCAGACAAACCGCGAATACGCCGAACGGGTCAACGAGGGCGACATCACGCAGGCGGTGCTGCTGATGAACAGCCCCTTCGTGATGAAGCAGGTAAAGTCGTCGCCGGGGAGCTTTCTCGCGCAGTTGCTCGATCGCAAGCCTGCGCCGGCGGACGAAGATGCGCTCGGCGAGATCTTCGAGAGGTTTCTGTTGCGCAGACCCACGGCCGGGGAAGCCGCCGTGGCCAAGGACCTGATTCAGACGCGCGGTCGCAAAGGCTATGAAGATTTACAGTGGCTGCTGATCAATAAGGTCGAGTTCATTTTTAATTACTGACAGTCCTCGGGCAAAATTGTCTCCTGCCGTCTTCGCGGAAAAAGGCAAGCCACAATAGCAGGGCGGACGCCCGTTTCGCGCTCGCCGCCATTGTTGCGCTTCTTGCCTGGAGGTGGTCAGTTCGCCGGCCCGGTCGGTGCCAGCAGAATCCTGATCGAAGCTGGACTGAGGTGGTCTCCTACGGCAATGCGGATTTCCGGATTCAGCGCCGTTCGCGCCGGAAGTTTCAAGTTGATCTGATAGAGCCCGGCGAAACCGGGCGCGATACCGGCATACGTGATGCGGGTCGGGTCCACAGGCTCTCCGCCGAGCCAGACGCGGAAGTCCGCAATTCGCAGCAGCGGGGCCGCGAAGGACGGAACGCGTCCCGCGATGGCTTCGGGATTGGTGCGGCCCAGGCCGGTCGCGTATAGAACCACAATTTCCTCCGCGGCGGCAGGCCTCTCCCCGTTTATCAAAGACCCATCGGCGTGAGTTGCGACGATCACGCCGCCACCCGACTGAAATAGGCCCGGCGCGGCTTCCTGAAGCGTGACCCGCACCTTCGGTCCGGCGGTTCCGTCACGGGTGATCCAGAGATCTACTTCACCCGGGCGGAAAGAACTGGGGATGAGGAAATTGACCTGCTCCGGTGAAACATAGAAGAGACTGGCGGCGGTCCCCGATACGAAGACGCGGACGCCGCCGAGCGTCGTGGGGAGCGTGCCGCCCACGATGTCTTCACCGCGAATTGCGCGCGTCGAAGCACTAAGGTTCGTTCCGTAGACGGTCACGTACGCGTTCGGCGCGAACCAACCGGTCCCATTCGTTGCCGAGTTGACGATGCTGGACCCGGAATAGAACGGCGTCAGGAATTTCCGGGAGTCTTCGGGCCGCAGAACCGCGGAGGAGACGAGTGCGGCCAGCAAGTACCAGACCGCGATCATTTGAGAGCTTCTTCTATTGTAGCGCCGGCGCGGTCAGGCTTTGGGATGTGCCCGGTCGTAGACCGCCATCAGGTCCGTAAGCGAAACCTGCGTGTATTTCTGGGTCGTCGAAAGCCGGGCATGTCCTAGCAGTTCCTGAATCGCGCGCAGGTCCGCGCCGTCGCTCAGCAGGTGCGTGGCGAAAGCGTGGCGGAGACTGTGGGGATGAAGCGAGGGATCACCCGCGAGCCTGGTGCCGTAGAACTTGACAATGGCGCGCGCCGAGCGGTCCGACAGTCTGCCACCGCGATTGTTGGTGAATACCGCCGTCTCGAGCGGCGCCGCTTTTCGCTCCGCGAGGTACCGGTCAAGCGCAGCCGCCGCTTTCGATCCAAACGGAACTTGCCTTTCTTTGCGCCCCTTGCCGCGGATTCGAACCCAGCGCTGATCCCGGTCGAGATCGGTGAGATTCATTCCGGCCAACTCGCTGACGCGGAGTCCGCATCCGTAGAGGAACTCGAAAATCGCCAGATCGCGCGCCAGACTTGGCCTTTCAAGCGCGTTCTCCCCGATGCCGTCAATGAGGGAGTTCGTCTGTTCTGCAGTCATCACGCCGGGCAGGGTCCTGGGTGCTTTCGGCAGTCGCACGAGACGCGCCATGTTTTTCGCGACAACCTTCTCAACCACGAGGAATCGGAAAAACGTGCGCAACGCCGCGAGCTTTCTGCGCAGAGTGACCGCCATCAACTTCTGACTGTACAGTGCGGATAGCCACTCACGGATCTTCAGGACGTCAAACTCCGCGGGCAAAGGGGGATGTTCGCCGGGAGGCGAGAAGTATTCCAAAAACTGGCTGAGATCTGAGCGGTACGCAGCCAAGGTATGGGCCGAGACGTTTCTGCGCGCGAGCTCGGAGAGGAATCGCTCAATCTGCTCGGCCAGCGGACTCATGACAATATTCTTCCATCTTCGCGGCCGCGATGCGGCAGACCTCTTCCTGGCGCGCTTTCTTGTCGCGGCGGAACTTCTTCCTCGTGGCTTCGTCGAGCGGCGGCAGGAGGTCGAAGGTAATGTTTGCCGGCTGATAGTCCGACGGGTCCGCGCCGCTGATGTAGTGCGCAAGCGACCCGAGCGCGGTCTCTCGGGGCAGTGCGCGAGCCTCTTCCCCTCTTGCGAGAGCGGCCGCATGGAGACCCGCCATCAACCCCGTGGCGATAGCCTCGACGTAACCTTCCACGCCGGAAATCTGGCCGGCAAAGAACACGGTCGGCCGATCGCGAAGGTGAAGTTGTGGAGTCAACAGCGCCGGTGCGTTGATGTAGGTGTTTCTGTGAATCTGGCCGAGTCGCAGAAACTCGGCGCTCTCAAGCCCCGGAATCATGCGCAGAATACGGCTTTGCTCCCCGTATTTGAGGTGGTTCTGAAAGCCGACAAGGTTGTAACTGTCGGAACGCAGATTCTCCTGACGCAACTGCACCGCGGCGTAGGGCCAGCGCCCGGTGCGAGGATCGGTGAGGCCTACCGGTTTCATCGGTCCGAAGCGAAGTGTTTCGCGCCCGCGCCGGGCAAGTTCTTCGATCGGCAGGCACGCTTCAAAGAACGGTGTGTTGTCCGGCATGTGCGACTCCACGCTCTGCGCGGCAAGCAGCGCGTCGACAAACGCTTCGTACTGCTCGCGGTTGAACGGGCAGTTCACGTAATCGTCCGAGCCATCGAGGGACTTGCCGTAGCGAGACGCTCGGAAGGCCACGTTCATATCGACCGTTTCGGCTTCAACTATCGGACTGATGCTGTCGAAGAAAAAGAGACGGTCTGTGCCGGTGAGCCGTGCTATCGAGGCGGCCAGCGCATCGCTTGTCAGCGGGCCGGTGGCGACGATGACGATCTCGTCTTCCGGTATTTCGGTCACTTCTTCGCGCCGGAGCTCGATCAGCGAGTGCGACCCGATCGCTCCCGTGACTCGTTCGGAGAACACGGCACGATCGACAGTGAGGGCATTTCCACCAGGCACCCGCGCCGTTTCAGCGGCTCGCATGAGAAGAGAGTCGAGCTTGCGAAGTTCCTGCTTCAGCAGCCAGGGCGCGGCGCCTTCGCGATCGGTCTTGAGGGAGTTGCTGCAGACGAGTTCGGCCAGCCGGTCCGTCTGATGCGCCGGAGTGTTGCGGACGGGCCTCATTTCGTGGAGCACGGCGCGCAAGCCGGCACGAGCGATTTGCCAGGCGGCTTCGCTACCGGCGAGCCCGCCGCCGATGATGCGGATCGGTAAAAGCATCGCGCGCGAGTATGAGGGATCGTCGTCCAGGCTTTCATTATCCCAGGAAGGTGCTGTGGCGTGTATGATGTTTGCGATGGAAGCATGCATGACGGAATCGAGAATTTCACGCGCCTACGCCGAGAAGACCCCCGGGTCGGCGCGGCTGTTCGCCCGCGCGGACGGCATGTTCCCTAACGGCGTGACGCACATAGGGCGCTACTTGCAGCCGCATCCGCTTTACGCCGCGCGCGCGTCCGGTCCGCGAAAGTGGGACGTGGATGGAAACGAGTACGTGGACTATTTCGGCGGACATGGCGCGCTGATGCTCGGCCACAATCACCCGGCCGTGATCGAGGCGGTTACCGCGCAGCTGGGGAAGGGCGTCCACTTCGGGGCCTCACACGAACTTGAGCTCGAATGGGCGGAAATAGTGCGCGATTTGATCCCATGCGCGGAGCGCGTGCGCTTCACGGTGACCGGCACGGAAGCGACGATGCTGGCTTTCCGGATCGCGCGAGCCTACACCGGGAAATCAAGAATCGTGCGCTTTGCGGGGCACTTCCACGGGTGGCACGATCAGGTGGCGTTTAGTGGTCCGGAACTTCCCGCTGGCATTCCCGAGGCAATGGCTTCGTCCAGCCTGATCGCCCCTCCGGGCGATATCTCTCATTTCCGCGCGTTAGCAGATTCGCGCGACGATATCGCCGCGGTAATCCTCGAACCGACGGGCGCGACTTTCGGGCATGTGCCACTACCTGGCGGCTTTCTGGCACAGTTACGGGAAATTACAGCGCGGCGCGGGATTGTACTGATTTTTGACGAAGTGATCACGGGTTTCCGTTGCTCTCCGGGCGGCGCGCAGGCGCATTTTGGAATCACGCCGGATCTCGCCACGCTCGCGAAGGTGATCGCGGGCGGTTTTCCGGGAGCGGCGCTTGCCGGCCGCGCGGAAATCATGAGCGCGCTTGGGTACAAGGATGCCGGCGCGCGTCAGCCCGCGGTACCGCATCAGGGGACGTATAACGCCGGCCCGGTTTCAGCCGCCGCGGGTGTCGCGACCCTTCGGCTGCTGCGCACGACCGACCTGATCGCTCGCGCGAACCGGGTGGCGGCCGCGATCCGCGAGGGCATGAATTCTATACTACGCCGGGCGGGTGTTGGGTGGTGCGCTTACGGGGAGTTTTCGGGCTTCCATCTGTTCACGAATCCGGATCATGATTCGGTTTCGCCGGAGCAGATCCAGGCCGGCGAAGTCGCGTGGACGAAGCTCAAGGGTGGGACGCCGCTCGCGCTATCTCACAAGATCAGGACTGGCTTTATGCTGGGCGGCGTGGACATTATCGGATGGCCAGGCGGCGTTGTTTCGGGCGTGCACGGCCAGGACGAGGTTGACCGTACGTTGACGGCATTTGAAAGATTGCTGCCGATGCTGGCGGACGAGGGTGAGATTTAGACGGGTCGCCGTTACGCGATCTGTGGGTTTAGTAGACATCATTGTTCGCCCCTTGAACGGCGAGGCCAGCGCCTCCCCGATGAGGCGACGACAGCGCGGTGCGGAGCAGTTCCACGCTGGCACGGACGGAAAACTACCTCTTTCCGAGTGGCGGACGATTCGGGCGGAACGAAGGGTAAACCCCGCGGTGTTGATCGGGTGCGGTCGGACAAGCCGACCGGGAACCGGTTTTGCTTCAGGGGTTGGGCGACTTTCCGGAAGTTATTTTGAAACTTCCCGGAACGCTGCAACTTCGGGGTGATCCCTCGCAGCGTCTGAATCCAGCGCATTCTCCGAGTTGCGCATGATCCGCCCCGAGTAAGCACTATTCGGGAGCATCTCTCAGGCTCCATGCCGCTCGTGCTTAGGCTTTTCAGAATGGAGCCCGTTGTCAGACTGGACGGCACCTTGTAGATTGGACACAATGCGCTCAAACGAATGGACAACGTAGGAATCGTAATTGGGCGAGAACCCGCATCGGCTTTCGAGCAGTCAGAGGCGCTTGACCGCGATGGCGGCCTGCCCCAGGCTCAGGCCCCCGTCGTTCGGGGGGACGCGGGAGTGCAAGAACACGTCGAAGCCAGAGCCGATCAACTGCTCCACCGTCAGTTCCAGCAGCAACTTATTCTGAAACGTCCCACCGGAAAGGCAAACGCGATCCAACCCGGTGTGGACGCGCGCTTGTATGCACGCGGCGGCCGCCGCCCTGGCCAGCGTGTTGTGAAATCGGCCGGCGGCGATCGCGGGCTGGTTCCGGTCACGCACCAGTCTGCGGATGGTTTCGCGGAAGTCAATTACATCGCCGTCGAAGTCAAACGAGTAGGCATCCACGGCGCGCTCCGCTATCGCCTCCGTTTGCACGGCCGCGTGTCCCTCGTAGTTCGACTCGAGGCGAACCCCGAGTATGGCGGCGACCGCATCGAACAGGCGGCCGCACGAGCAGCAGTCCATGGTATTCAGCCGCCCCTCGATCATCTTGTCCACGACATCGATTGCGCGTCCGGGGACTTCACGTAGAACCGGGTGCGGATCGAGCCCTGCATCGCGCAAGTAGGCCAGAGCCGAACGCCAACCTTGCCTGACGGCTGTGTCGCCACCGGCCAGCGGAACATAACGAAAATGCGCGGCGCGTTCGACGCGGGCATAGCCGCACACCAGCACTTCGCCACCCCAGATTCGATCATCCAAGCCGTAGCCGGTGCCGTCAAAAGCGACGCCGATGACGTCGCCCTGGAGACGGTTCTCGGCCATGCAAGCGGCGATGTGAGCGTGGTGGTGCTGCACCCCGATCTTCTCCACCGCGTCCCATCCGAGGGCAAACCGCGTTGTCATGTACTGGGGATGCAGATCATGGGCGACGGCGCGGGGCGAGGCCCGGAAGAACCGCATCATATCGGCCAGCGTCTGCTCAAACGCCTGCATGGTTTCGAGGTTTTCAAGGTCGCCGATGTGCTGGCTCAGAAGGGCGTAGTGACCTTTCGTGAGGCAGAAGCAGCCCTTCAGTTCCCCTCCGCAGGCGAATACTTCGGCAACGGGCGCGCCGAGGTCAACCGGCAGCGGCGCATATCCGCGAGACCGGCGCAGAACGCGTTCCTTCCCTTGCAGTACACGCACCACAGAGTCGTCGACGCGGGTCTGGATGGCGCGATTGTGACGCAGAACGAAACCGGCCAGGGGATGAAGGCGTGGGGCGATTTCTTCGTCCAGAGACGCAATCGGTTCTTCGGACAGATTCCCGGATGTCATCACGAGGGCGTGGAAACCGGCGCCGTCAAAGAGAAGATGATGCAGCGGCGTGTAGGGCAGCATGACACCCAACGAGGGGAGGCCCGGGGCGACCGGCGCGGAAATGGCAGCGTCGGCTTGGCGGCGCAGCAAGACGATGGGACGCCGGGACGATTCAAGAGCGAGGGCCTCGGTGGTGGTGACGTGACAGACGCGGCGGGCCGCCTCGAGATCAGCCACCATGAGCGCGAATGGCTTGTCTGACCGGCGCTTGCACTCACGTAGCCGGTCCACCGCGGTCTCGTTCGCCGCGTCGCAGGCGAGATGAAATCCTCCCAGCCCCTTGATCGCCACGATGCAGCCTTGTTCGAGGAGCCGCCGCGTCTGGCCAACCGCGTCGTTGCGCTTGCTGAGGAGTTCCCGATGGTCCCAGAGTTCTACCCAAGGGCCGCACACGGAGCAGGCGTTGGGTTGCGCATGAAAACGGCGGTCGCCAGGGTTGTGATACTCGGCCTCGCAGTCCGCGCACATGGCGAAGCTGCCATGGTGGTGAAGCGCCTGTCGTAGGGGATATCGAGGATGATCGTGTAGCGGGGGCCGCAATGGGTGCAAGTGGTGAACGGATAGCCGTAGCGGCGATTGGATGGCTCGCGAAATTCCGCCAGGCAATCCGGGCAGGTGGCGATATCGGGTGGAACCAGCGCGAAGCCCGAGCTGCCGTCTTCGCTGTCTTGAATCCAGAATCCGGTTTCGCCCGTCGAGGCGATGGCCGAGTCCAGAATCTCATCGATATCGGCGATGGCTGGCTGCCCACTGCGCAACGCCTCGAGAAAGCTCTCCTGGGACGACAATGGCCCCTCGATCTCGATGGTCACTCCCGAAGGCGAGTTCCGCACGAACCCGTGCAACCCGCGGGCTTTGGCAAGTTGGTGTACCCAAGGCCGGAACCCGACTCCCTGAACGATCCCGCGTACCTCGATCCTGCGGCGCATTTTATTTGTGATTCGGGCTTTTGCGTGGATAAAAGGCGCAGTGTTGAGTTAGAGCATTTTCATATAAATTGAGGCTGCTCCGAAGTTCATCGACTATTGCTGGCAATCAGACTGCGAACCTACTGTATATGAAAATGCTCTAAATCACCCAATCCTTCGATTTCCAGAGGCCAACGCTGTCCGATATTACCGCGTTTCCCAAATGGGCACAAACATGCAGATCGAACCTTGAGTGGACGCCCGAGCGGGCTAGTACCTAGTTTCATAAGTCAGAGTACTTGGCTTTGGGGCCGGAAGGGAACACGACTGCCTTCTTCCATTCAAACGGCGCTGCCTTTTCGTTGTAGAC
>SXGT01175953.1_pt1 | contig 15275 bp, 13 predicted proteins | sample 3176221 | NCBI WGS metagenome assembly SXGT01 (sample SAMN11356862, study PRJNA531348) | freshwater metagenome | isolation source: freshwater sample F1-120 | place: China: Fuxian Lake, Yuxi | collected 2017-12-25
GGCCTGGTTGATTCGTCCATGCTGGGGTTTCTCCTAGTTCTTAAGCGTCGCGCTGTTGCCCGGCAACGACCTCTGGATGGCGTCCACGGCGGCCTGATCCAGAAGCTGGGCGAACCGGCGCGGCGTCAGATATCCGCTCTTGCCGCCGGACGGGAACAGCCAGGAGCTGTCGGCCCGCGCCTTGTCCGCATCCCGCTGGATCAGCCAGGCCTTCACCGCCGTGCGGGCGGCGTCGTTCAGGGGGGCCAGCCGCTCCTTGCCGCCCTTGCCGCGCACGATCAGGTGGGTGGGATCGCGCCGGACGGCCTGGACCTTCAGGCCCAGAAGCTCGGACACCCGCAGGCCCGAGGCGTAGGCCAGCTCCATCAGGCAGATAAGCCTCACCCCCGCCGCGCCCTCCCGCGCAGAGGCGGCGGCGATGAGGCGCTCGATCTCGTCCCGGCTGAGGGTCTTGGGGAGGGGTCGGCCCTGCTTCGGGGCGTCCAGACGGCGGGACGGGTCGTCCGCGCGCCAGCCCTCGGCCAGGGCGAAGCGGTAGAACTGGCGCACGGCCGAGCGGCGTCGGGCCTGGGTGGCGGGCGACAGGCCCCGCCGCGACAGGTCCGCGAACCAACCCTCGATGGCCGTCTCGTCGGCGGCCATGAGCCCGCCCGAGGCCCCGTCCTCGGCGTCGTTCAGATCGCGGGCGTAGGCGGACAGGGTGTGGGGCGAGGCGTCGCGCTCCACCGCCATCATCTCGAGAAAGGCCTCGATCTGGGGCGAGGCGGGCGAAACCGTCACGAAAGCCTCATCGGCGGTTGGCGGCGAACAACGGGTCGTGCAAGGGTTTCACCGATCATGACCGCCGTCCTCTCCGCTTCGGAACTGAAACGTCTGAACACGCGCACCATAGCCCTGGTCGGGCTGATGGGGGTGGGAAAATCCACCGTTGGCCGACGGCTGGCGTCAAGGCTGGGCATGAAATTCTGCGACGCCGACGACGAGATCGAGGAAGCGGCGGGCATGAGCGTGTCCGACATCTTCGCCACCCTGGGCGAGACCGCGTTCCGCGACGGGGAGGCGCGGGTCATGCGGCGGCTGCTGGAAGGCCGGCCCATCGTGCTGGCCACGGGCGGCGGGGCCATGCTGAACCCCGACACCCGGGCGCACCTGAAACGCCATGCGGTCACGGTCTGGCTGAAGGCGGACCTGAGCATCGTCGCCAAACGCGTGGCCAAGCGGGACACCCGGCCCCTGCTGCGCGGCAAGGACCCGGCGGAGATCCTCAAGGGTCTGGCCGAGGCGCGCTATCCCATATACGCCGAGGCGGACCTTGTGGTGGAGACGGGCGGCGGCGCCCACGCCGAGGCGGTGGAGGCGATCATCAAGGCCCTGACGGATCACCAGGCGGAGACCGGCGCATGACGGCGGTGACGGTTTCGGGCGCGGGCTTCGCGCCCTACGAGGTGCTGGTCGGCTCCGGCCTGCTGGCTGACGCGGCGGCGGGCTCCGCGCGGATCGCCGCCCTGCTGAAACAACCGCGCGCCCTGATCGTGTCGGACGAGACAGTGGCGGCCCTGCACGCCCCGGCCCTGATCGCGGGCCTGAAAGCGCACGGCGTCCACGCCGAACTGGCCACGGTGCCTGCCGGGGAGGCGTCCAAGTCGTTCGCGCATCTGGAGCGGGTGCTGGACCGCTGCGCCGAAGCGGGGCTGGACCGCAGGGACATGATCGTGGCCCTGGGCGGCGGCGTGGTGGGCGACCTGGCCGGGCTTGCGGCGGCGCTCTACATGCGCGGGGTCGACTTCATCCAGGTGCCAACGACCCTGTTGGCACAGGTGGATTCTTCGGTGGGCGGCAAGACCGCCATCGACACTCCGCGCGGCAAGAATCTGGTGGGGGCGTTCCACCAGCCGCGTCTGGTGCTGGCCGACATCGATGTTCTGAAGACCCTGCCGGAGCGGCAGCTGCGCTCGGGCTGGGCCGAGGTGCTCAAGCATGGCCTGATCTGCGACGCCGACTTCTTCGACTGGCTGGGCGGGCAGGGGGCTGCGGGCGCGGCGGGGGATCCGGCCGCCCTGACTGAGGCCGTGGTGCGCTCGGTGCGGATCAAGGCGGCCGTGGTGGGCGAGGACGAGAAGGAGGCGGGGTGCCGCGCCCTGCTGAATCTGGGCCACACCTTCGGTCACGCCCTGGAGACGGCGCTGGGCTATGACGAAGTCCTGACCCACGGCGAGGCGGTGGCCCTGGGCTGCTGCATGGCGTTCCGGTTCTCGGCGCAGCTGGGTCTGTGTGAAGAGCGCGACGCGCGGAGGGTCGAGGCGGTGACCGCGGCGGCGGGACTGCCCAGCCGACTGGAGCAGGCGGGCGCGTTCGAGGCGGACCGCCTGATCGCCCTGATGGCCGGCGACAAGAAGGCCGAGGGCGGGGCCCTGACCTTCATCCTGGCGCGGGGCATCGGCCGGGCCGAGGTGGTCAAGGGCGTCGATCCGGCCAAGGTGCGCGACTTCCTCATGGCCGAGGGCGCGGCCTGAACCCCGCCTGCCCCCTGTGCGCGGCGGTGAACGCGCCGTCCTTCGCTGACATCGGAGGCCTGCGCTATTTCCGGTGCGGAGCCTGCGACCTGACGTTCCTTGATCCGGCACAGCGTCCGTCGCCGGAGGAAGAGCGCGCCGAATACGCCCTGCACCGGAACGACCCGGACGACCTCCGCTACCGCGCCTTCCTGCAGCAGGCGCTGGATCCGCTGCTCCCGCGTCTGAAGCGGGGTGCGCAAGGGCTGGATTTCGGCTGCGGCCCGGGGCCGACCCTGTCGGTCATGCTGGCCGAGGCGGGCTACCCGACGGCGAATTATGACCCGAATTTCCGGCCTGACCCCAGTGTGCTGAACCGGCGCTACGACTTCATCACCTGCACCGAAGTGGTGGAGCATCTGCACAGGCCTGGAGAGGTGTTCGCGCGGCTCGACGCCCTGCTGAACCCCGGCGGCTTCCTGTCGATCATGACCGAGCGCCTGACGCTGGAACGGGACTTCGTGGGCTGGCGCTACCGCCGTCAGCCCAGCCATGTGGTGTTCTATTCCGACCAGACCATCGACTGGATCGCGCACCGGTTCGGTTGGCGAGCCAACCTGCACGGCCCGCTGGTCGCCCTGTTCGAAAAGCCCGCCTAGTCGACCGCGCGGCAGGTGGTGGGCTCCAGATTTTCGGCGGTCCAGGTGGCCATGGCGCCCTCGCCCCGCAGCTCATAGCCGCTGGCGGTGTACCAGATGCCGTCGGCGGCGCGCTGCTGGCGCAGGTCCACGGCCTTGCCGCTGACCTGGCGCACCGTGGCCATCTGGCGCGCATTGTCGAAATCCACGCTGAGCCGCTCGCCGTTGTTGCACAGATAAACGGCGCGCACGGTGCGGGTCAGGATGCGCTCCTGAATCTCCGCCCCGGTGCGCCGTCTCGCCGTCTGGGCGTCCTGGGCGCGGGTCTGCACTTCCGCGCTGTCCGTGGGCGCCTCGGTGTCGGGCGACCCGCACGCCGAAAGCCCGAGCACGGACAGGATCATGAGGCTGGCGGAAAAAACGCGCACGGCGGCGACCTTTGCTGTTGCAGGCCGAAGCTCAACGCGGCTCGGAGGACGCCTGTTCCCCTGACTTGCGCCTCGGCTTGCGGCGCGGCGCGAAGAAGCCCTTCAGAAGTGCGCTCGCCTCATCGGCCAGGACGCCCCCTTGCACCGCCGGGCGGGAATGGCAGGTGGGCTGATCGAAGAATTTCGGCCCGTGGACCACCGCCCCGCCCTTGGGGTCGTCGGCGGCCCAGACCACCCGGCCGATGCGGGCATGGCTGATGGCGCCGGCGCACATGACGCAGGGTTCCAGCGTCACATAGAGGGTCAGGTCGGTGAGGCGGTAGTTCTGCAGGCTCTCGGCCGCCTCGCGGATGGCGCGAACCTCGGCGTGAGCGGTGGGGTCGTGCAGGGCGACCGGACGGTTGGCGCCGGTTCCGATCACCTTGCCGGTGGCCTCATCGACGACAATTGCGCCCACGGGGACCTCTCCGGCCTCCGCTGCGGCTTGCGCTAGATCAAGCGCCGTGCGCATGAACCGCTCATCATGGTCCGCCATTTCAAAGACACCGACAAGACGCCCCGACCGGGCCAGGCCGAAAAGCGTTTCGGCGGCCCCGGCGGCAAGAAGAGCCCCTCTCATAGCGGGAAAAGGGACGACTCCAAGTCCTCGTTCTCGAAAGGACCGGGTCGACCCGGCGGCAAGCCGGGCGGCAAGGACGACCGGGACGCGCCCAAGGCGCCCCTGCGTCAGGAGCGCATCGCCAAGGTCATGGCCCGCGCAGGCATCGCCTCGCGCCGCGAGGTCGAGCGCCTGATCGGCCTGGGCAAGGTGGCGGTCAACGGCCGTCTCCTGGACACGCCCGCCACCCTGGTCACCCGCGACGACGTCATCACCGTGGACGGCAAGCCCATCGGCACCATCGCCGCCACCCGCGTCTGGCGCTACCACAAGCCGGTTGGTCTTCTGACCACCCATAATGACCCCGCCGGACGCCCGACGGTGTTCGACGCCATGCCCGCGGGTCTGCCGCGCGTGATCTCGGTGGGGGGGCTGGACATCAACACCGAAGGCCTGCGGCTGCTGTCCATCGACGGGGAGCTGGCGCGCGCGCTGGAGCTGCCCACGTCGTCTCTGGTGCGTCAGTACCGGGCCCGCGCCCGGGGCCGCGTGACCCAGGATCAGCTGGACAAGCTGAAGGACGGCGTCACCGTCGACGGCGAACGCTACGGGCCCATCGAGGCGACCCTCGACAAGGTCAAGGAAAAGGCCGCCGACACCGACAGCCGGGCGCCGGCCAATCTGTGGATCAGCGTCTCGATCACCGAGGGCAAGAACCGCGAGGTCCGGAAGGTGCTGGAATCCGTTGGCCTGACGGTGAACCGGCTGATCCGCCTGGCCTATGGCCCGTTCCAGCTGGGCACGCTGGAGACCGGCCATGTGGAGGAAGTGGGCCCCCGCGTGATCCGCGAGATGCTGGCCCAGTACATCCGCCCCGAGAACCTGCCCCAGGGCAATACGGTCGAGACCCCGGCGCCGGTCCCCGGCCGCCGCCCGGCCGGATCGGTGGTGCGCGGCAAGTCCGGCTCGCCCATGTCGGACCCGTCGCGCAAGCCCAGCCGCACCCGCGCCGCCGAGGCCGCCGTCGAGGAGGCCGAGAAGCGTCCCGCCAAGAAGGAAGGCTGGGCCAAGGCCAAGCCCCGCTCCAGCCCCGGCGGCGACCGGCCCAAACGCCCGTTCAAGCCGCGCGAGGAGCGGGCGGACGGTGAGCGTCCCCGCCGCGATTTCAAACCCCGTGAGGACCGCACCCCCCGCGCCGACGGCGACCGGCCCAAGCGCGACTTCAAGCCCCGTGACGGCGGCGCGGACCGTCCGCGTGGCGGCAAGCCGGCTGGCAAACCGGGCGGACGTCCTTTCGCTCCGCGCTCAGCGGGTCCGCGCTCTGGCGGTGATCGTCCCGGCGGCGACCGTCCGTCCGGCGGCGGTGGCAAGCCCCGCGGTCCCGGCGGCCCGCGCGGACGCTCGTAAGTCTCCATGCGGATCGTCGCCGGACAGTTCAGGGGCCGCGCCATCGTCGCGCCCGAGGGTCAGGGCACGCGCCCCACATCGGACCGCGCCCGTCAGGCCGTGTTCAATGTCATCGAGCATGCCTCATGGGGCCGCAATCTGGACAGCGCGCGGGTGATCGACCTGTTCGCGGGCTCCGGCGCCCTGGGGTTCGAGGCCTTGTCGCGCGGCGCGGCCTTCGCCCTGTTCGTTGAGACCGACGACGGCGCACGCGGCGCCATCCGCGACAACATGGAGGCGTTCGGCCTGTTCGGCGCCTGCCGCGTCCACCGCCGCAGCGCCGTGGATCTGGGCGTGCGCCCGGGCTCGGCGGGCGAGGCCTTCGACGTGGCCTTTCTCGACCCTCCCTATGGAAAAGGTCTCGGCGAACAGGCGCTGGCCCGCCTGATAGAGGGAAACTGGCTGGCGCCGGGCGCCCTCGTGATCCTCGAGCGGGGCTCGGACGAGCCGGAGATCGAAACACCCGGCTATGAGCGCCTCGACGCCCGCGACTATGGCGCGGCGCGGGTGCTGTTTCTGAGAGTCGCGGGCGGCGAACAACCGGGCTAGGCTCGCCCCATGATCAACCGCCGCACCCTCATGACCGCCGCCGGGGCCCTGGCCCTCGCGCCCGCCGCCGCCCCCACGGCCGCCAATGCCCAGCGCGGGCCGTTCTGGGACGAACGCGCGCCCATGCCGTGGGCGATCCAGGAAATCTACGCCGCCGCCTGGGGCGAGCGGATCATCACGGCGGGCGGTCTGGCCATGACGCCCGAAGGTTTTCACGTCAGCGACCGCACCGCCATCTACGACACCCGTCGCGACGTGTGGGAGGAAGGTCCGCGCCTGCCCGAGGCCCGCCACCATCCGATGATCGTGGTTGCTGACGACAAGCCATGGGCGCTGGGCGGCTATCGCCGCAGCGCGCAGGGCGACTGGACCTCCACCACAGACATCTGGGTGCTGGACGGGGACTGGACGCCCGCCGGGGCCATGCCGGGGCCTCAGGCCGAGACCGTGGGTGTCGAGCACGCCGGACGGATTCACCTGATCGGCGGCCGCGCGCCGCACGGCTCCGGCGATGGCGGCTGGAACGATCAGGGCGACATCGCCGTGCATCGGGTCTTCAATCCCGGCGACGGGCGCTGGGCGGAGGCCGCGCCCCTGCCCATGGCCCGGAACAGCGCCGCGGCCTGCGTCGTGGACGGGGCGATCTGGGTGGCGGGCGGACGCACGGTGGCGGGAGGCGGCACGGGCCGGCTGGATCGCTATGACCCCGTCACGGATCGCTGGGACACCCTGGCGCCCATCCCGCCCTCACCCGCTACGGGCCGGCAAGTGGGCGGCGGGCTGGCCATGGGAGCGCTCGACGGCCGGCTAGTCGCCTTCGGGGGTGAGTGGTTCGGGTCCGACAACACCTCACGGCAGGGTGGCGTGTTCGCCGAGACCTGGACCTATGACGCCATGCGCGACGTCTGGTTTGAGGGTCCGCCCATGCCCACGCCCCGCCACGGACTGGCGGCGGCCGGCGTGGGGTCCGCCCTTTACGCCATTGCTGGCGGGGCCGTTGTCGGTGGCGGCCGGGCCAGCGCCGCGGTCGAGGTTTTCACCCTCCTCTGATCGCGAATCTGTCCGAACTTTAATGTTCGACGAATTGCGTGGGACCGTCGCCCTGATAGGGTTCATCCTTCCATAGGCTCCGGGGTTACGCGCATGCGTCGTGTTCTGACTTTCCTGTTCGCCGTGCTTCTGGTCGCGCCCGGCGCGGCCCTTGCACAAATTTCCACGGAGGCGGCGCCGGTCGCCGAACTGGTCGAACGGGTCGATATTCCGTACGAGCGGTTCACCCTCGACAACGGCCTGACCGTCGTTGTGCACGAGGACCGCAAGGCCCCCGTGGTGGCGGTGTCCATCTGGTACAATGTGGGCTCCAAGGATGAACCCCAGGGCCAGACCGGCTTCGCTCACCTGTTCGAGCACCTGATGTTCGCGGGTTCCGAGAACGCGCCGGGCAGCTATTTCAACTATGTGCGCGGCATGGGCGCCACGGACCTGAACGGCACCACCTGGTTCGACCGCACCAACTATTTCCAGACCGTGCCGACACCGGCGCTGGAGCAGGCGCTGTATCTGGAAAGCGACCGCATGGGGCACCTGCTGGGCGCCGTCAGCCAGGAGCGCCTGGATAACCAGCGCGGCGTGGTCCAGAACGAAAAGCGTCAGGGCGACAACCAGCCTTACGGCCTGGTCTACTACCAGATGCTGGAGGACCTGTTCCCCGAGGGGCACCCCTACCGCCACTCCACCATCGGCTCCATGGCCGATCTCGACGCCGCGTCCATGGACGACGTGCGCCAGTGGTTCACCGACAATTACGGCCCCAACAACGCTGTGCTGGTGCTGGCCGGCGACATCGACACCGCCACCGCCCGCACCCTGGTCGAGCGCTATTTCGGCGGCATCCCGGCCGGTCCCGTCAACACGCCGGCCGCCGCTGACGTGCCGACCCTCGACGCGCCCATCAACCGCGTGATGCAGGACCGGGTCGCCAATGTGCGCCTGTACCGCACCTGGATCGTGCCCGGCATGCTGGACGATGACGCCATCCCCCTGAGTGTGGCGGGCTCGGTCCTGGGCGGACTTGCCAGCTCGCGCCTGGACAATGAACTGGTGCGCGGCGACCAGACCGCCACCTCGGTCTCGGCCTCCATGCAAGCCTTCCAGCGCGTGGGCATGTTCAGCGTGACCGTGAACGTCAAGCCGGGCGAGGACGCCGACGCGGTGTCGGAACGTCTTGACGCCATCATGGCCGACTTCATCGCCAGCGGGCCGACCGCCGAGGAGGTTCAGCGCGTCGCAACCAACCAGGTCGCGAACCGCATCTATGGCCTGGAGCAGGTCGGCGGCTTCGGCGGCAAGGCCACGGCCCTGGCGGAGGGCCAGCTCTATGCCGGCAATCCCTCGTTCTATCGTGAGCAGCTTGAAGCCTATGCGAGCGTGACCCCGCAGGCTGTGACGGCCGCCATGCAGCGCTGGCTGACCCGCCCTGTCTGGACCATGCGGGTCGAGCCCGGTGAACGGGAAGACTATGTGGAGGCCGCGCGCGATCCGTCCGGCGCCGCGCCGTCCGCCGCACCGCAGGACTATACGCCCACGCCTCGCGATCCGATGCCGCAGATCGCCCAGGTCGAGAACCTGGACTTCCCCGACATCCAGCGCGCGACCCTGTCCAACGGTCTGGAGGTTGTCTACGCCCGCGCCGAAACCGTTCCGGCGGTTCGCGTGGCTGTGGAATTCGATGCGGGTCTGGCGGCGGATCCCGCTGATGCGCTGGGCACCCAGCGCCTGATGCTGAACCTGCTGACCGAAGGCACGGAGAGCCTGAACTCGACCGAGCTGGCCGAAGCGCGCGAGCGTCTGGGCGCCTCGATCAACGCCGGTTCCTCGCTGGACCGCACCGTCGTCAGCCTGGGCGCCGTGAGCCCGAACCTGGAGCCCTCGCTCGACCTGCTGGCCGACGTGGTGATGAACCCGGCCTTTGATCCGGCCGAGGTGGAGCGCCTGCGCGCCACACAGCTCGCCTCCATCGCCAGCGAGCTGACCCAGCCGGGCGGTCTCGGCGGCCGCGTGACCCCGGTGGTGCTGTTCGGTGAAGACCATCCCTATGGCCGTCCCTACAGCGGCCTTGGCGATCCCGACACCGTGCGCGCCATTACGCGCGAAGATCTGGTCAACTTCCACCAGACCTGGATCCGTCCGGACAACGCCCGCATCTATGTGACTGCGGACGTGCCGCTTCAGACCCTCGTGCCGATGCTGGAAGCCCGATTCGGATCGTGGGCGGCGCCGTCCACGCCGCGCGGCGTCAAGAATTTCGACGTCGCCATTCCTGATCCCCAGCCCCGCGTGGTGCTGGTCAACCGGCCCCAGTCGCCCCAGTCCATCATCTTCGGCGGAACGATCCTGCCGATCTCCGGCCAGGACGACACCCTTGTGCTGGAAGCGGCGAACGAGGTGCTGGGCGCCAGCTTCCTGTCGCGCGTCAACACCGAGTTGCGCGAGGTCAGGGGTTGGTCCTACGGCGCGTCCGCCTCGGTCAGCAACCGTGAGCATCAGACGCCTTACCTGTTCCAGGCGCCGGTGCAGGCGGACCGTACGGGCGATTCCATCGCCGCCATGATCGCCCAGTTCGACGCCTTCCTGACCGAGAACGGCGTGACCGAAGAGGAGCTGGTGCGCACCATCAACGGCCGCACCCGCCAGCTGGCCGGGCAGTTCGAGACGTCCAATGCGGTGCTGGCGGCCATGCGCTCCAACGCCCTCTACGGCCGTCCCGACAACTACTGGGAGACGGTGGCCGGGCGCTACAACGCCATGACCGCCGCAGAGATGGACGCCGCCGCCCGCGCCGTCATCGATCCCTCGCGCTTCGTGTGGGTGGTGGTCGGCGACGCCGAGGTGGTCCGGCCCCAGCTGGAGCAACTGGGCCTCCCCATCGAGGAGGTGACGCTGGGCGAGTGATCGCCTTCGTCATATGAAATCGGCCCGGCCGCTTCGGCGGCCGGGCCTTTTTCGTGTCTGCGGTCTCGCTGGTGTCGATGGAGACGCTCTAGGCCCGGGTCAGGTCGCCCGCACCCGCCGGTCCCCTCGCGATGATGAAGCGCGCCGCGTCGCGGACCTCGAACGGCTTGGCCAGGATGGTGGACACCGCCTTCAGTTCGGCGGTGGCCTGATCGCGGGTCAGGGTCAGCAACACGAAGCCCTTGGAGGACTGGTCGCAGAACACGACCTCCTCATTGGTCTGCGCCAGGGCCGGGCCCAGCGGCAGGCCGGGGACTGCGTCCCCAACCGACGGGCTTGAGATGGCGCTGGTGCCGAACTCCACGCCGCGGCGCTCGCCGGCGGCGTCCTTCAGATCGTTGACCCAGAAGGCATGGCTGTCGCCGGCCAGAACGATGGGCGAGACACCCGCCTCGGCGAAGGCGGCGTACAGGCGCTCGCGCTCGGCGGGATAGCCGTCCCAGCTGTCCAGATTGAACGGCAGACCGAAGCGGAACAGCTGGATGGACTGCTGCACCTGGGCCCGGATGGCGTCGGGCAGGCTGGCCAGCAGGCCCTCGATCATGGGCGCCGGCACGGTGTCGGCGATATTGGGCCCGGCCACACGGGCCATGACCACCTGATTGCCGATGATCTGCCACGGACGGCCCGCCAGACGCGACGCCTCCAGCTCGCCCTTCAGCCAGGCGATCTGGTCGGCGCCCATCAGTTCGCGCGCCGGATCGTGACGGATGACCTCGAAGCCGCGCACGTCGGGGATCGGATTGCCCGCCGCGTCCGTGGTCATGGGCAGGTGGCTGGCGTAGCCGATGGGCTCGTCACGGGCGGTCAGCCGCGTCTCGACCATCACCAGGGTGGCCAGATCGCCGAAGTGGAAGGTGCGGTTGATGGCCTCCATCGACAGGCCGGCGCGCGGCTCGCGGATGGGCATCCATTCGTAATAGGCGCGCAGGGCGACGGCCTTGCGCGCGCTGTAATCGCCTTCGTCGCGCGGCTGGTGGTTCTGGGCGCCCTCGGTCCAGCTGTCGTTGGAGACTTCGTGGTCGTCCCACACGCAGATGAAGGGCGCGCGCGCATGGGCGGCCTGCAGGTCGGCGTCGGTCTTGTACTGGGCGTGACGGCGGCGATAGTCGTCCAGGCTGACGATTTCGTGGGCCGGATCGGGCACGCGGTTCAGGGCCGCCCCGGTGACCATGCCGTAGTCGTCGGCCTCGGCGCCGTACTCATAGATGTAGTCGCCCAGGTGCACGACCGCATCCAGGCGCTCCAGCCCGGCCATGGCCTCATAGGCGTTGAACAGACCGCCGGGGTGCAGCTGGCACGAGGCCACGGCCAGCACCACGTCCTCGGTCCCGCCCGCAGGCAGGGTGCGGGTGCGGCCCTCCGGCGAGCCCACGTCGCCGACCGCGAAGTCGAAGCGGTAGTCAGCGCCGGGCTGCAGACCGCCCACGTCCACCTTGACCGTGTGGTCCCGCCCGGGCCCGGTCTCGACCGTGCCCGAGGCGAGCACCGTGTCGGCGTCCAGCGGCCGGATGCGCCACTCCACCGAGACCATCGCATCGGCCCGGTCCGGACTGACCCGGGTCCACAGGATGACCCGGTCATTGAGCGGGTCGCCTGAGGCGACGCCGTGGCGGAACTCGACCGCCGCGGCGGTCTGGCGGGCCTGGGCGGGGGCGGCGGGGGCGGCTGCCCCGGCCCCGATCAGGCTCAGGACGCGGCGACGGTCGATGCGCATGACGGCGGCTCCCTAGTAACGCAGGCTCAGGTTGACGCCCCAGGTGCGGGGACGACCGGGGATGAAGGTCGGCATGCCGATGCCGTCGCCGGTGTTGCCGGCGTCCTTGATGAACTCTTCGTCCAGCAGGTTGTCGCCGAACACCTCGACGCCCCAGTTGGCGCTGTCGGGCGCATAGCGCAGGCGCAGGCTGAGCAGGCCGTAGCTGTCCTGCACCTCGTCCTGGATCAGGTCGGGGACGAGGTTGTTCGCTTGCAGGGCCGGCAGGTCGTTGTCGTCGTCGAAGAAGACCTCGGACTGCCAGGTGTAGCTGGGCTGGATCTCGAAGGCGCCGGCGCCCGCGCGCACCCGCCACACCGCGCCCACCGACGCCATGTGGTCCGGCGACAGACGGAAGCTGTTGCCCTCATAGATGCCGTTGCCGAAGCGGGAGTGGTTGAAGCCGTAGGTGGCGAACAGGTCCAGGTCCGGCGTGGCGGCGTAGAAGACCTGCCCCTCGAACCCGTAGGACTCCGCCTCACCCGCGTTGGTGACGAAGAACCGGGTCCCCTCCTGCACGGTCGTCTGGAAGTTTTGGTAGTCGTAGAAATAGACCGCGCCGTCCAGACGCAGGCGTCGGTCCATCAGCACCGTCTTCGCGCCGATCTCGAAGCTGTCGACCGTCTCGGCCTCGATCACATTGAAGGTGGGCGCGCCCTGGGGCGCCGACGGGGGGCTGACCGACAGCACCTCGGGGCGACGGCCGCGGGCGTAGTTAGCGTAGACGTTGACGTTGTCCGACACCGCATAGCGGGCGGTCAGGCGCCAGGTGAAGCCTTCGTCCTCATGGCCCTGGGTGATCATGTCGCCGTTGTTCGCGGTCGGCTGGGCGGTCAGGGCGAACAGGGGCAGGCCCGGCAGGTTGGCGAAGCCCGGGGTGGCCAGGGCGCCGACCAGACCATTCAGCTGCGCGTTCAGGGCGCCGGCCTGGGCCAGGGCTTCGGGCGTGCCGACGGCGATCAACTGCTGAATCTGGGTTGCGATCGCCTGGGCGCCGAGAATGCCCCCGAGTGTCGAGCGGCCGTTATCCACCTGGGCCGCATAGCCGGTGGTCTTGTCGTCCGTCGTGTAGCGAAGACCGGCCGACAGCTCCAGCCGATCGGTGGCCTGGAAGGTCATGTCCCCGAACACATCCCACGAGGTCAGTTCGGAGGCGTTGGTCGGCGTCTCGATGTGGACGGGCTTCAGATTGGCGGCGATGGCCGGAGCAAGCGGGCCGGCGCCCAGCGGGGTCAGCAGCTGACCGAGGATCAGCTGGGACAGGCCCGGATAGGCCGCGGCGGGAAGCGTGCCGCCGCCCAGACCGCCATCCAGGAAGCCTGACAGCTGGGCCAGGGCCATCCGCTCGTCAAACTGGGTGGGCGTGCGCTGATAGCCTTCCTCGGTGAAGTAGCCGACGCCGACGAAGCCGGTCACGCGCGGGCCGGCCTCGAAATTCAGGCGCAGCTCCTGGCTGAACTGCTCGCCATAGGCCTCTTCGGCCGCAGTCAGGATGGGCAGGGACACGCCGTCGGCGTCGAAGGTCTCGTAGGAGTCGAACTCGCGCCAGGCGGTGATGCTGTTCAGGGTCAGCATGGGCGACAGGTCCCAGGCCACCAGCCCGGTCACGCCCCAGACCTCCCGGTCCAGACCCAGGGCCTGGCCGCCGTCGAAGTCCGCGCCCGGCGTCAGGGCCGCGCCCGCCCACGGATCAATCGGGCCGAGCGGGGCGCCCGTGGCGGGATCGGCGGGGGCGTAGGCCATGGAGGTGAACGGCGTGCCCGAGGCGCGATCGGTCTGATAGTTGGCGATGACGTCGATGCTGAGCCCGGGCGTGGGTTCGAACGCGCCGGACAGGCGGAAGGCCTCGGTGTCGATGCTGTTGTAGTCCTGCCCGCCCAGCAGGTTCTCCACATAGCCGTCACGGCTCTTCAGCCGGGTGGCGAATCGGATGGCGGAGGTCTCGCCCAGCGGCATGTTGATCATGCCTTCGGCCAGCCGATAGCCCAGGTCGCCGGCGCCCACGCGGGCCTCGGCCTCGAACAGGCCCGGCTCGGCCCGGCGCTGGACGACGTTGACGGCCCCGATCAGGGCGCCGCGTCCGTACAAGGTCGACTGCGGTCCCTTGGCGATTTCCATGCGCTCGATGTCGAACAGTTCGACGTAGGAACCGCGCGACTTCGAGATGGATACGCCGTCCTGATAGACGGACACGCGGGGCTCGGCCGTTGCTGCGCCAGAGTCCGAGGTGATGCCGCGCATCACGAAGCCGGGGTTGTTGGGCGACTGGTTCTGAACCAGGAAGCCGGGCACGAAAGCCGAGAGCTCCTCGAACTCCTGCACCCCCAGATCGCGCAGAAATTCGCCGTCGTAGGCGGTCAGGGCGAAGGGGACCTCGATGGGGTTCTGGGCGCGGAGCTGGGCCGTGACGATGATTTCGTCGACCTCGGTGGCCTCCTGGGCCTGGACGGCTCCGGCCGCGAGGGCGCAGGCGGTCGCCGCGCTCATGAGACCGATGCGATAGGATGTGGTGCGAGCCATGGTGAAGTCCCCCGATTTGGATGGACCCGCACTAATCGCTGTTCATGTAGGACGCGCGACAGCTTGGCCACGGTAGGGTGACGGTTGATCCGGGACGCTGGAATTCCGGGATCATGAGCGCCGGCGCCACAGGCCGGCGAACCGTCTCCACTCAAGTCCGACAAAAGCGGTTGCGCCCAGCGCCCGCATCGTTTCACTGTGACGGTTCGCAGGGAGGCGATGCATGACAGACACCAGCCGCGCTGAAATCCGCCGGGCCGAACACAAGGCCTACTGGAAAAAGAACCTGACCCTGATGGGGGCTCTGCTGGCGGTCTGGTTCCTGGTGTCGTTCGGGGCGGGCATCCTGTTTCGCGACTGGCTGGACCAGTTCAGCATCGGCGGGGCGCCCCTCGGGTTCTGGTTCGCCCAGCAGGGGTCGATCTACGTCTTCGTGGTTCTGATCTTCGTCTATGCGGTCGTGATGGACCGGGTCGAGCGCCGTCACGGCGCGGACGATCAGGTCTAGGGGGCGCACATGGACACCATCTTCGGCCTGTCGCCGACCCTGTTCTGGACCGGCCTGTTCGTCATCACCACCTTCGGGCTCTACATCGGCATCGCCATCTGGGCCCGGGCCGCCAGCACCAACGACTTCTATGTGGCCGGGCACGACGTGCATCCGGTGTTCAACGGCATGGCCACCGCCGCCGACTGGATCTCCGCGGCCAGCTTCATCAGCCTGGCCGGCGGACTTTACCTGCAGGGCTTCGACGGCCTGGCCTATATCATGGGATGGACCGGCGGCTTCGTGCTGGTGGCGCTGCTGATCGCGCCCTACCTGCGCCGTTTCGGCCA
>SXGT01434287.1_pt1 | contig 15275 bp, 18 predicted proteins | sample 3176221 | NCBI WGS metagenome assembly SXGT01 (sample SAMN11356862, study PRJNA531348) | freshwater metagenome | isolation source: freshwater sample F1-120 | place: China: Fuxian Lake, Yuxi | collected 2017-12-25
CCAAGGTCATGAACGCCGACCGCTTCGACCTGGTGGCCAGCTAGCCGCCAGCTCGTCGGGCGACGGATGCTCGGGCCGGGGTCTCTGCGGAGGCCCCGGCCCTTGCCGTTCTGAGGCGTTTTCGGTTCATCCTGTTCGTGGCTAGGCTGCGGGAATGGCCAACAGGGATGAGTTCAGAGCCTTCGTCATCGAGGCTCTTCGAACACTCGGTGGATCCGCGACCGTGCTGGACGTAACGAAGCACGTCTGGCAGGTCCACGAAGGTGACCTGCGCCAGTCGGGCGATCTCTTTTACACCTGGCAGTACGACATTCGTTGGGCGGCGCAGTATCTCCGCAACAACGGTTACCTAAAGTCGGTCAATCGCGACAGGAAACACCCTTGGGAGCTGACTGACCTGGGCTGGCAAGTTGATCTTGTGGCCTTGGTGTCCTCAGCAAAGAAGAGGCGAAAGACCTCCAACTAGAGCGCAGCGATGAGTAGCCGGCCGATCGCTGCACCTAGTGGAATCGGTACCGCGTTTCCGATCTGACGAGCGATGTCGGTGCGGGAACCAACAAATCGATGTTCAGAGCTGAAGCCCTGAAGGAGAGCGGCCTCGTAGTGGGTGATCGCACGATTCTCCTCAGGGTGGATGTATCGCCCCTTCTCCGGCTTGAAGAACTCCGTTCGGATCGTTACGGACGGCTTGTCCCAGTGCAGTCTGCCCATCACATCGCCCGAACCCGTCTTGTGCTTGACCCAGCAGGGCGCCATCAACTCCGGATAAGGCTCGAGGTCCCGACGATTTCCACCGGCGGGGATTACCGAGAATCGCTTGAGCGAGAGCGCGGTGTAGTTTCGACTCCAATGCATATCTCGCATCGTGAACGAGCCTGCGTAGTCTCGACCCCGATACGCAACCGTTCGTTGACCAAAGACTTCATCTCGGTCAGGCGCTGACGGTACTCCGCCGAGCACATCTCTAACTGTCACGTGGGGCTGCAGACCGTCGGTCTCTGGTTTGCCGGAGTGAGTAGGGACAAGTGATCCGGGCGAGCCAAGATCACGATGATGACCGATCAAGACGGTTCGCTTTCGCGCCTGGGGAGAACCGAAGTCAGCCGCGTTCATGACCTCCGCTTCGAAGGTGTAATCCGCCAGCATGCCACCTGGCGCAGTTTCTGCGCGAAACTGGGTGTACTGAGGGGACTTCTTAAACTCCGCGACGTTCTCAACCACAAAGTATTTCGGCTGGGATCGGAGAATTGTCTCGGCGTACTCACGCCAGAGGTGATTTCGCTCATCCTCGATGTCCTGCTTACCGAGACTGGAGAACCCCTGGCAGGGGGGACCACCAACGACCACGTCGACTTGTGGAACAGCCTCCTGAGCCAACCAGTCCTTGATGTCGCCAACATGAACCAGCCCCCGTCCGTAGGTTGACTCGTACGAGGCAGCCGCAGCCGGATCCATCTCCACGGCACCGAGGACCTTGAACCTGTCGGATGCGGCGTGCAAGCCAGCCGTCAGCCCGCCCGCGCCTGCGAAGAGGTCGAGGACTCTGACGGTTGCGGCCACCGCTGAATTGTACGGGCGACCACAGACGATGAGCGCGTGCCGCGCCCACACGTCGTCTCGCGAGACGCATGTCCACCTAAATAAAGCTTGTAAGTTCTTAACTTAGACGATAAGTTATGGGGCATGGAAGCTAACGCAGCCGCCGCGCTGGCGAGTATGGGCCTTTCTATCCCCGCGCTGAGAGGCGAGCAGGGCGGAAGGACGATGTACCTGACCCTGCCCTCGAACGCCCTACTTACTGGCTTCTTCCCGTCGGAAATCGAGGGCAGTTCGGACAGATCCCAACGCCCGCTAGACCCGACACATGCGCGTCGGATCAAGGACTACATCCTCGACAATCCAACGGCCTATGCCCTTGGCGCTCTCGTGTATGCCGTTGATAAAGAGGGAGTCTTCGAGGAAGTCCTTCCTGGTACGGGGATCGGAGTTCTCCGTCTCCCACTGGACGCGAAGCTAAGGAGCATTGACGGTCAGCACCGACGCGAAGGGCTGCGGCAGTCGATCGCGACAGTCCCGGAGCTTCAGTCTCAGTCAACGGCGGTGGTTGTTTATGTCGAACCTGATCTTGCGGAACGTCGTCAGATGTTCTCTGACATGAACACGACGGCGCGGAAGGTTTCCAAGACTCTCGGTGTGTCTTTTGACAGCCGAGACCCGTTCGCGCGCGCAGCAACAGCGCTGAGTGATACCCACCCGCTACTCACGGGTCGAGTGGACAGAACAAATCCACGCGTGTTGTCTGGCAGTGGCGATATCTACACCCTCTCGGCTGTGCACGACGCCTTGAAGCGACTCTTCGTTGGTCCAGTCGGCCGCGTCAAGGACACGTCGAAGTTTGACGAGGGGGCGATCTACACCCTTGGAGGCAACTTCTTCGACGTGCTAGCCACCTCCAGGCCCGAGCTCACCACAACTTCTCCGGCTGACATTGACGGCCTCCGGGGCCGGAGCATCATTCTGAGCTCCACAACCCTTCGGGTGCTCGCTTCCGCAGTCTGGACTGCATCTCAAGCCTTGGACTCTATCGAGTCGGCGATAGAGGCCCTCGCCAAGGCGCTGCCAACGCTTGACTTTGAGCCATATGCGAGTATTTGGCAGGAAACTGGATTCGTTTCGCCTGGACACTCGACACCAAACGCTCGAAGCCAAGAGATGAAGTCCGCATCGGATGCGCTTGCATCCCTGCTGCTGGAGACGTCGCAATCCAACCGATCGAATGGAGACTTCAATTGACCGTCAATCCTGAGATGGTGGTCCGCGCGGCCCTAGAGGCCAAGACCCAGGAGGATGCACTCGGCGTCCAAGAACTGATCGCGATGTCTTTCGGCGGAGAGTATCTTCGGCCTCTCGGGGACAGGTGGAACAACTTCGGTCTACTCGCGTCGGCAGCGGACTACGACATCAAGCTCGTAGAACTGGTCACCAACATGCAGGATGCGGTCATCGAGCGAGCTGCCCTCGAGAAGTTCGGAACCCGCGCCGAAGCAGCTGCCAACCTCCCCACTCCCCAGGAGGCGGCTCGCGTACTCTTCGGGTCCCAGAACGTGGAGACACTTCCCGAAGTGACTTTTCACGAATCGGACCCGCCCGCGACGCAAAGTCACAAACTAACTGCGTGGTTTGACGACCGAGGGACTGGCATGACGAATCATTCGGTCCCGAGCTCCATCTTCGCACTTGGCGGCTCGACCAAAGAGGACGCGCCATATCTCCAGGGCGCCTTCGGTCTTGGCGGAGAGCTCATGTACCGTAATTCGGCTTTCGTGGTGCTCGTCACTCGCCGAGCGCCAGCGCTGCTCGAGGAAGGCGAAGAGGACCGAATCACGGTGGCAGTCGTGCAGTGGGATGAGCGCACAAAGACTCAGTCAGCGGTGTACCTAGTAGACCGAGAGTGGAATAAGCCGGGTGACATTGCATTGCCCTGGTCCTGCAGCGCCTCGGAGTACCCGAGTTTCGATCCCGGCACGCACATTGCACTTATCTCCTACGGCACCGCAGGGTTTCATCGCAAGCGGGAAGGCGACGAGCGAAGCTTCGACACGATCGTCAACACCAGGCTCTTCCGGCCGGTTCTCCATACTCGTTGGCGAAACTACCTAGCTCGAGGCGAATCTCGAGCGACAACACTGGTCGGCCTCAGGACCCGAATCGAGAACACGTCCTACGACTTCCCGACTGAAAACGACCTCATGCCCTTCGTTTACCGAGGCAAACAAGTGTTCCTGAACGTGACCTACGTCGTCTTCGCCGACCGAGGTCAACAGGGCGAGAGAAGAAACTTCGTTGCACACGATCACGCCGTTCTCTTCACGTCGAACGGTCAGGTCCAGTCTCATTGGACGCCGTCTCAGTTCAAGCAGAAGACGAAGCTGAAGAAGCTTGACTCACGGGTACTCGTCGAGGTCAACCTTGACGAGCTGCCGGTTGAAGCAAGAACCGCGCTAGTCACGCCGGATCGCGCCGAGACTGTGAAATCCGAGATCGCACGCAAACTCGACGAGGCAGTAGCAAGCTTTCTCAATGAATGGGACTCGCTCGTTGAGCGCAACCAGGAGATCCTGAGAGAGCAGCTTCGCGCGACGTCGGAAGTGAACACTCGGGGCGTGTCTGATCAGATTCGCCGCGCGTTTGCCGCTCGTGGTTTCGGCGGCGGAGGTGCTGGTCAAGGTGGCGGTACTGGCGGCCAGGGCAATTCGGGCGGCACAAGCAAGAAACGCAAGAAGCCGAAGCCGATCGACCTGCTTGACGATCCGACCTACATCAAAGGGCCGGAATCCCTCCAGCTCGAGACCGGTCGTGCTCGGGGCCAAAAGTTCGAGGTGAACGCCACAGACGAGTTCTTCGAGCACGGAAGGGGAGAGCTTCAAGTCGAAGCACACGGGGCATTCCCATTCACCGAGGTTTCGGACATCGTCGCGGTCGGACGCCCACATTTAGGTCGCGTCAGGCTCAGTTTCGCCATACCTGACGGCTTCGAGGGTTCGGAGTTCGAGCTGAAGCTGGTTCTGCGCGGGTGGAGCAAGAAGTCGGGCGGCATCGGGCAGGAGCTCTCACACACCTTCCGCGTTTCGCTGGTCGCAGAGATCGCCGGAAGCGGATCGGGGACCGGACGGAAGCCGACCGGCTCCCCCGGCAACACGGGAGGCCGCGGAGCGAATGCCGTTCTCCTGTGGGTGAAGGGCGAAGAGAGAGGATGGCAACCCACTCATGTAGGTGAGCTCGAACGCATGTCTGCAAGTGACGTGGCTGCTATGCGAGCCGAGTACGACGATCTCAGCGGTATGGGCGACACCGAAATCGACTGCATCACCCTTAATGCTGACTACCCGCCGCTCATCAAGTACATCGAGACCCGTGCTGAGGCAGTCACTGTCACAACCACAGAAACGCTGAAGAACAGGTTTGCGGTCGGCGTTGGCGTGCAGATGCTGGTTCTCCAGGAAGAGGAGGAACGACTACAGAAGACCGGGATCGCGATGGAAGACCCAACTCGATTTGCGTCGTATCGTGCCGCTGCTCGCGGAGTCCTCGCTATCCTTCCTGAGTTCGACAGACTGGCTCAGATCACCGAGGAGGAGTAGAACCCGCGAGACCGCCCGCAGGGACAACCCTCTGAGGCGTTCAACGAGTTCGTGTTGTGCTCCGACTTGGGATTGAGTTCTCGACACCGTCAGGGCGCGGTGGGACGATGGCCGACATGGCAGACAAGAGCCGAGCATCCACCGGCAACGACGGGTTCACCGCCGACGAGCGGGCCGCAATGAAAGAACGCGCGGCCGAGCTGCGCGCGCAGGCGAAGCGGGCCAAGGGCGCCGCGAAGGCCGAGGCAGAGCTCAACGACCTGCTCGAGGCGATCGCGAAGCTGCCCGACGAGAGCGACCGCGCGCTCGCCACGACGCTGCATGAGGTCATCATGGCGGCGGCTCCGCAGCTGGCTCCGCGCACCTGGTACGGCATGCCCGCCTACGCGCTCGACGGCAAAGTGCTGTGCTTCGTGCAGCCGGCCAGCAAGTTCGACACCCGGTACACGACCCTCGGATTCAACGACACCGCCCAGCTCGACGACGGCGCCATGTGGCCGGCGTCGTTCGCCGTGACGAAGGTCGGCGCCGCCGAGAAGAAGGCCATCACCGAGCTCGTGTCGCGCGCGATTGGGTGAGCGCGGCGAGCGCACTGTTGGTCGCGATAGGGGATGCTCGGCTAGGGTCGCGACATGAACGCTGACGAAACCATCCCGGCAGACGCGCCCATCGCGCAGCCTGACCCCCACCGGTTCGCGGGAGGCGGCGCTCCGAGTGCCGGGTACAAGGCGCTGCCCGAAGAGTCGACTGAGACCATCGTCATCGTGTCGACGAATGAAGAACTCACCCATGCTGAAATGGGCGCGTTCGACGCCGACGACTGACCGTCTGCGTCGGCACTGCGTCATCCCGAGCGTTCGGGGCCGAATAACCTAGAGCGGTGATCGTCGGCCTCGGCACCCTGCTCAACATCGCGACCATCGTCGTCGGCGCCACGATCGGCGTACTCATCGGGCGACGCCTGCCCGAGCGCACGAGCCGCGTCGTCACCGACGCCCTCGGCCTCATCACGATCGTGCTCGGCGGCCTCAACCTGGTCGCCTTGAGCGACTCAGACTTCGTCGCAGCGGTCGGCGCCGGCGGCACCTTCTTGGTCGTCATCGGCGCGCTGCTGATCGGCAGCATCGTCGGCTCGCTCGCCGGCATCGAGGCGCAGCTCGAGAAGTTCGGCGGCTGGCTGCAGCGCCGCTTCACGACGACGCGCGCGAGCGACGAGCCCACGCTGCACCCCGACGGCGCCCCGCTCGCCCTCACCGGCCGCGACCGCTTCATCACCGGCTTCGTCGACGCCTCACTCGTCTTCGCCATCGGCCCGCTCGCCATTCTCGGAGCCTTTCAAGACGGCACCGGCCAAGGCATCGAGCAGCTCGCCCTCAAGTCGACCCTCGACGGCTTCGCCGCCGTCGCCTTCGCCGCCTCGCTCGGCTGGGGTGTCGCGTTCTCGGCGATTCCCGTCGGCATCTGGCAGGGGCTGCTGACGGTGCTCGCGTTCTTCCTCGGCACGGTGATGTCGGGCGCGGCGATCGCAGCCCTCACCGCGACGGGCGGCGTGCTGCTGCTCGGCGTGGGCCTGCGCCTGCTCAACCTGCGCGCCGTCTCGGTCGCCGACATGCTGCCCGCACTCATCGTGGCGCCGCTGCTGACGGTCGGGATTCAAGCCCTCATCGGCTGAGGCAGCCGCTAGCGTGACGACATGACGGTGGTCGTGCGGCGGGTCGAGGCCCACGAGTGGCGACTCGTGCGCGACCTGCGCCTCGAGGCGTTGCGCGACGCGGATGCTGCGCTCGCCTTTCTCGACACCCTCGACGATGCCCTGGCGCGCGACGACGAGTTCTGGCAGCAGCGCACTCGCGCGGCGGCGTCGGGTGATGCCGCCGCGCAGTTCGTGGCCATCGTCGACGACGTGTGGGTCGGCGCCGCCACAGGTCTTGCTCGCGAGCCGGGCTCGCGCGACCACCTCGATCGGCAGGTCGACGCCGCGCGCGTCGACATCGTCGGCGTCTATATCGCGCCCGACGCGCGCAGCGCCGGGGTGATCGACCTACTGCTCGACGCCGTGGCCCAGTGGGCGCGCGACCTCGGTGCGCCCGCGATCGCCCTCGACGTGCACCGCGACAACCTCCGCGCGCAGGCCGCCTACCGGCGGTGCGGTTTCACCGAGAGCGGCGTGCGCTTCACCGGGCCGATCGGGCCCGAGCTCGAAATGGTACGACGGCTCAGCCCGTGACGTTCGTGAGCGGGTCGATCTCGCGGCGCAGCGGCCCGTTGGCATCTTCGACCGGGTAGCCCTCGCGCGCCCAGTACTCGAAGCCGCCGAGCATCTCTTTCACGGGCACCCCGAGCCGCGCGAGCTCGAGCGCCGCCTTCGCGCCGCCGTTGCAGCCGGGCGACCAGCAGTAGACGACGACGGGGATGCCCACGCCGAGCTCCGCCATCCGAGCAGCCAGCTCTTGCCGGGGGATGTGCAGTGCCCCGGCCGCGTGTCCCTGATCCCACGCCGCCTGGCCGCGCACGTCGACGAGGTGGAACTCGACGCCGGCCTGGCGGGCGGCCCACACATCGGAGGCGTCGGTCTCGACCGCGAGCTTTGCGGCGTAGTGTGCGGCGGTGGCACCCGCGTCGGCGAAGGCGCCCAACGGTGAGTCGGTCATGCTGCTGCCTTGCCGGGCGTGAGCGCAGCATCCGTCGCCGCGGCAGCAGGCTGCTCGACGACCGCGTTGATGTAGCGGATGAAGATGGCGATCCAGGCGAAGATGATCGCGAACGCGACGAGCTCGAACGCCGTGAGGTTGTAGTACTGCACGGGCTCGAAGAGCAACGCGCCGCCGATGAGGGCGACCGCGAAGCCGCCGCACACGACGAAGAAGCGCCGGGGGAGGCCGGTGAGGATCCACGGCGAGGCGAAGAGCATCACCAGGAAGGCCACGGCCATGCCCATGGCCGAGAGGTTGTGCAGCAGGATGCTCACCGTGAGCGGGAAGATGCCGACGCACGCGAGCATGACACCCATGACGACGAAGATGATCGACACCGTGCGGGGGGCGTTCTTCTTGACGAGCACGCCGCGGTCGACGAGCACCTGCAGGTCGCGCTGCAGGTAGAGCGCGAAGGTCGTCACGAGCACTCCGGCAATGATGAGCGTGATGTTGAAGAGGCTGCTCGAGCGGTCGCCGAACGTGCCGAGCTGGCTGAAGTGGTACTCCCACCACGCGGGGTCGCTCGCCGTGGCCATGGCCGTCAGCGTGCCGAAGGTCATGAAGAGCACGAGCAGGCTCGACAGCTTGGGGGTCGTGATCGACGAGACAGAGAGGTAGATCCAGTAGGCGCAGAGTGCCGTGACGACGGCCATCGCGATGGTCGTAAACGGAGCATCGAGCACGAGCCCCTGAAAGCTACGCTGCAGCAGCAAGAAGGTGGCGATCGCGGCGAGCACGGCGAGCACCGAGTGCACGAGCGCGACCGACGTGGCGTCGACGATGAACTTCCACGACTTGAGTTCGAGGCGCCACTGCTGCCCCTCGATCGAGCGGCTGCGCCAGTAGCCGACGTAGGCGACGATCACGCCGGCGATGAGGATGGACCCCGCCGTCGCGAGGCCCAGCGAGAGGCCGCCCCAGATGGGCGGATTGCTGCCGGCGAAGAGAATGCCGCCGACGATGAGGGTCACGACGCCCACGGCGATCGCGACCGCGAAGGCCTCGCTCTCGACATCGAGCAGGGTGCGCCCGGCGGGCCGCGGTGCTGACGGGGTCTCGGTCATGCGGTCATTCTAGGGAGGGGGCGGGAACAACGGCAGGCTTCTTCATGTTGTCGTCTGCATGACTGATTCAGCCAGCACTATCACCATGTACGGCGCCGACTGGTGCCGCGACTGCCGCCGCACCGAGGCCCTGCTCAACGAGCTCGGCGTCGACTGGACCAAGGTCGACATCGAGGCATCGGCCGAGGCCGCTGCCGAAGCCCAGTCGATCAGCGGGCGCACCAACATTCCCGTCGTGGTGTTTCCCGACGGCTCGCACCTCGTCGAGCCGAGCGACGCCGACGTGAAGGCGAAGCTCGGCGTCTAGCCGAGCTTCGCTGACGCCGGAACGGCGCCAGGAAACCAGAGTTCGCTGATGCCGCCAGGCACCAGGGCGTACGCTCAGCACTACAGGGCCGGTCAGGCTCTCAACGAAAGAAGGCCGTCATGGGCGAAAAGTCTGCGCGTAAGAACACGACCAAGACCGTCGCATCGAAGACGCTGAAGGAGAAGCGCGTCGCCAAGGCCGACAAGAAGGCCGCCAACGGGCGCATGCAGAACTCTGACGCGGTCTCGAAGGCCGCGAACAAGTAGCGCGCCTCACGCGAGCGTGCGACGGAAGAACTCGTCGATGCGACGCCAGGCGTCTGCCGCCTCGTCGGCCTTGTAGCCGAGCCTCAGCATCGGCCCCATGGTGATGCGCGCGAGCCGCGTGCCGTTGGGAATCTCGTTGAGGAACGCGTGCCCCGCCGCGGGGTACTCGACCACGTCGTGCTCGATGCCGCGGGCGACGAGCGCCGTCTCGAGCTTCTCGGCCGCGCCGCGCAGGCTGAGGTCGCGCCCGCCGAACGTGCCCACCACGGGGCAGGCACCGTCGATAACGTCATCGAGGTCGCTGGGCAGCATGCCGTAATTGACGGATGCTGCGCCATAGCCGCCCGACCCCGCCAGCAGCAGCGCGAACCCCCCGCCCATGCAGAAGCCGATGACGCCCGCGCTGTCGGTCGCGTCGTCGCGCTCGAGCAGAAGGCTGCGGGCGGCCTCGATGTCGTCGAAGGCCACTCCGGTGCCGTTGCGCAACGCGCGGAACGTCGCGACGAGGCAGCGCCGCGCACCGCCGCGGCTGTAGAGGTTGGGCATGAGCACGAGGTAGCCCATGCCGCGCAGCCGCTCGAGGTGATCGCGCATCGCGTCGTCGATGCCGAACAGCTCGTGCACGACGACGAGGGGCGTGAACGGGCCGGGGCCGTCGGGCACGCCGAGAACTCCGGTGAGCTCGCCGCCGCGCGAGTCGCCCGGCTGCGGAATGACGATGTCGGTGAGCGTCACGAGCGGATGCGCCCGAGACCCGGCACCAACCGCCCGACGCGAGCGGCGTACGCCGCGTAGTCGGGGTATTGGTCGGCGAGCATCCGTTCTTCGAACCGGGCCTTCGTCATGAGCACGCTCAGCAGCGCGACCCAGGCGAGCAGGTGCAGCCAGGATGCGCCGATGACGACGAGGCCGACGCCGAGCACGAGCAGGCCCGTGTAGATCGGGTGGCGCACGAGACCGTAGACGCCGGTCGTCACGAGCTGGCCGTCGGCCTTCGGAATCGGGCTCGGCGTGAGCGTGCGGCCGAGACCAGCGCCCGCGGCGAGCGCGATGACCACGCCGAGCGCCACGAGGGTGAGGCCCATCACGAGCGTGGCGACGCCCCGCTGCCACAGGTCGCCCCAGGGCAAGAAGCCGAGCAGCATCAAGAAGACGAACTGCAGCCCGACGAGGCCCCAGGCCGCGGCGGGGGTGAGGCGAAACGCGGGGGCGTCAGCGGTCATGAGCCCGACACTACGCCCGCGCCGCTGCGCGGTCGAGTGCTCGACCGGGCCGCGGCGCGTGACAGCAGTGGCTAGCGGCGGGCCTTCTTCGCGGCGAGCAGGTCTTTCTCATCGATCGGCGCGAGCCCGGCGCGGCGAAGCTCGGCGTAGTAGTCGCGGGCCTCGTCTTGCCGAGCCTGCTCTTCACCCTTCGCGATGTCGGCGCGAATGTGCTCGGGCGCGAACTCGAACGCGTCGGTGAGCGCACGCGCGTGCGGGCGCAGGCGCGGCAGCAGCCGGTCGTCGATGTAGTCGGTGATCGCCTGGGCGCGGTGGTCGCTCAGCCGGCCGTGAATCACGTACCAGGCGAGGTTCTTCTCAATAAGGCCGAGCCCGAACAGGTCGCGCAGCCACGTGAGCACCTGACGGTTGCCCTCGTGCTCGATCGTCTCGAGCGCCTCGGTGAAGGCCTCCCACTGCAGCAGCTCGCCGTGCGCCTTGGCGGTCTCGATGAGCGCGTTCTGGTGGCGGTTGAACAGCGCGGCGGCCTGCGGCCTCGGCAGCTTGGATGCTGAACGCAGCTTGCCCGCGAGCTCAGCCACCATCGTCTCGACCCGGTCGGTCAGCAGCTGCCGCTGCGATGCCGTGTCACGCACGTAGCCCACCGAGCGCGCGGTCGACCCGAAGTCGGCGACCGACTGCGCGAGTCGACGCAGGCCCGAGCGGTGCACGACGGCCTCGTTCACCTGGTCGGCGACGTAGTGCGCCATGACGCCGGCGTCGGCCTTGGCGAACGCGCGACTGTAGTCGGTGAGAAGGCGCTTGGCGACGAGCTGCAGCAGCACGTTGTTGTCGCCCTCGAACGTGGCGTAGATGTCGAGGTCGGCGCGCAGCTGCGTGAGCCGGTTCGCGGCGAGGAAGCCCTGGCCGCCGCACGCCTCGCGCGCCTCTTGAATGATGTCGAGGGCGTTCCAGGTGCTGAGCGACTTGAGCGCCGCGGCGAGGGTCTCGAGGTCTTCGCGGTCGGCGTCGGTGTCGGTGCGGCCCGAGAACACGGCGTCGAACTTCTCGAGGAACACCTCGTGCGCGAACGACATGGCATAGGTCTGCGCGAGGCGCGGCAGCAGCCGGCGCTGGTGGCGCTGGTAGTCGAGCAGCACGACCTCGTTCTCGTCACCGCCGTCGAACTGGCGGCGCTCGGTGCCGTAGCGAATGGCGATCGTCATGGCGAGCTTGCTCGCGACCGTGACGGCACCGTCGAGCGACACACGGCCCTGCACGAGCGTGCCGAGCATCGTGAAGAAGCGGCGGCCGGGGCTCTCGATCGGCGAGGTGTAGACGCCGTTCTCGTCGACGTCGCCGTAGCGGTTGAGCAGGTTGGTGCGCGGAACGCGCACGCTCGAGAAGTGCAGGCGGCCGTTGTCGATGCCGTTGAGCCCGCCCTTGAGCCCGTCGTCTTCTCCGCCGATGCCGGGCAGGAAGGCGCCCTTCTCGTCGCGCAGCGGAACGTAGAAGGCGTGCACGCCGTGGTTGACCCCACGCGTGATGAGCTGGGCGAACACGACCGCAGCCTTGCCGTGCAGGGCCGCGTTGCCGAGGTAGTCCTTCCAGGCGGCGCGGAATGGCGTGTGGATGACCCACTCATCGGTCGCGGAATCGTAAGTCGCCGTCGTGCCGACCGCCGAGACGTCGCTGCCGTGACCGGTCTCGGTCATGGCGAAGGCGCCGGGCGTCGTCAGGTCGAGCGCATCGGGCAGCCAGGCCTGGTGGTGCGGCGCCGTGCCGAGGTGCAGGATCGCCGAGGCGTAGAGCCCCCACTGCACGCCCGACTTGATCTGCATGCTGGGGTCACCGAGCACGAGCTCTTCGAAGCTCGCGATGAATCCGCCGTGGTCGTCGTCGCCGCCGAACTCTGCCGGGAATGCGCGGTGCACGTCGCCGCGCTCGACGAGCAGCTTCAGCTGGCCGAGCACGCGCTCGCGGTGATCGTCCATTCCGTGCGTCGGGATGCGGTGGAAGGCCTCCGTGCGCATGAGCTCGCGCGAGGCACGACGGCTGTCGGCCCAGCGCCCCATCAGCTGCTGGCCGAGTGCGGCGACGTCGAGCGTGGGGCCAGCATCCGTCGTGGCGATCATGCTGTCGTCGGCCTCCGGCGGGGTCGACGGGGCGAGGGGCGCGGTGGCCTCGGTGGGCGCAGAAGACTCAATGGTGCTCATGAGGGCCACGGTAGAACTGCGGCGGGTCGCGTGGGGTTTCGTGGTGCTCGCTCCACGAAGGGCGCGACGACCGCAGGCACGAGCTTTGTCGACACCCTCACAAAGCTGGGCGTTCGCATAGTGGAGAGGCTCAGAGCCCCCGGGCACCCACACCCGCTGCGTTCGCCAAGAGAGAATACCCCCTAGGGTATCCGGGGAGTGTGTCAGAATGGTCGCATGGCTACCGTGAACCTGACTGCGACCGACTTCGAGCAGACCGTCACCTCTGACGGCATCACTCTCGTCGACTACTGCGCCGAGTGGTGCCGCCCGTGCCGCCAGTTCGCCCCCATCTTCGAGAAGGCGAGCGAGCAGCACGCCGACGTGACCTTCGGCAAGGTCGACACCGAGGCCGAGCAGGCTCTCGCGTCGGCGGCGAACATCCGCTCGATCCCGACGCTCATGGCCTTCCGCGACGGCATTCTCGTGTTCTCGCAGCCCGGAGCCCTGCCAGCACCCGCCCTCGAGCAGGTCATCACGGCGGTCAAGGGTCTCGACATGGACGACGTGCGCAAGCAGATCGCGGCCGCGCAAGCAGAGGCGCCCGCCGCTCAGTAGTGCTCGTCGGCCTGCGCTGACGGGTTAGAGCTCAGAGCGGGTGCGAAAGAAGCGACGGACGCGCTCACCGACGTTCGCCGGCGGCGGCTCGTTGTAGTGGTCGACGTACTCCTGCCCGCTCATCGCCTGAATGCGCAGCATGAGCGCATCGGTCGCGTGACGACGGGCGCGGCCCGAGCTCGCGGCGCCGAATGACGAGAGATCCATCGGCTCACCGAACTCGATCGTGATCTTCGCGCGGCGGATGCGGCGCGAACCCACGGGCTGCAGGTTCTGGGTGCCCGTGAGCGCCACGGGCACGACCGGCACGCCCGCCGTGAGGGCGAGCCAGGCCACACCGGTCTTGCCGCGATAGAGCCGGCCGTCACGCGAGCGCGTGCCTTCGGGATAGATCGAGAAGGCCTCGCCGGCCTCGATCTTGGCGAGCCCGGCGTCGAGCGCCTCTTGCGCGGCTTGCCCCGCACCACGCTTCACCGGAATCGCGCCGACGCTCGTGAAGAAGCCGCGCGAGATCGCGCCCCTGAGCCCCGTGCCGGTGAAGTACTCCTCTTTCGCGAGAAAGCTCACCCTGCGCCGCGCGAGCATGCTGATGATGATCGAGTCGATGAACGACAGGTGGTTGCTCGCGACGACGACTCCGCCCTCGAGGGGCACGTTGTCGCGACCGATGATCGTCGGCCGCCAGATCGCCTTCGCGAGAGGCGCGACGAACGCGCGAGCGACGAAGGTCAGCATGGGTTCATCGTGGCACGCGTCCTATTCCGGCGGAGGCATGTCGTCGTACGGTTCATCTGCATAGGGCGGCTCGTCGGGGTACGGAGGCTCGCTGGCGACAGGTGGTTCGTCGGCGAACGCGGGCTCGTCGCGCGGCGCCGAAGCGGGCGGCTCGTCGCCCCGCACGATCGCGAGCACGGCGGCTCCGAACTTCTCGAGCTTGGCCGCGCCGACACCGCTCACCTGCCCGAGCTCGTCGAGCGTCGTGGGCTCGGTGAGCGCGATGCCGCGCAGGGTCGCGTCACCGAAGACGATGTAGGCGGGCGCCTCGAGCGCCTTGGCGGTGGAGGCTCGCCACGCGCGCAGCCGCTCGAACAGCCCGGCGGCCTCTGCGGGCAGGTCGCTCGGCGCCGAGCGCTTCGACCCTCGAGACGAGCGGCTCGTGCGCGGAGCCTCGCGGCGCAGGCGCACCTCGCGCTCTCCCTTGAGCACGGCCGCGCTGCTCTCGGTGATGCCGAGCGTGCCGTACTCGCCCTGCACCGCGAGCAGGCCCTGCGCGAGCAGTTGCCGCACGACGCCGCGCCACTCCTGCTCGCCCAGCTCGGTGCCGATGCCGAAGGTGCTGAGCTCGGTGTGCCCGAGCTGCTCGACGCGCGGGGTGCGCTTGCCGAGCAGAATGTCGATGAGCTGCCCCGCTCCGTAGCGCTGGTTTCTCTCGCGGTCGAGCCGCACGACGGTCGAGAGCAGCTTCTGCGCCGGCACGGTGCCGTCGAACGCTTCGGGCGGAGACAGGCAGGTGTCGCAGTTGCCGCATGCTGCTGACTGCTGACCGAAATATGCCAAAAGCTGCACACGTCGGCACTCGACGGTCTCGCACAGCGCGAGCATGGCGTCGAGCAGCTGCCCCATGCGCCGCTTGTAGGTGGCGTTGCCCTCGCTGCGCTCGATCATCTGCCGCTGCTGCACGACGTCTTGCAGACCGTAGGCGAGCCAGGCAGTGGCGGGCAGCCCGTCGCGGCCGGCACGACCCGACTCTTGGGCGAAGCCCTCGACGCGCGTGGGCAGGTCGAGG
>SXGT01785477.1_pt1 | contig 15274 bp, 16 predicted proteins | sample 3176221 | NCBI WGS metagenome assembly SXGT01 (sample SAMN11356862, study PRJNA531348) | freshwater metagenome | isolation source: freshwater sample F1-120 | place: China: Fuxian Lake, Yuxi | collected 2017-12-25
CCACGTGCCGCTGTTGTTGATCGCCGCGCCACCGCCCGTCTGGATCAGGCCGGTGTCCCCGCCTGCAGCATTGGTCCAGGTGACCGTGCCGCTGTTCGCCAGCACACGCCCGGACGACAACGAGCGCGCCGAGTTGCCGCTGATCGCCAGGGTGTCGGTGAACAGCGTCGTCCCCGCGCCCGTCATGGCACCTGCAGTCCAGGTGCCGGCGCCGTTCACGGTCAACAGGCCAGTGCCCCCCAGGCTGCCGCCGCTCAGGCTGAACGCGCCATGGATGGTCGACGCGGCAGCGAGCGACAACGAGCCACCCGTCAGCGCGAGGTTCTCCTGCATCAGCAGCGAGTTGATGGCGTCTGCGCCGCTGCGGTGCGTGATGGTGCGGACGGTGCCGCCGCCCACATCGATGGTGACATCGTCGGCGAGGCCGGGCAGCGCAGGACTCGAACTCCAGTTGGCTACGAGATCCCAGAAGCCATCCGCATCCGGCACCCAGGAAACAGGTGCAGCCGACGAGACGCTGCAGAGAACGGCGAGCAGCGACGCGATCGCCAGGCGCCTTCGAAGTCCTTTTCGCATCTCACCGTCCTCTGCTAAACCAAGTCGCGACCGACATGCTGCATCGCACTCGCATGCGGGCGTTCAAGCACTCGCCCGCAGGCTCACGCCGCTCATCTAGCTTGCAAGCCACGCGCCATGCGGTCGGGCACATGGCCGAACTACGCCTGTGCAGCCGCCATCTGTTGGTGTTCCGAGTGGTTTCAAGGAGTTGTCGGCATTCCGCGACCGCTGCAGGTCACGTCCCGCTCCAACTGGCTGAGCCGATTGCCCAGGCGAGTTTGCAAATCCCCCGACGGGGCACAGGACCGCCATGGCGGATCTGCCTGCAGGAAGGCAACCGACCTGCACCAATACCGGTCCAAATGAACTACTAAAAGATTCATTGAGATGAACTCCTGTCGGCAGCTTCGGTAGCTCACCCCCTTGTAAAAAAAGCCGACTCCGCGCTACCGCAGCGTAACTAGTCGTTTACAACTATCTCAAGAACGGCCTACAAACTCGCTCTGGTGTCGCGCCTTGCCCCTACCCAACCCAAGGCGTCACCGGAGAGCGGCACATGCGGCAGAAACTCGCGGCACTTGTGCTCAAGATGCACACCACGCGCATCGACACCCTTGCAGTGCTGGAGCGCATCAGCGCGATGTTCCGCGCGGGGGTGCTCATGCAATGCCCTGGCGAGACAACCGCGCACACGGCACTTGACGTGGGTTGGACGGTCGAGAGCGTCGAGGCGCTTGCCGGCCCGGTGATACTCAAGCTGTCCGCCACGCCACGAGCACCACAGGGCCTGTGGCGCACTCTTGCCACCCAGTCGCGCCTGAGCCGTCGCGCGAGCGACCAGCCCTTGTTCCTCGCCGTTGGGCGTGCCGGCAGTCCGCGTTCAGCCACCTGCACATTGACCCTCACCAGAAACTCGGCGTTCTCTGCTATCGAGGCCGACGCTGTCGGAGAGCTGGCATTTCACCTGTCACAGCGAGCGACCAGCGTGCCGCTGCCAAGCAGTCAACCCGAGCGCCAGATTGGCCCGCTGCCCAGCATGCTGATGCGCGACGGCGTGATCGTCCAGGTGAGTGAACGCATGCGGGAGCTGCTGACGCTGCTGGAGGCGCCGGATCTAGCTCACGAACGCCTGCTGGAGCAGGCGAGAACGGCAGCGAGTTCCGGCCCCGCACGGATCACGCTTGCGACAGTCGACGGGCCAGGCATCGCGTTCGCTCTCATGCCCGTGTCACCTGCCATCACGCCGCAACGAAGCTCCCCGTCACATGACGTGTACGTGTTCGGCTATTCGATCGAGGAGAAGCTGGAAGTACCGATCGAACTCCTGCGTGCGCTCCACCCCATCACTCGGCAACAGGCGGAGGTGGCACAAGCGCTGATCAATGGCCTGACCGCGGCAGAGACTGCGGAGTTCCTGGGCATTGCTGCCAACACCGTGCGAACCCACGTGACGGCGCTGTTCAGGAGCGTGGGGGTGAAGACTCGCGCACAACTTGCGCGCGCCATGCTGCAGGAGGTGATCGCGGCCCGTGCGTTGGCGGCGTCAGGGCTGCGCATCGACCTGGGTGCGCGACGAAGGGCAATGCGCTGAGGCAACGTCGCACAGGAGAGTGTTCATGGCGAGCACGCGCCGTGAACCCACGCTCCAGGCAGGCATGCGGATCGATGCCATTGGCCTTCGCCGTCGCCACCAGGCGCTCCCATTGACCGGAGGCATCGAGACCTTCGGAATCTTCGGCACCGCGACGCTCGGTGGCGACCGAATCACCGCCTGATGCCTACGCGGTCGGCCCGTCCGGCGGCCGTTCCACCAGCGCCCCGCTGGCACGGGCTGCCTCGTAACGCTCGCGCGACCAGCCGAGGCGACCGCACGCCACCCATGCGTTGTGCTCGCCGAGCCGCGGCGCGGCGAACCAGCCCGTGGCCGCCGCGCGTCGATCCGCACCGGCAACCCGGGATAGGGCCGCGCGTCGATGTGCGCCGCGCCGAGCGGCACGAAGAACTGCCGCTTTGCGAGGTGCGGGTCCGCGAGCCAGTCCGGCGTCACCATCACCGCCCCTGCCGGCACGCCCGCAGCCTGCAGGCGACGCATCCAGTCCAGCCTGCCGCGGCGGCGCGTCGCGGCCTCGATGTGGGCATACGACGCGCGCCGCGCCTTTGTGGCGGCCCGCCGCGTGCGCCCATGCCGGCTCGTCGGGCAGCCCAAGCACCGCCGCCAGCGCCTGCCACTGCGTGTCGTTCGTCACCGCGATCGCCAGCCAGCCATCGTCGCCCACGGTGTCGTCGGCAGCGCAGCGATACACGCCCTGGGGTGCATGCACCGGATGCGCAGTGCCGCGCCGCGGCGGCGGCGTGCCCCTGCGCTGCAGCGCCACGAACTGCTCACCGAGCATCGCTACAGCACATTCGTGCAGCGCGCACTCCACCAGTCCGGTCTCGCCGAGCACGTCGCGACGGTACAGCGCCGTGACGGCAGCCGCGGCTGCAGTGACGCCCGCGATCGCGTCCGGCAGCGCCATCGACGACAGCCGCGGCTCGGCGTCGGAGCAGCCGAGCAGCGCGGTGTAGCCCGACATCGGCTCAACGCTCGGGCCATAGGCCACGAAGTCGCTGTTCGGCCCGCTCACGCCGAAGCCGGGCATCGTCACGTGCACGATGTCGGGCTTCAGCGCCGGCAGCGCGTCGATGCCGAAGCCCATGCCGCGCATCGCCTTCGCACTGAAGTTGTCGAACACCAGGTCACTTCCGCACACCAGTTCGGTCACCAGCGCACGCCCCTCGGGCTGCTTGATGTCCACCGCCACCGCGCGCTTGTTGCGGTTGAGCTTGTTGACGATGCCCTGGCGGTTCCAGGGGTCCGGCCCCAGCTCGTCGTCGCGATAGATGATCTGCCCCTCCGGCCCACACGTGGGTGAAGTCGAGCATGCGCACGGAGTTCAGTGGGTCGGGCACCGGGCTGGCTGCATTCGCGGCGCCCAGCGCGTCGCCTGCATCGTCGTGTTGTCCATTGACGGTAGCGGCACCGTCAGCAGGCGGCGGGGCTCGTGCAGCCGGCGCACGTTGCACCGCCGCGTCGGTGAAGCGCGTGGCGTAACAGAAGGGCACCGCCGGCACCCGCACGTCCTGGCCGTCGGCGGCACGCACCAGGTTCCATGCACCACGTGCCTGCAGGTGCGCATCGTCGAGCAGCTGCGCGAGCGACAGCGCGATGCCCGTGGGCAGGCGCGCCTGCCGCTGCCCGAGCCCAAGCAGCTCCGCCATCGTCATGTGGCCGAGGCACTCGTCGATGATGCGGTACAGCTCGGGCTTGTGCGCCATGCGCGCGTCGTTGGTGGCGAAGCGCGCATCCAGCTGTAGCTCGGGGCGCCCGAGCATCAGCGTGAACGGCTCCCAGAAGCTCGGCACGATGTTGACGATGAACCAGCCGTCGGCGCAGGGGCACAGCGACAGCGGCGCGAGGTTCTCCCAGTCGTTGCCATGGCGGGTGCGGAGGCGGCCGCTGAACGTCCACATCACCGTCGTGAACTGCGGCAGCGAGAGCTCGGTCTCCCACAGCGACACGTCGAGCTGGCGACCGGCCGGCATGCGGCCATCGCGCACCGCGAGCCAGGTCGCGAGCGCGGACAAGGAGGCGTACTGCCCGCCCTGGTACTCGGCGGAGGATGGGTGGACTAACCCGCATTTCTGCCGCGGTCGGCAAGTACTGCCGGGAGGGTGCGGATGCACGAAGAGGCGCTGGTGGTTGCAGCTGGGGAGATCGCTGCCCTGGCCCCCTGCGTCGAGCAACGCGTAGTCGGCGTCGGCGTCGGCGACGGCGAGCTTGGCGGTTGCGACATCCGCGGTGTCTTTCGCGAGCTCTAGATCCGCCGCCGAGACAGCAACGGAGCGCCCTTGTGCAGCTAACGCGCGCAGGCGGCCATGCGGATAGGCGATTCAACCCGCACATTCGCCGCCGGGTCTAACAACAGCCGTGGGGCGGCGGGTGGCTGCATGGTGTCGTGTGTCCGCGGACGCCGTGATGGCTGCCTGACTGCGGGGCGATCGGCGTGCGTTGGCGGTGTGCTCAGGTTGCGTGCGGATGGGCCACGGGCTTGCGCGCCGGGCTGCTGAGGCTGTCAGCGGGCGAGCGTGGGCAGGGGGTGCGAGTCGGGTCGGTTCCCATCCGGTGGTCCGGCACGCGGAGACGCGCGCGACTGCACGGATCTCGTCTGCTTGCGAACACGAGCCGCCGAGGCGCTGCCGAAATTCGTAGCGCGTGCGAAGCAGGGCGTGGTCGATGCCGCCGAGGACGTCAACTTCGAGTACAGCTACCAGGACCCGTTCGTGCCCGGTTGCGTCGATGCGATGGCAACGATCGCGCGACAGCGTGGTCTGACCATCGGCCACCGCGTGCTGTCGATGCCGGAAGAAGCGCAACGAGCCGCGTCTCCGTTCTGTAGGTTCGGCGCGTTCTTCCGTGGTCGGCTGTTAACCCAGGAGCTGACGAGTGCCGCGAAGTTTTCCGGGATGCTCGATAGGGCTATCGCCGCGTAGTCGAGTCTATCGTTTGTCGTGATGGCTCGTGGTCACGGCCAGGACGACGTCGTGCGGCCGACGTTGGCTGTTCGTTCTTCCGCTGCGTCGCACTTGTGGCGATGGCGCGCCGAAGACAGCACGGGCGTGAACTCTTCGGCAGTGGGCGAGCGAGGGCGAGCGGGCGAACGAGCTGGGCCAGGACCGTTGCGGCGGCAACTCACCACGAGTGCGGTCCGAGACGATCCACGTCAGCCCGTGTTCTGCAGAGCCTATTGGTCGGCACGCGCCCTTAGTTTGAAGATCAAGATGCCGAGGTACTTGTTCATCCACGCGTGTTTGTGTGGGTACCTAAGTCGAGCCTCATCGGACAGTCGAGGTTCCTCGACTGTCTCGATCCAGAGCCCCGCCGCACTGAATTGGTTGATCATGTCCGACATGGTGTAGGGGCGCTTGGTCAGGGTGATCTGTTGATTCCAGGAACTGGCGGAGGTGAATGGGCGGTCGGAGAAGTACTCCTCGCCCAGGGAGGTTCCATTTCGTTCGGCTCGCTCGAGCGCGTATCGAATCGGTTGTGTCCGCGACAGCAGGATGAATCCGCCATGCGATAGCAATGCGCGAGCTGCTTTCAGAGTACGCAGTGGATCGATCGCGTAGCCAAACGTCTGGAGAAAAAGGATGCGATCGAACGTTCGCCCCGCAAGGCTTGGCAGCGAGTCCAATTCAGCGAGATCGCCTTGGATGAACGTCAAGTCCGGCGGTTGAGCGCTGACGAAGTCTGACCTGGTGTCGATACCTACTGCGGTGACGGCGCCATCGCTAACCAGCTCAGCGAGCTTCGCGCCGTTGCCGCAACCAACGTCGAGCACGGACCGTCCGGCGACATCGCCGAGCAGAGCCCGCTGCGCCGGCCACTCGACGAGCCGATCCAGCGAATCCTCCCGGGCTCTGGCTCGCTCATAGTCCGCCGCTAGAACCTTCCACGGATTTCGTGGATCGTAAGCGTCGCTCATGTGGAACTCCCATCGCCACCGAGATCTTTCGGCACCTTGCTCTTCGTAGTGGGGCGCATCGTTGGCGCTCGATGCGCCGCGCCTGAGGCCAAGCGCGAGCGACGCTTTGGGTGCGCCGGCACGTGGCGCAGAATGCCAAGACCACCTTGTTGCGGCCAGTGCACGGCATCCGATCGCGGCGCCCGTAAGATCCCGAACGCAGCGGCGCTAGCTCGCGGCTCTCCAGTGGGCAGAAGGAGTTCCGCGGCGGAGTCGTGGTCTAGGATCGTTGCGCCCAACGAAGTGCTGCGAGACGTCCTGCCACGCAAACTCGGATCGCTGAACGCGCAGCCAAATCGAGTCAAGGCGCTGTGCTCGCTGAACTTCGATCGTCGAAACTCACTCGCACCGTAACCGAGTCGCGATCCGTCATGTGAGATACGCGCTGCGGTGAGGTTCATCCCGCTCAGCGACTGCGCGATAAAAGGTGGGTCGAGGCGTACTGCGTCAGCCGAGCCAACGTCTCTGCTGTTGGCGTCACCTCGAGCAGTGCGCTCTGGTCGCCGCGGAACCTCGCGCGTTCCGAACCATCGATCTCGAGATCGGGTGCGCCGCCTAGCGTGAAGTGTGCAATCCACTCCCTCGACACCTCGTCGCCTTCCTGTGTCGGCCCCGCCGTTGTCATCAGGCGCCGGGAGTCGCAGCGCCGGTCGAATCCGGAAACGGCGGCGCGAAGCGTTGCAAAAGCCTTCTCTCTACCGGGGACGAGCATCCCGTTCGCCGGAGTCGAGTAGGCGGTGTCCTCTGTGAAGTACTGTGCGAGTCGCTGCCAATCATCGTCAACGAAGGTCAGCTCGAAGTCCGCAGCGTACTCGTTGAAGCGATCTACCAGGGTCATGGCTCGTCTTCCCAACCAGTGGCGCCATGCTACCGCCAGCCGAGTGCGCTTCCTAACTCGAGGACTTTCGCGCGGCCTGACGTTTGGGTTCGACGGCTGCTCGCAAGCGCCTTCGCGGTCACAAGCTTGCCGGCGCTTGGTGGTTCGAGAATCAGGATGACCTGCGGATAGGCGCTTCAACCCGCACATTCGCCGCCGGGTGAATGTACAGCCGTGGGGCGGCGGGTGGCTGCATGGTGTCGTGTGTCCGCGGACGCAGTGATGGCTGCCTGACTGCGGAGCGATCGGCTTACGTTGGCGATGGCGGTGTGCTCAGGTTGCGTGCGGATCGGCCACGGGCTTGCGCGCCGGGCTGCTGAGGCTGTCAGCGGGCGAGCGAGAGCAGGGGGTGCGAGTCGGGTCGGTTCCCATCCGGTGGTCCGGCACGCGGAGGCGCGCGCGACTGCACGTGCAGCAGGATCTTGCGGACCACCATCGGTTCCGTGACATCCGAAGGCGGCCCCCGACTACCCACCGCACGGCGCTGCCATTGACCTGGGTCGCATCCGCCGCGTGCCCGCCAGCTACCAGCGCAGCACCTTCAGGGCTGCAGGACGGGCGCGATAGCGTTCGTCCCACGCGCGCAGCAGTGGCCGCTCGCCGAACACGTCCGCCTCCACGAAGCGCATGAACTGCAACGACGACTGCAGGGTGCAGTCCGCAACGGACACCTGCGCCCCGAGCAGCAATGGCCTGCCGTCCGCCAGCAGCTGCTCGAGGTAGTCCAGTGGCCGCTGTATCGCTGCCAGCGCGGCGGCGGCGGCCTCGGGATCGGCCGGGCGCCCGAGCGGCGAGCGCGTGGCGTGGCCGTAGGCACCCATCGGGCCGCCGATGCGCAGGTCGACGATGCGCTCGACGTCCAGCGCGTGCGCGCGTTCCGCGGGCGTGCCGCGGATGATCGCATCGTCGGGGAACAGCGCTTCCAGGTAGTGGACGATCGACAGCGACTCGACGAGGAAGGTGCCGTCGTCGAGCTCCAGCACCGGGACCGTGCCGAAGGGGTTGCGCGCGAGGTGCGCCGGCTCGCGGTGCCGGCCCTTCACCGTGTTGACCACGACTTGCTCGATGCCCATGTCCACGCCGCGCTCGGCGCGCTCGGCGATGTAGAGCATGACCTTCGTGGGGTTGGGTGCCAGCGGCACCATGTACAGCTTCATCGGATGTCCTTCACCATGTCGATGATCTCTTCCAGCAGCTCGAAGCGCCGCGGACCCTGCGGCACGCCGTCGAGGCCGAGCTTGATCGTGTTGATGCCGGCGGCGGCATAGCGGCGCAATCGTTCCCGCACCATGTCGCGCGTCCCCAGCGCCTGGAATGCCGTGACCATCGCATCCGGCACGCGCCGCGCCGCCTCGTCCCGCTGGCCGGCGAGCCAGAGCGACTGGATGGCGCGCGCGTCATCGTCGAAGCCGGCCCGGCGGAACGCGTCGTTGTAGAAGTTGGTCGTCGCGGAGCCCATGCCGCCCATGTTGAAGGCGACGCCCGCCTTGCGGCGCGCGACCATGGCGTCAACGTCGTCGCCGATCTCCACCCGCACCGAGACGCAGAGGTCGATGTCGGCGAGCGTGCGTCCCGCCGCCTCGGCGCCCTCGCGGATGAAGTCGAGGTGCGCGCCGGCGTGGTCCGGCGAGAAGGACGTGCCCAGCCAGCCGTTCGCGGCTGCACCCGTGTAGCGCAAGGCGGCAGGGCCGAGCGTGGCCAGGTAGACCGGGATGTGCACGGGGTCGTGGGCGATCCGCAGCGCCTTTCCCTCGCCGTCGGGCAACGGCAGCCTGAACACCTTGCCTTCGTAGTGCGCACGCTCGCCGGCGAAGATCAGGCGGCAGATCTCGACGGTTTCACGCAGGCGCGTGAGCGGCAGCCGGTACGGCACGCCGTGCAGGCCTTCCACCACCTGCGGGCCACTCGCGCCCAGCCCCAGGATGAACCGCCCCCCGGACAGGTCGTTCAGCGTCAGCGCGGTCATCGCCGCCATGGCGGGCGTGCGTGCGGTGACCTGCATGATGCCGGTGGCGAGGCGGATGTTCGTGGTCTTGTCGGCGAGGTAGGCGAGCGGCGTCGCGGCGTCGCTCCACCATGCCTCGGCGGAGAACGCGAGTGCCACGCCGAGCCTGTCCGCGTGCTGCACCCACTGCGTGGTGATCGCCAGGTTGTCGGGCCGGAGGGCGCCGATCTCGATGGCCAGTTTCATTGCCGCTGGTTTCCTCGTGGGATGCACCGCGTGCACCAGCCACGGATGCGCGTGCGTGCGCCGTCCGCGGTGCCGCCCGCTACTGGACCGACTTCAGCAGGTCCATCGTCTGCTCGAGCGTGGCCAGTCGTTCCCTGCCGGTTGCATCGATGCGCAGGGTCAGGCCGTGGATGCCGACGTCCCGGAACTTCTGGAAGCGCGCCTTCACCATCGCCGCCGTGCCGATGGCGCCAAACTCGGTGACCATGGCATCGGGCACGCGCCGCGCCGCCTCGTCACGCTTGCCGGCCTTCCAGAGCTGCTGGATGGCCAGCGCGTCATCGGTGAAGCCGGCACGCTTGAAGGCGTCGTTGTAGAAGTTCGTCCTGGCGCTGCCCATCGCGCCCATCTGGAACGCGACCGCGGGACGACGCGCCTCGATGAGCTGCTCGACGTTGTCGCCGATCGCGACCGCGCAGGACGCGATCAGGTCGATGTCCGCCAGCGTACGCCCCGCCTTTTCCGCACCACGGCGGATGTGCTCGAGGTGCGCTTCCGGGTGATCGGGCGAAAAGGACGTGCCCAGCCAGCCGTCTGCCGCGGCACCCGTGTACTCGAGCGACTTCGGCGCGAGCGTCGCGAGGTAGATCGGCAACTGCACCGGCGGATGGTCGATGCGCAGCGGCTTGCCTTCGCCGCCGGGCCGCGGAAGCACGAAGTGGCGGCCGTTGTAGACGAGCTTCTCGCCGGCGAATGCGAGCCGGAGGATCTCCACCGTCTCGCGCATTCGCGTCAGTGGCTCGGCGTAGGACGTGCCGTGCAGGCCCTCGACCACCTGCGGCCCGCTGGCGCCGAGGCCGAGCAGGAACCGGCCTTCCGACAGGTCGTGCAGGGCAAGCGACGTCATTGCGGTCATCGACGGCGTTCGCGCACTGAGCTGCATGATGCCGGTGCCGAGCCTGATCTTCGTCGTGAGCCCGGCGAGAAAGGCCAGCGAGGTGACCGCATCGGCACCCCAGGCCTCGGCAGACCACACGCTGTCGACGCCCAGGCGCTCCGCCTCCAGGACGATGTCCAGCAGTTGGCGCGCGTTCGAGCGCGCGTATCCGCCCACAGCGATCGATGCCTTCAGCATGAGCAGTCCCCGGCCGACTCAGGTCGGCCGCAGTATGGCGGAGTAAGGGGCGGCGCAGCGACCGGCGGGCCGCCGGCCTCGGTGCCCGCACAACCGGCGGCGCGTACAGGCGTCGAGGAGGTGTCGAGTCCCCTGCGACGCGTGTTCGCGCCCTCAGGGGTCGTATGGCGCAAGGAAGCCCTCGACCTGCCACGGGGCCGTCCGGAACGCGCCCTCAGCCACGGCGTTGCGCGTGAGTGAGGTTTCCCGGAAGCCGAACAGCCAGCGCACCAGCAGTTGCCCGTCGGTGGCCAGCGCGATGTCCCGCGAGTCGTCGATGTCGAACAGGCCCGTGGCGCCGCCGTTGCGGATGAGCAGGCCGAGGTCGAGCGGGTCGGTGCGCAGTGCGCCGGTGCCCAGCGCATCGCGCACCAGGTCTTCCCCGCGCAGCCCCGCGAGCCAGCGCGCGAACAGCAGGCCGTCCTTCAGCGCCGATGTCTGGCCGTCCCCGTCGATGTCGAGCGATACCCCTGCCAGCACGTGCACCGGCGCGGTCACGAGGTCGACCGCGCTGCCCGTCGCGCCGGCGGTGAAGCGAACCTGCGTGACTGCCGCCCCGTCGACCATCGGCTGCGACCTGAAGCGAAGGATCGCGCCGCTGCCGAACTCCAGTGGCTGCCAGCCCCGCTGGATGACGGCAAGCAGCAGGTCCACGAGCACGTCGGTGCTCGGGTCGCCGTCGAGGTCGAAGCTGTCCGGCTGCACCGCGGACACGCCCGCGAGCGCGCCGATGGACAGCGGCGTCACGCCTCCCACCCACTCGAGGCGGCGGGAGTCGAAGTGCACGCGCACGTGTATGCCCGGGTGCTGGGTGCCTTGGAGGCTGAGCGGAATGCCGAACACGCCGGCCGCTGGCCCGGCGACATGTCCCGGGCCGTGGGCGAACGTCATGCTGCGCACCCGCGTGAGCTCGATGCTCCTGCGCGTTCGCCGCGTCTGGCCCTGAAGGTCCGTGGTCTGAAGCGTGATGGCGGTGTGCCCGAGTGGCAGCCCGGACGGGAGTGCGTAGATGACGTCCAGGAAGCTGTTGCCCATCCCGTCCGCGGATAGGCGCTTCAATCCGCACATTCGCCGCCGGGTGAATGTACAGCCGTGGGGCGGCGGGTGGCTGCATGGTGTCGTGTGTCCGCGGACGCAGTGATGACTGCCTGACTGCGGGGCGATCGGCGTACGTTGGCGGGGGCGGTGGCGGTGGCGGTGGCGGTGTGCTCAGGTTGCGTGCGGATCGGCCATGGGCTTGCGCGCCGGGCTGCGGAGGCTGTCAGCGGGCGAGCGTGGGCAGGGGGTGCGAGTCGGGTCGGTTCCCATCCGGTGGTCCGGCACGCGGAGGCACGCGCGACTGCACGTGCAGCAGGATCTTTCGGACCACCATCGGTTCCGTGACATCCGAAGGCGGCCCCCGACTACCCACCGCAATCGGCCACCGCAACCGGCCACCGCAGTCGGGGCAGGAGGTGATGTCGATCTGGAAGACACGGCGAACCTGGCCGTCACACGGCTCGGCCCAGGTCATGGGTGCCAGCGGCTCAGCGTCGTTGGCTCCGGTGGCGACGCGGCCTCTGGCCCCTTGCCCCGGTGGCGCTTGGGTCCGGCAGCGCCTGGGGGTGACGGGACCACAAGGCGGCGCAGTCGACAGTTGGGCGCGAACACCCCCCATGCCAGCTAGGGGTATCGGGTGAGATGCGCACGCGGTCTGGGCACGAGGGCGGCCAGTCGTGCCATCCAGTCCGCCGGCGAGCACACCATGTGAGTGGTGCCATCGCGGAAGGGGTGGGTGAGCTCGAGCACGACCCGATCGGCGGGATCGACCGCGAGGCGCTCGAGGGCGATGGCTGGACGTGCGACCAAACGGGCAAGGCGCTCGAGCCTGTTGCGCTGGACGGCCGAGCAGGCGACCGATGCCCCCCAAATGGAAAAGGGGGAGCGAGAAACCTTGCAGGTCTGCGGTGAGGCCGCCGGCAAGCGCCTTCGGCGTGAGGGGCCGTGCGAGCGAAGGCGAGCCCAGGGTGAGGGTGCGCTGTCCGGCGCCTGGACCGTCGGCGATGCGATGGCGGATGGACGGGGCGCCTAGTGCCGCCGCGAGTTCGTCGACGACATCGCGGGGCTCGAGGTCGAGTGAGGGAGGCTCGGTGTGCCGGCTGAGCCAGCCGTCCTTCGTGAGCCGCCGCACCATGCGTGCGATGAGGCGGGTGAGCAGCAGCTGCAGCTGCGCTTCGCTCGGTGCGGCCACTGAACGGAACCGCACCTGCTCGCCGACGGGCTCGACGACGCCGTCGAGCACGAGCATGTGCAGGTGCACGTTGAGATTGGCTGCACTTGCGTGACGCTGAATGAGGGTGACGACGCCTGTGCGCGCGCCGCGCCCTCGACCCAACCCGGCGCGCTGCAGCAGGTGTGTCTCGATGCTGCGCACGACCACGTCGAGGCAGCGGGCAAGCGCGTCGGGTCGTGCGGCGAAGAGCATGCGCAAGGGCCAGGGGAAGCTGAGCACCCACTGGCCGACAGGCAGGCGCGGGATCACGTGGTCGACCAGGTGGGCGGCGGTCTCGACCATGCGCCGGGCACCGCAGGAGGGGCAGATCCCGCGCTTCTTGCAGGAGAAGGCACGCGGCCGGCCAGGCGAGCAACCCATGGCGGCAGCCATCGCACTTCACGCGGATGAAGCCATGTTCCATGCGGCCGCAGGCGAGGTAGCTGCGGAACTCGTCGAGCACGAACGCGGGCAGCGGTTGCTCTAGCTCGGCAAGCCGGTGCTGGAAGGCCGGGACGTGTTGCTCGACCAGGCGATACAGGACCGTCTCTTCCGGGCGATGGCGCTGATGGCGCACCGCGGCGGGGACCGGTGATGGATCGATCGGGTCGGGTGCGCGGGCCTGCTCGGCGGAATCGGTCTGCATCGGCCGACGGTGCGGGTAGTGCGGGGCCCGTCGACAGGCGCTGCTGGCGCCTCAGTACGTGCGTGATTGACGATCAGTGCCGTGTGCAAACCGGTCGCTCCGCAAGCCGCAGCTTCCGGCTCGACTGCCCACCCGGCATCGGTATCCTCTCCACTGCCGTCGTCGGCTCAGGTCGAACGTCGTCGCAGGCGTGCCGCGAATGCCTGGAACTTTGGATCACTCTGCAGCGCGGACTGTTCCGCGACGACCCGCTCGCATTGCAAGATGCAGACGTCGTTGCGCGCGTTGGTGCGCTTTCGCGCCAAACCCGCGCGCGGTTTCTCGGATTGTCTGGTTCTGAAAATTGCACGCAAGGCGGGCCGCACCTGTAGCGCAACAGCAGCAGCGTGCGGGTGTGACGCACCGTGCAAAGCCTGCAGCCGCACTACGACTGCAGCCCGCGCCTTCACCATGCACGCACCGGGTGCACTGTTCGCAGCCGCACGTCGCGCTTCGACACTCGCCAAGGCCTGCAAAAGCCAGGGACTCGCCTCTGCCGATTCGACCTGTGCGGCATCGTCCAGGACGATCCGGGCGAGCATCTCGAAGTGACCTGCCCACTCGCGTCGCACCATGGGCCTGACTGCAGCGAACAGCGCGCGCGAAAGCCAGCCTCGGTCGCGCAGGCGAATGCGAAAGTGCAGCCTGCAGCGCGCGCCCGGGAGTTCCTCTAGCGCGAACGTTGTGAAGTTCGGTGGCGGCAGCTTGATCGACCAACCTTCCGAGGTTGTCTCCATGGTGAGGTTGTTTCCATGGTGAGGTAGTCGAACGGCTGCCAGTCGGCCATCCGGTGCGAGAGGCGGTAGCTGCCGTGGTCGCAATGACTCTCCATGCCGATGCCTGCCCGTGCGTCAGCGGGCGACGAACTTTGTGGCCGCTCGTCAGATGTCCACCACGTTTCCCCCTGGCCCTCGCGACATCCATACTCCGCCGAAGTCGGCGCCATGCGGTGTGTTCGGCCTATGCGCGGGCGCGCCGTACTCGAACTTCGGCATGGCGCGGATCTCGCGCGAGACGTTTGGCGTGGCTCCGTGCCATGCGCGATTGTCGCGAATCACGCCGGCACCTGCCTGCGCGCCAACGAGTGTCGAGAGGCGCATCCACTCGGGCTCGTCCGACTGTGCAGGCGGCGGGTCGGCGCGACCCTGGGTCGCCGGGATCTGCCGGATCGGGCCGCTTTCATGGGTCAGGTCGGGCATCAGGAAGTTGATCGTGACGAGCGCTGGCGTGCGCTCGACGATCAGTTGCCGGCTGCGCGCGTCGGGTTCCGTCGAGCCGTCGACACACGTCAGCGCGAGACCCGTCGTTCGTGCCTGGGCGAGCCGCTCCGGTGGCAGGTCGAATCTCTCGTGCACGTCGGCGTGCAGCGCCTGGTACTCGATGGCGCCGGGCAGGCAGAGATCGCCGCCTGCGCCGAGCACCGCGTAGTCCTGCGAGCCGAAGATGCGCTCGAGGATCGGCGTCGTCGTGGGCAGTGCCAGCATGGATGCCCACACCGGATCGTGGAGCAACTGCCGCGAGGCCGACGCGGTGCCGTAGCTGTAGCGATGCGGCAGCCGCCCGGTCTCGGTGACGTACTTGCGAGAACCCTCGCCGGGAATCGCCAGGATGTCCTTGAGCACCCGTGCGGATCCGTCGCGGAAACGGGCGAGCTGCGCGGCGTCCAGCAGGTCCCGCACCACCACGAACCCGTCGCGGAAGAAGATGCGCGCAGCGCGTTCGATCTCGTGCGGTGCGACGATCTCGAGGTTGCGGATGCCGTTGTGCGCGCGCAGATGCTCGCGCAGGGCGCAGACCTGCGGATCGTCATGGACGCGACGCATGGGTGCGTGCGGATCGCTGGCGTTGAAGCTCGACGTCGAGAGGACGGGCTTGCCTTCCACGTCCGCCGACTCGTTCACCGGCGTGCTGGCACACCAGCCAACGGCCGTCTCGCCGAACACCTGCAGCCCGTCGAGTTCGCTGCCCATTCCCCATCCTCCACGCGTCTTCGCC
>SXGT01817258.1_pt1 | contig 15273 bp, 16 predicted proteins | sample 3176221 | NCBI WGS metagenome assembly SXGT01 (sample SAMN11356862, study PRJNA531348) | freshwater metagenome | isolation source: freshwater sample F1-120 | place: China: Fuxian Lake, Yuxi | collected 2017-12-25
CCCCCGGCGACGGTCGCAACCCGCACAACAAGCTGGTGTGGGACCTGCCCAGCGGCAGCGCCAAGAACGCCTACCCGGAAGGCATTGCCGACGGCTGCGACCCGGCCCTGGTAGGCCACTACACGCTGTCCGACGGCACCCGGGTGGCGCCCTCGTTCCAGCTCCTGCGTGAGCGGGTGGCCAGCTGCACCCCCGAGTGGGCCGCAGCCATCACCGGCATTGACGCCAAGCGCATTCGGGCGCTGGCGCTCGAGATGGGCGACGCGGCCCTGAAGCAGGCCTTTGAGCTGCCCATCCCCTGGACCGACGCCTGGGGCAAGGTCCACCCCAGCACCCAGGCGCGGCCGCTGGCTTTTCATGCCATGCGCGGGCTGGCAGCGCACTCCAACGGCTTTCAGACGGTCCGGGCACTGGCGGTGCTGATGAGCGTGCTGGGCACCATCGACGCGCCGGGCGGCTTTAGGCACAAGGCTCCTTACCCGCGCCACATCGTGCCCAACTACCGGGCTTTCAACGCGCCCGAGATGATCAAACCCAACACCCCGCTCAATGCGGCGCCGCTGGGTTTCCCCGCGCACCCGGACGAGCTGGCCATCAACCCGGACGGCACGCCGATCCGCATCGACCACGCGTTTTCTTGGGAGCACCCGCTGTCGGCCCACGGCCTGATGCACAACGTGATCACCAACGCCGCCAAGGGCGACCCCTACCGCATCGACACCCTGCTGATCTTCATGGCCAACATGGCCTGGAACAGCTCGATGAAAACCATGGCGGTGCGCGAGATGCTCAACCGCAAGGATGAGGCTGGCGAGCATGTGATCCCCTTTCTGGTGGTGTGCGACGCCTTCCAGAGCGAGACCGTGGCCTTTGCCGACCTGGTGCTGCCTGACACCACTTACCTGGAGCGGCATGATGTGATGGGCATGCTGGACCGGCCAATCTCCGAGTTCGACGGCCCGGTGGATTCGGTGCGTGTGCCGGTGGTGGCGCCGCTGGGGCAGTGCCGGCCGTTTCAAGAGGTGCTGGTCGAGTTGGCCGCTCGCCTCAAATTCCCAGCCTTCACCACCGCCGAAGGTACGCCCAAGTTCACCGGCTATCCGGATTTTGTGGTGAACTTTCAGCCGCAACCCGGCATTGGCTTTTTGATGGGCTGGCGCGGCAAGAATGGCGACGAACACCTGCGCGGCGAGCCCAATCCCAAGCAGTGGGAGGCCTACGCGGCCAACAACTGCGTGTTCCAGTACCACATGCCAGAGAACATGCACTACATGCGCAACTGGAACCAGGCCTACCTGGACTTTGCCAAAGAGAAAGGCTGGCGCCAGAAGAACGACCCTGTGCAGCTGGCGCTGTACTCCGACACCCTGCAGAGCTTTCGCCTGGCGGCGCAGGGCAAGAGTGGTGGCCGGGAGCCGCCCGATGAATTGCGCGAGCGCATTGCCACCTACTTTGACCCGCTGCCCTTTTGGTACCCGCCGCTGGAAGAGGCTGCCACCGACCTGGCGGCCTACCCGCTCAATGCGATCACACAGCGGCCGATGGCCATGTACCACTCTTGGGACTCGCAAAACGCTTGGCTGCGTCAGATTCACAGCCACAACTACCTGCACGTCAACCCGCTGACGGCCCAGGCCGCTGGCATTGCTGACGGCGGCTGGTGCTGGGTGGAGAGCCAGTGGGGCCGGGTGCGCTGCATGTTGCGCTACTCCGAGGCGGTGGAACCGGGCACGGTCTGGACCTGGAACGCCATTGGCAAGGCCGACGGCGCCTGGCAACTGGCCCCGGGTGCCGACGAAGCCCGCAAGGGCTTCTTGCTCAACCATTTGATTTCGGAAGAGCTGCCCTTCAAAGGGCCGCACGGGGCCACCACCATTAGCAACTCAGACCCCATCACCGGCCAGGCTGGCTGGTACGACGTGCGGGTGCGCATCCGCCCGGCTGACCCAGACGAGGCGGCCGAATCGTTTCCACAGTTTGCCGCGGTGCCGGCGCCAGCCGGCGTGCTGGGGCGGGCGGCCCAGGTGCTCACCTACTTTGCAGGACGTAAAAAATCATGATCCGTTGGCTCAAAGACTTGCTGCAATCAAACCTGGTGGCGGATGCCCCGACCAGTGGTCGCACCCCGCCGCCCGCGCCGCCGCCCACGGTGCGCGCGCTGCCAGGCGAAACCCTGGCCAAGCAACTGGCGCTGGTGATTGACTTGAATGTGTGCGTGGGTTGCCACGCCTGCGTCACATCGTGCAAGCAATGGAACACCTCGGGCAGTGCCGGCCCGCTGGCCGACTTGAATGCTTATGGTGCCAACCCGACCGGCACTTTTTTCAACCGGGTGCAGGCCTACGAGGCGGGCACCTTCCCCGGCACCGACACCATCCACTTCCCCAAAAGCTGCCTGCACTGCGAAGACCCGCCCTGCGTGCCGGTGTGCCCGACGGGCGCCAGCTACAAGCGCAAGGAAGACGGCATTGTGCTGGTCGACTACGACAAATGCATCGGCTGCAAGTACTGCGCCTGGGCCTGCCCCTACGGCGCTCGCGAGCTTGACGAAGAGCGCCAGGTAATGACCAAGTGCACCCTGTGCGTGGACCGCATCTACGACGAACACCTGCCCAAGGAGGACCGCAAGCCGGCCTGCGTCAAGGCCTGCCCCACCGGCGCCCGCCTGTGTGGCGATGTCAAAGACCCGGACTCTGAGGTCTCCAAAGCGATCCGCGAACGCGGTGGCTACGCCCTGATGCCCGAGTGGGAGACCCAGCCGGCCAACCAGTATTTGCCACGGCGTGTCACGCCGGCACGGGAGAGCTGAAGCACCATGCATCCCGCTTTTTCGATTCTATTTTTCACCGCCCTGGCCGGTACGGGCCAGGGTTTGTTGGTGATGCTTGCCATTGCCCTGCTGGCAGGCGTGCCCATGGCTCACAGCTTTGTGCTGCTGGCAGTTGGCTTGGGCGAAGTACTGCTGGTGGCCGGCCTGGCGGCGTCCTTTTTGCATCTGGGCCACAAAATGCGTGCCTGGCGGGCAGTGCTGATGTGGCGCACCTCCTGGATGTCGCGTGAGGTGATTGTCTTGCCCGCCTTTATTGGCTTGGTTGCCCTGTGGTGGCTCTTGCTGCGCAATGGCAACGGCGCGGCGCCGGCCGGGTTGTCTGTCCTGGTACTTTGCGGGGCACTGGTGCTGTGGTTCTGCACGGCCATGATTTACGCATGCATTCGCTTTATTGAAGAGTGGGCGCATCCGCTGACCATCGTCAACTTCTTGTTGATAGGCCTGTCTTCGGGCTTGGTGCTGGGCTGCGCTTTGGCCACCGCGACCGGCCAAACGGATCTGCTGGCACTGGCCGGCCCCTGGGCGCTGCGGGTGACGCTGGCAGCAGGGGTTTGCCGGGCTCTCACACTGCGGCGCAACGCCGCGCTGCGGCATCAATCCAGCCTGCAATCGGCCACAGGCATCAGGGCAGAGCGCCTGGTGCAAAAGTCTATGGGCATGTCTGCTGGCGCTTTCAACACCCGAGAATTTTTCCACGGGGCCAGTGGCTTACTGCTGAAAAATATGAAGTGGGGTTTTGTTCTGCTGGCCTTTGTGCTGCCCACGCTAATGCTGATATGGGGTTTGCAGAGCCAATCAGCCTGGCCCTGGCTGCTGGCCTGCCTGCTGCAGGCTCCGGGCGTTATCGCTGAACGTTGGTTTTTCTTTGCTCAAGCCAAACACCCGCAAAACTTGTATTACCAGACGGTTTCTTGAGGGTTCTGCTGTTGGCAGCACGCACAAGCAACTAGCGGCGCCCCAGAGAACCCACTAGGGCCCTTAACCAAGATTGTCCATGAGGCGCACCTGCGGTGCTGCTTGGATGCAGGCGGCGCATTGACGGTCACATCCGCCCTTCTTCCTTGCCCATTGCCCAAGCTATGGGCGCCTCAGTCAGGACGAAACTGCCTCGTCACTGCATCCGCCTGCAAGCCAAACCCTCATGAACAATCTCGGTTAAAGACCGTTCTTGAGCCGGTACCCTTGGCCAACGGCCGGGGGGATCAGTGCAGAGCGGCGGCTCTTTTTGCCAGGCGGTCGAGCTCGGCGCAGACATCGGCCATGCGGCCGGAGATCACCATGCGGCCAACTTGGCCGGGTGACTGCCCTGACTCCAAGACGCGCTCGACCCGTAGCAGGCGTGACTGCATGCCCTGCTGCTGTTTAGGGCTGCTTGCCTCGTTTGCGCTGGTCTTTTGGCTGAGCGCATCTTGGGTCACAGCGCCTGGTTGGCCAGACGTGCGTGCCAGCAGGAGCGACTTTTGGGTGTTTGGCAGCAGCCAGCGGGCAAGGCCGGCCAATGGCGATATGAGGTCTGAAATCGCGAAGAGTGCAATGCTCATGGTGTGGTCCTGTGCGTTGATTACATCAGCATGGTGTTGCGGATCAGGCCGACGGCCAGTCCTTCAATTTCAAAGGCTTCGCCTGGCTCAACCACAATGGTTTGGTAATCGGGGTTTTCAGGGTGCAGCTCGATTTGGTCTTTGTTGCGCCGAAAGCGTTTGACGGTGACCTCGTCGCCAAGACGGGCGACCACGATTTGGCCGTTTTTTGCGTCTTTGGTGGCCTGGACGGCCAACAAATCGCCGTCCATGATGCCGGCATCGCGCATTGACATGCCGCGCACCTTGAGCAGATAGTCTGGCTTGCGTTGAAACAAGCTGCTTTCCAGGTAGTAGGTTTTGTCAACATGCTCTTGAGCGAGAATGGGCGCGCCGGCAGCGACCCGGCCGACCAGTGGCAGGGCAAATTGGCTCAGGCTTTCCAGCAGGGAAGGGTATTGCTTGCTGCGCGATTCATTGATAGAGCGCATGGCTTCGCCCCGCAGGCGTATGCCGCGTGAGGTGCCCCCGACCAACTCGATGAAGCCTTTGCGGGCCAGAGCTTGAAGATGCTCCTCGGCGGCATTGGCAGACTTGAAGCCGAGCTCATTGGCGATTTCGGCGCGGGTTGGGGGGGAGCCGCTTTGCGCTATGTTGCGCTGGATGAGGTCGAGGATTTGTTGTTGGCGGGCGGTCAGTTTGGGGCTCTCAAGCATGGCGATTCCTTAGGTGATGGTTCGTTGCTGGGCTTGGCTAAACACTGTTTTCATATCCAGTAACTGTATTTTTAACCAGTTTTTCAAAGTTTGCAAGCGAATGCTGAAAAAATACCTTAAAAAGTGAAAATAATGGCGCAGACTGAAAAAAATGCTGGCCGGTTGCCGATCCTGGGCACCGGTGGCACCATCGCTGGCATGGCGCAGAGCACGGCCGACAACCTGGTCTATGCAGCAGCGCAGGTTCCGGTTGGCGATTTGTTGCACAGTGTGCCGGGCTTGGCTGATTTACTTGACGGTACCTTGGCGGTGCCAGAGCAGGTGGCGCAGATTGACAGCAAGGACATGAGCTTTGAGGTCTGGGAGCGCTTGGCCTTGCGCATCCGCCACCATTTGCAGCAGCCTGATGTGCGTGGCCTTGTGGTCACCCACGGTACCGATACGTTGGAAGAGACCGCCTACTTTTTGCACTCGGTGCTCAGCGCTGCTGTGCTGGCGGCCAAGCCGGTGGTACTGACCTGCGCCATGCGCCCGGCCAACGCCTTAGCCCCCGATGGACCCCAAAACCTGCTCGATGCAGTGGCTGTTGCGCTGACAGCGGGTGCCTGCGGCGTTTTGGTGGTTTGTGCCGGGGTGGTGCATGGCGCGCTCGATGTACAAAAAACACACACCTATCGGCTTGATGCCTTTTTCTCGGGCGAGGCGGGCCCGTACGGCTATGTGGAAGAAGGCCGATTTAGGCAGATCAAAAACTGGCCGGTTTTCGAGTCCAATGGCCTGAATGATGACTTGCTTGGCAAATTGGCTGGCCGGGCGAGCTGGCCCCGGGTCGAGATTGTGATGAACTATGCGGGCGCCAGCGGCGCGATGGTGGATGCGCTGTTGGCGCCATCTGCACAGACTGTGGACCCGGTACGTGGCCTGGTGGTGGCTGGTACCGGCAATGGTTCCCTGCACCATTCGCTTGAGGCAGCCCTTTTTCGTGCACAGGCGAACGGGGTGCGTGTGGTTCGGGCCACTCGCTGCGCAATGGGTCGGGTGCTGCCGGTGCCCTTGCAACGGTTGCCAGATTCGGCTGGCCTGTCTGCGGTCAAGGCGCGGGTGGCGCTGATGCTGGCTTTGCTGGCGTAAGCCGCAGCCTCAGAGCGCCAGAGCCTCGAAGGCCCGTGCCTTGATCTCGTCGACACTGCCGGTGCCACTGATGGCGCGGTAGCGCGGCGCATCGGCAGCACCAGTTTTTGCCCAGTTGGCGTAGTAGTCAATCAGCGGGAGGGTTTGGGCGCTGTAGACCTCGAGTCTTTTTTTAACCGTGTCCTCCAAGTCGTCGGCCCGTTGTATCAGGGGCTCGCCTGTGATGTCGTCTAGCCCGGGCGTTTTGGGCGGGTTGAACCTGAGGTGATAACTGCGCCCAGACCCCGGGTGGGAGCGCCGGCCACTCATGCGCTCAACAATAGCCTCAAATGGGACATCGATTTCCAGCACATAGTCCAGCTTGACGCCAGCAGACTTCATGGCGTCCGCTTGTGGCAGGGTACGGGGGAATCCGTCGAACAGAAAACCAGCCGCACAGTCGGGTAGCGCAAGCCGCTCTCTGACTAAGTTGATGATCAATTCGTCGCTGACCAAGCCCCCCGAATCCATCACTTTCTTGGCCTGCAGGCCCAGAGCTGTGCCAGCCTTGACGGCCGCGCGCAGCATGTCGCCGGTAGAAATTTGCGGGATGCCATATTTTTGGCAAATAAAAGTGGCTTGAGTGCCTTTGCCAGCGCCTGGTGCGCCCAACAGAATGAGTCTCATCTTTATCCTTGTAATAAGAGGGTGTCAGGCCGTTTGGCTTGCCGTGAACCCAGCAGTCTTTGAGAATAGCATGCACTAAACCCGCGAGGCTGGCCCGCAGTTGGTCATCAGAGGCTGAATATTTGACGCACCCGGGCGAGGTCTTCTGGCGTGTCAACCCCTGGCCCAGGGGCCTGGGTGGCCACATGAACCGCAATCCGGTAGCCGTGCCACAGTGCCCTTAACTGCTCCAAGGCTTCGGTGATTTCAATGGGCGCCTGCGGCAGATTTGGGAACTGGCGCAAAAATCCGCTGCGGTAGGCGTAGATGCCAATGTGATGCAGGCTCTGAGTCAGAGCCGACGGGCTGTGGAACCGAGCTGAGCCAGCGGGCTGATCCCGCCAGTGCGGTATGGGGGCGCGGCTGAAGTAAAGCGCCATGGCGCTGGCATCCAGCACCACCTTGACCGCATTGGGGTTGTTGTACTCGGCCTCGTTGTCTATCGGGTGGGCAGCCGTGCTCATGCTGGCTTGTGGTCGCCGCACCAGCAAATTGGCAACAGCACTCACCAGGGCCGGGTCGATCAGCGGTTCATCGCCCTGGACATTGACCACGATCTCGTCATCTGAAAGCCCCAGCAGGGCACTGGCTTCGGCCAGCCGGTCGCTGCCAGACGGGTGGTCGGTGCGGGTGAGAACCGACTCAACCCCGTGCGCGGCGCAGGCCTCGGTTATTTCGGTGCTGTCAGCGGCCACCACCACACGCGGCTGCCAACTGCCGGGGTTGCCAGACAGCACCCGCCGCGCCACCCGCACGACCATGGGCAGTCCTCCAATGTCGACCAAGGGTTTGTTGGGCAGGCGCGTGGAGGCCAGTCTGGCCGGAATCAGCACCGTGAAGCTCACAGACCGAGTTCCTCGTCGCTCAGGGTTCGCGCCTCGGTTTCAAGCAGGACAGGAATGCCGTCGCGCACCGGATAAGCGAGTCGCGCGCTACGCGACAGCAATTCTTGACGGTCCCGGTCGTAGCTCAGTGGGCCCTTGGTGACTGGGCAAACCAGCAGTTCAAGCAGTCGTGTGTCCATGTGTGGATGATATCTTTGCCGGCCACCAAGTCGCCAGCCACCGGTCAATTTCAGCCAGGCAGTCGGCCTCCAGGGTGAGTAACAGCGGCACGGCCAGCGCGTCCGGGTGGTAGGGCCACAGTTTGTTGGCGTCTTTTTCTGTGCAAATGATGGTGTAGCCCTGGTATTGCTTGGCGTTCCAGCGGTCAAAACTATGGTGGTCGGGTAGCGCCAGTGTGGCCCCCAAGACCAGGCCACTGGCTCGCAACATGCCGAAGAATTCTTCTGGTTTGGCGATCGCCGCCAAGGCCAGCAGCGGGGGCTGGGTTCTAGCCGCCAGGTCGCTCAGCGCCAGCGCCGAGCCATCCTGCCGCAGCGCCACAGCGGCAAGCTGACGGTGGGCACGAAAGCCGCCAAAAGCCGGCCTGTCACCGGTGTGCAAAACCAGGTCAACTGGCCTCGGCCAGGGCTCACGTAGAGGCCCGGCCGGCAGCAGCATGCCGTTGCCAATGCCCCGGTTGTCAAACACGCACAACGCATAGTCATGCCGTAACGCCCGGTGTTGCAGGCCGTCGTCGGAGATGATCAATTCGGTGTCTGGGTGCCTGGCGAGCAGCAAATCAGCGGCTTCCCCGCGGCGGTCGGCGACCACCACCGGGGCGCCAGTGCGGCGCTGGATGAGCAGGGGTTCGTCGCCCGCATCGGCCGGGCAGCTGTCTTCAGTGACCTCGACACAGCCGGTGCTGTGCCGGCCGTAGCCGCGGGAAATGACGCCAATGCGCAGGCCACGCTGTTGCAGGTGCTCCAGCAGCGCCATCACAACCGGTGTTTTGCCAACTCCCCCCGCAAGCACATTGCCCACCACCAACAGCGGCACCGCACAGGACTGGGTTTGTAGCCAGCCGCATCGATACAGGGCGTTGCGGGCCTGCAGCAGGGCGTAGTAGAGCAGGCTGATCGGCCACAGCAGCCAGGCCAGCGGGCCGCGCCGCTCCCAACTGCGGCTCAGCGCATGCATGAGTCCGGCGGTGTAGGGTGCAGCCGTCATCGGCTCAAGGACCTGGGTTCTGGCCCGCGCCAGGGGCCTGGGTGGCAAAGGTGATTTGGGTCAGCCCAGCCTTGCGGGCTGCCTCCATCACGGTGACAACCGCCTGGTGTCGCGCACTGGCATCGGCACTGATGAGCAGCACAGTGTCAGATCCGGCACCGGCACTGACGGACAGGGCGCGTGCCAAAGCTTCCACAGTGCGACCGGCGACCGGTGTCTTGTTGACCGTGTACGCACCGTCCGAGTTGACCCCAACCAGCACTTCGCGTGCGCGGTCTCGGACGGCCTCGGCATCAGCCACGGGCAGTATGATTTGAAGCTCAGTGAACTTGCTGTAGGTGGTGGACAGCATCAGAAAAATCAGCACCACCAGCAGCACGTCAATGAACGGGATGAGGTTTATTTCCGGTTCTTCCCGGTTCCTGTGTCGAAAATTCATGCGCCCGGCCGCTTTAAGCGCGCAATTGAACGATTTGGCGCACCAGCCGTTCTGATGCCAGCTCCAAATTCAACAAATAGCCGTCGACTCGGGCACGGAAATAACGCCAAAAAATCAGCGATGGAATCGCCACAATCAAGCCAAAAGCGGTGTTGTAAAGCGCCACCGAGATGCCGTGGGCGAGTTGTGCCGGGTTGCCGCCGGTGGCGCCGCCGCTGGGTATCTGGGCTCCGAAAATCTCGATCATCCCCACCACCGTACCAAACAAACCCATCAACGGTGCCGCCGATGCGATGGTGGCGAGGGCGTTAAGGTAGCGCTCCAGGCGGTGGGCAACCAGGCGACCCGTGCCCTCCATCACCGAGCGCAACTCGGGTTCGCTGCACCGCGGATTGTTGTTGAAAGCCCGCAGCCCGCTGGCCAGCACCTCGCCGAGTGCAGAATTTTGCTCCAGGTGATTGACCACATTGGCCGGCGGCACTGATGTGCGCGTGACGCTCAGTACCTCTGACAGCAGGCTTGCCGGGACTATTTTTGAGCTCCGCAGGCTGATAAATCGTTCAATGATGAGCGCCAGGGCCAGCACCGAGCAGCCGAGCAGTGGCCATATTGGCCAACCAGCCGCTTGTATGATTGAAAACAAATGAACTCCCAAACCGTTTGGAAAACCCGCGCGATTATGGATCAGTGTCGCCTGGCCCTCAGTGATGGCTGAGCAGCGCGCAACTGCCCCGGCAGGTCGAGTTTGGGAGGTCGGTGCACTGTGTCACGCGGTCGCGGATGCCCTGGATGCCCGTTTCAACCCGGTGCTGGTGCGCGGCGAAATCAGTGGTTTCTCCCGGGCACCGAGCGGGCACTGTTATTTTTCGCTGAAAGACGCCAACGGCCAGTTGCGATGCGCCATGTTTCGGCGTGCTGCAGGCTTGCTTGATTTTTCCCCGAGGGATGGGGAGCTGGTGGAGCTGCGCGCCCGGGTCGGTGTCTATGAGCCACGCGGGGAACTGCAGCTGGTGGTGGAGAGCATGAGCCGGGCCGGGCAGGGCGCCTTGTTCGAGCAGTTTTTGCAGCTGCGCGCTCGACTCGAAGCTGAAGGACTTTTTGATGCTGCACGCAAACGTCGTCTGCCGCCAATGCCCCGGGGCATTGGCCTGGTGACCTCGCTGGGTGCGGCGGCCCTGCATGATGTGGTGGCTGCGCTGCGGCGCAGAGTGCCGCATATACCGGTGGTCTTAGCTTCGGCCTCGGTGCAGGGGAATCAGGCCCCAGGTGAACTCATGGACGCGCTGTCCAGCCTGTACCGTCTGAGTGAACCGGTGCGCGGCCCCGTCCCGTCCGTGGCCGGCCGGGATGGAACTCAAGCAGCGCCCTTCATCGATATTATTTTGCTTGTGCGCGGGGGTGGGTCCATAGAGGATTTGTGGGCTTTCAATGACGAGGCACTGGCCCGTACTATCGCCCGCAGCCCGGTGCCCCTGATCAGCGGCGTTGGCCACGAGACCGATTTCTGCATCGCAGATTTTGTTGCGGATCTGCGTGCCCCCACCCCCACAGCAGCAGCCGAGTTGGTGGCAGAGCCGCGGGAGGTATGGCGCAGCGCACTGGAACTCATAGCGCGTCGCTTGCAACAGTCGGCCTGGCGTGTCATGGATGCTCAGGCGCAGCGGTTAGACCAGGCGGCGGCTCGGCTGGGCCGGCCCTCAGCCCTGGCGGCGCTCCAGCGTCTGCGGCTAGCCTCAGCCGGTCAGCGCCTGCAAGGCGAATCGCTGCGTTTTTTGCAGCATAGACAGCAGGCTTTGCAAGGCTTGGCGTCCCGACTGCCCAAAGCCATGCAAAGCAGCATTGCTCAGGGCAGGCAACGATGGGACAGGGCAGGGTTGCGGTTGGGGCTGCTTGACCCTTCGCTGGTTCTGCGCCGCGGTTATGCTTGGCTGAGTGACGAGCGTGACCAGACGCTGAGCAGCGTCGGGCAGTTCCAGGCGGCCCAACCGGTCCGCGCTACCCTGGCCGACGGTCAGGTCGATTTAACCGTGGCAATCAAGCGCTGAACAAAGTTTCTACAATCCCGTCCTTCAACAACCAACCTGTGGAGACTTCATGGAACATACTCTGCCCGCCTTGCCCTATGCCATCGATGCTCTGGCACCCAATTATTCCCGGGAAACCCTGGAGTTCCACCACGGCAAACATCACAACGCCTATGTGGTCAACCTCAACAATCTGCAAAAAGGTACCGAATTTGAATCGATGGCGCTGGTCGACATCATCAAAAAATCTAGCGGCGGCGTCTACAACAACTCGGCCCAGATCTGGAATCACACTTTTTTCTGGAACTGCATGAAGCCCAGCGGCGGCGGAGAACCCGGCGGAGCCTTGGCTTCAGCCATTCATGCCAAATGGGGAAGTTATTCAGGGTTTCGAGACGCTTTCATCAAGTCGGCGGTGGGGAACTTTGGCTCGGGCTGGACTTGGCTGGTGAAAAAACCTGATGGCTCGGTGGACATCGTCAACATGGGCGCTGCAGGAACGCCGCTCACCACGGCTGACGCGGCCCTCCTGACAGTAGATGTCTGGGAGCATGCCTACTACATCGACTACCGCAATATGCGGCCGAAGTTTGTCGAGACTTTTCTGGATAAGCTGGTGAACTGGGGTTTTGCCGAAGCCAACTTCGCCTGAGGCGCAGCCAACATCTCCCGTGAGGCCAGTGCCTGCCGATCAAACGACTGGCGGGCTGGCCTTGCTTTGGCCTCCTGGCCAATTTTCCTGGTCTTGCCGCATCAGCGTGCGTCGAAGGGTTTGCCGGCCAATCGGGAGCCCACTTTAATCCCTTTTTTGGCAAACCACCCCTGGTTCATCTCCAGCACATAGCGTACCGGTTGAGCTGAGCAGTGGGAGTCGGTGGTTTGCGGCTTCATGTCAACCAAATTCACGACCCGCCCGTCATCGGTCAAAAAAGCCGCGCTCAGGGGCAAGAGGGTGTTTTTCATCCAGAAGCATTGCTGACTGGCCTGTTCGAAAACAAATAGCATCCCCTCAGACGCCGGCATGTCGCGGCGAAACATCAAGCCGGTGGAGCGTTGCTCGGGTGTGGAGGCAAGCTGCGCATCGATCAGATGCATGCCGGCCGACAGCTTGGTGCGCGGCAGATCGAGTTGCGGCAAGTCTTGGGCATAGCCGAGCGGCCCGAGCAAGAGGCCTAAGGCGTTGATCGCGACGGCGATGGAGTTCATACGATGATTTTGCATCATTTTTGATGCTTTCGAGAGTCAAAAAAACCCGCAGCTGAGGGCTTTGATTTGTGAGCCGAAAATTACTTTTTGGCAGCTTCTTCTTTTTTGGCCGCAGGCTTGGCATCGCCAGCAGCCTTTTTAGCGGCTGCTTTTTCTTCTTTAGCCTTCTTGGCAGCAGCGGCCTTTTCTTTTTTGGCCTTCTTGGCGGCAGCTGCTTTTTCAGCCTTGGCATCTACTTTTGCTTCTTCTTTCTTGGGGGCCGCAGCAGGTGCAGCAGCCGGCGCCGCCGCAGCTGCAGGTGCGGCGGCTGGGGCTGGCGCGGCAGCAGGAGTTGCCGCTTTGGCCGGCGCCGCGGCGGGTGCCGCGGTTTGGGCGGAAGCGCCAACCACGAAGAGGCCAGAGATCAGGGCGGCGATAAGTTTGTTCATTGTCAGTTTCCTTTGAGAGGCATTGTTGCAAAAATTCCCTCATTAGAATTCGGGAGGTGTGTATGCAACGGCTGGCCTTTCGGCTTGGTTGACCGGTGCGAGTGATTTTGTATGCCCCAGCTAGTTTTTGTATTGCCCGGGTACTAAACCGAAGCTCAGAGAACGGATTCGGGCTGGATAGAATGGTGCATGGTTACAAAATCACCCGTACTGCCTAAGCGAGTACCGCAGGTCGAGCCTGACCAAGATGGCTCTGGCACCGTCGTTCTTGAGAGGCGGACCCAGAAGACCAAGCCGCCGCAAATGTACCAAGTCTTGATGCTCAACGACGACTACACGCCCATGGAATTTGTTGTGGTCGTGATCCAGGAGTTTTTTGCCAAAGACCTTGAAACCGCAACGCAAATCATGCTCAAAATACACCTCGACGGCAAGGCAGTTTGCGGTGTTTACTCCAGAGATGTTGCCGCCACCAAGGTCGATCAGGTGCTTGACGCGGCGGCAAAATCGGGTCACCCTTTGAAATGCTTGAGCGAGCCAGTTGATTTCTAGGCAATTGGTCGCAACTGCCGGGCACCGAAGTAAAAATCCGATTACAGTCACTCGCCATAGAACGGCGTACAAGGAAAGCACATGATTGCCCAAGAGTTAGAAGTCAGCCTCCACATGGCATTTGTCGAGGCGCGCCAGCAGAGGCACGAATTCATCACGGTGGAGCACCTGTTGCAGGCCCTGCTCGACAACCCCAGCGCTGCCGAGGTTTTGCGCGCCTGCTCGGCAAACATCGATGACCTTCGCAAGTCCTTGGCCAACTTCATCAAAGACAACACGCCCCAGGTGGCCGGCACTGACGACGTTGACACCCAGCCAACGCTTGGTTTTCAGCGGGTGATACAACGGGCCATCATGCATGTGCAGTCTACCGGTAGCGGCAAGAAAGAGGTCACTGGAGCGAATGTGCTGGTGGCTATTTTTGGCGAAAAAGACTCCCATGCCGTTTACTACTTGCATCAGCAGGGAGTGACCCGGCTCGATGTGGTCAACTTCATTGCCCATGGGATCAAGAAGAATGACCCGCCTGAGCCAGTTAAATCTGGCGAGCCCCAGGCCGAGTCCGAAGAAGCCACGGCCGAAAAGAATGAAAAAGCCTCCCCCCTGGAGCAATACACCCAGAACCTGAACCAACTAGCCCGCGATGGCAAGATAGATCCTTTGATTGGTCGCGAGTACGAAGTCGAGCGGGTGATCCAAATTCTGTGTCGCCGACGCAAAAACAACCCGCTGCTGGTTGGCGAGGCGGGGGTTGGCAAGACGGCCATTGCCGAGGGCTTGGCATGGCGCATCACCCAAAAGGATGTGCCCGAAATTCTCGCCGACTCCATGGTTTACTCGCTCGATATGGGCGCCTTGCTGGCTGGAACAAAGTACCGTGGAGATTTCGAGCAGCGGCTCAAAGGTGTCTTGAAATCGCTTAAAGACAAGCCGAATGCCATTTTGTTCATTGACGAAATTCACACCCTCATAGGCGCGGGTGCCGCATCTGGGGGCACGCTGGACGCCTCCAACCTGCTCAAGCCCGGTTTGAGTTCTGGCGCGCTCAAGTGCATTGGCGCCACGACCTTCACCGAATACCGGGGCATCTTCGAGAAAGACGCGGCGCTGTCCAGGCGCTTTCAAAAGGTGGACGTGGTGGAGCCGACGATTGAGCAGACCGTAGATATTCTCAAAGGGCTCAAGTCCAGGTTTGAGGAGCACCATAACGTCAAGTACGCGGTCGCTGCCCTGCAGGCCGCGGCCGACCTGAGCGCCAAATACATCAATGACCGCCACCTTCCCGATAAGGCCATCGACGTGATTGACGAAGCGGGTGCTGCGCAGCGTATCCTGGCGCCTTCAAAACGAAAAAAAATCATAGGTAAGACCGAAGTTGAGGAAATCGTTGCCAAGATTGCGCGTATTCCGCCGGCGAATGTCTCCAATGACGATCGCGGCAAGCTAAAAACCCTGGAGCGCGACCTGAAAAATGTTGTTTTCGGTCAGGACAAGGCGCTAGATATGTTGGCCTCGGCTGTCAAAATGGCTCGCTCGGGCTTGGGTAAGGGTGACAAGCCAATCGGCTCTTTCCTGTTCAGCGGACCTACGGGCGTTGGCAAGACCGAAGCGGCTAAGCAACTCGCCTACATCATGGGCATAGAGCTGCTTCGTTTTGACATGAGCGAATAC
>SXGT01036480.1_pt1 | contig 15271 bp, 12 predicted proteins | sample 3176221 | NCBI WGS metagenome assembly SXGT01 (sample SAMN11356862, study PRJNA531348) | freshwater metagenome | isolation source: freshwater sample F1-120 | place: China: Fuxian Lake, Yuxi | collected 2017-12-25
ATGTGCCATGCTTGCAGCTTTGGGCAAGCATGTTCTGAACGCTCCAACGTCAATCGGAGCAGCATGCTCACCCAAAGCTGTGAGCATGGCACGACTTTTTTAACCGTGCTTGCTTAAATTGCGATTCGTCTTAGTTCATCAAAAAAAGCCGAGTGGAATAATCCACTCGGCTTTTCATTGCGATTCAGAGGCATCAATCAGTCCGTGATGATTTCGCGGACGGTTGCACCTGATGGGATCATTGGCAGCACTTGTTCCTGGTAAGGGCAGAGTGCATCCAGCAGGAACGGGCCGTCGTGGTTGATCATCTTCTCGACAGCCTTGGTGAACTCTTCGCGAGTGGTGACGCGCATTGCTTCGATGCCGTAACCTTTGGCGATCGTGACGAAGTCAGGATAGGTCTCTTCGTAGTGAGCGCCACTGCCTTCGCCGAGCCATTCTGGGTGGTCGATCGGGCCCAGATAAGTGTGGGCACGCTTACCAGCCATGAAGCGGTCTTCCCACTGGACGACCATTCCGAGGTGCTGGTTGTTGAGGATGACCATCTTGACCGGCAGGTTTTCGCATTTAAGGGTCGCCAGTTCCTGGATATTCATCTGGAACGAACCGTCGCCATCGATGTCGATGCTCAAGGCATTCGGGTGAGCCGCCTGGACGCCCATCGCGGATGGGAGGCCGAAGCCCATGGTTCCCAGACCTGAACTCGACAACCAGCGACGTGGTTTGTTGAATTTGTAGAACTGTGCCGTCCACATCTGGTGCTGACCGACGCCGACAGAGATGAAGGTTTCGCGGTCCTTGGTCTGTCGATAGATTTCTTCAACAGCCCACTGCTGGACAATGCCTTCGCCTTTGACGCTGTATTTGAGTGGGTACTGCTTCTTCCAATCCTGAACCTGAGCAGTCCATTCTTCGATGCTCGGGGCATCGTCCTTGGTCATCGCTTTGTTGATCGCCGTCAGGACTTGAAGCACATCGCCGTAGATGGGGATATGAGCTTCTTTGTTTTTATGGATCTCTGATGGGTCGATATCGACGTGGATGATCTTGCCGTGTTTGGCAAACTCTTCGAGCTTACCGGTGACGCGGTCGTCAAAACGAACCCCAAACGCCAGGAGCAGATCTGCTTCGTTGACGGCATAGTTCGAATAAACAGTCCCGTGCATCCCGAGCATGTGCAGAGACTGCTCGTGTTCGCCAGGAAAGGCGCCGAGTCCCATGACGGTCATGGCGACAGGGATCTTGGTTGCTTCTGCGAACTTGAGGAGTTCTTTCGCGGTATCAGGATGATTGCAACCACCACCGACGTACAGAACTGGCTTCTTGGAGCGCTTCACAGCGGCCAGGATCTGCTTGACCCGTTCGGGAGCGATATCCGGTGGGGTTGGACGATAGCCGGGCAGATTCATCGGTGGGTCGAGATCTGGCTCGCCGACCATCTTGTCGAGCTGAACGTCCTTCGGGAAGTCGATCAGAACAGGACCAGGACGGCCGGTGGTCGCGATGTGGAAGGCTTCCTTGACGATACGGGCGACGTCCTTCAGGTCGGTGACCATGTAGGAGTGTTTGGTAATGCCGCGGCAGATTTCGACCATCGGCGTTTCCTGGAACGCATCGGTTCCGATGACCGCCTGATTGACCTGTCCGGTGATCGCGATGAGAGGAACGCTATCGAGTTTGGCATCAGCGATCGAGGTGACGAGGTTGGTTGCCCCGGGACCGCTGGTTGACATACAAATGCCAGGGATACCAGTCGTGCGAGCAACGCCTTGAGCAGCGAAGGCACCCCCTTGTTCGTGGCGTGGGAGAATCGTGCGGATTTCGTCGCGGTACTTCCGCAGGGCCTGGTGCAGCGGCATGCTGGCACCGCCAGGATATGCGAATACGAACTTGACGCCGTGTTTGATCAGAGATTCGACGAGGATTTCAGCACCATTGACAGTGCGGAGTTTCGTTTTTGGTTCTTCTGCAATCGACACGTTCAGTCACCTCGAAAATAAGGAAGTCCAAAGCTGGCCTCAACTGGAGGACAGCATCAATTCGCCTTAACCATAACGCTGGCTGTGATCAGACGATCGGTCAAAAACGAGTGAATCAAGCAAGCCACATTCTATCAGTCTGAAATTCGGTTTTCGAGCGTCATTCTGAACTGAAATGTCGCTTCGCCCAAAGTTCACGAATCGCCTTCGTCAAACCTGTCACAAACCGTCAGTGAACAGGCGATTTGCATCGGAAAATCTCCGCGGCGATCATCAACATCATGACTCGACAGTCAGCAAGTCGCTCAGGTTCGTCTAAAAAGGCACCAAAGAGCCTCGATCAATGTAAAAAGCCACCAGAAAATCCGGTGGCTTTTCTTGATCATACCCGATGTAAAGGCTTTATTCAGAAGCCGTTGCTTCTGCAGCTGGGGCGGTGTCTTTCACGTCTGGGAAGGTCTTCGAGAGCAGTTCACGCAGCTCTTCGCCGCGGGCTTTGGTAGAAATCACATTGCCATCGGCGCCAATCAGAACCATGGCAGGAATCGCATTGATCCCGTAATACACAGCGGCAGGGTGGTCCCAACCACGTTCATTTTCAGGATGGTGAAGTATCATCCAGGGAATTTCGCTGGTTTCCACAAACGCTTTGACCTTTTCGGCGTCCTTATCCAGGCTGATTCCCACGATCTCAAAGCCATGGTCACGGTACTTGGCGTACATTTCCTTCATGTTCGGGAATTCGGCGATACATGGTCCGCACCAGGTGGCCCAGAAGTCGACCAGCACGACTTTGCCTTTCAGATCGCTGATGACGAAGTCGGTTCCATCGAGTTTCTTGCCGATCAGTTCCATCGGATGGCCCGGCAGGGAAGCACGTCGACCGGCTGCGATCAGGCTGTCGACAAATTTCTTGATCTTCTCGTCTTCTGACTTGGAGAACAGTTCTGCGAACTCGTTGTAGACCGCGGCTGCTTGTTCGGCAGTTCCATAGTTCTCGACTGTGCGAGCATAGTTCATCACTTTGCTGGTCAGTTCTGCGTTGACTTCGCTGGCCATCAGTTCGGCTTTGACCTCATCGAAGAACTTGGTTCGCTCTTCGGGAGTCATGTTGCCAGCCATGGAGTACTTATAAGCGGTTGTCCAGTTGGCACCCATCTTGGCGACATTCTGATCGCTGTCCTTGCTGACATCGGCCAGGAATGCCTCTGCTTTTTCTTTGAAACCATCGTATTCCCGGACGGCACCGACTCGCAGCAGAACAAAACGCTGACTGAGCAGTCGCATCCGAACTGCACCTTCCGGATTCAGCTTCAAACCCTGATCGTTGAACTTTAAGCTTTCTTCAATCACGCCTTTGATGAAGGCGGTCTTTTCTTCTTCGGAGAGTTCCTTGGGCAATTGCTTGCTCATTTCCTTTTCGGCAAGCTTCAGATAGTCCTCTGCCGTTGGCTCTTTGGGAGCATCTTCCGCTTTGACTTCCTGTGGAGCAGATTGCGATTCAACTGGCTTGGCTTCTTCCTGTGCCCAGATCATGGACGCAGTCAACATGTTGGAACTCATCAGACCGACAGCGAGAAACGAACGAACGAAAAGACGCATAAGAGTCCTTTGGGGAGAGTTTCCCGGTCATCACACGATCCGCGAATGAGCATTCCACAGATCAAAGTGAAGAGAGAAACACAGGCAAGGGGGGAAGAAGATGGACGGTCTGGATGTATGGTCTGAGAAAGTAAGAAAAGCCGCCTCACCCGAAGATGAGACGGCTTGGGCACGGGCCGAATGACTATTCGGTTTTGATTTCGACCTTCAGGTCACTTTCTGGTGCGGGAGCTTTGACGTTGGGATAAAGCTTGGCCAGTTCTTCGGCCAGGGCTTCGCCGCGTGCATTGATTGAGACCACTTTGCCTTCGGCGTTCACGAGGACCATGGAAGGAATCGCGTTGATGCCGTAATAATCAGCGGTCTTGTTCGAGCCTTCTTCGTTGTTTTCGTGAAGAACGATCCAGGGGATTTTTCTGGCTTCCAGGAACTTGGTCAGTTGTTCGCGATCCTGATCCAGGCTGATCCCGACGATCTCGAAACCATGAGGATGATAGACTTCATACAAGGCAAGCATGTTGGGGAATTCTGCGATGCATGGTCCACACCAGGTCGCCCAGAAGTCGACCAGAACGACTTTGCCCTTTTGTTGAGCCAGATCGAATGGTTCGTCCTTGAGGGTCGTTCCCGTGACCAGCATCGTGTTGCCCGGCAGATTCATGCGACGGGCAGAACCGGCGAAAGACTCAGCTGATGCTTTGACGCGCTCATCGGTGGAGGTGCTGAAGTACTTGGCGAAATCTTCGTAAAGCTTGGCAGACGTCTTGGTGTCGTCGGTGTAACCGAGCATGCTGGCAAGGTTGCTGGCGACTTGCATTTTATCGACGGTTGGCTCGCCGGTGAGGATTTCTGCTTTGATTTCTTCGACCAGCTTCGTGCGGGCTTCTGCTTCCAGTTCCAGGATCGATTCAATTCTGGTCATCATCAGAGACAGCTTCGCAAAGCTGACGATTTCAGGACTGGCATCTGACAGCAGTGAGGTCAGGTAATCACTGACCTTCTTATCAGCGCCTTCGTCACCGAAACGTCCCAGAACACCCATCATCTGAACTTTGAGTTCAATCAGTTCTTTTCGCTTTTCATCGTCTGGCTTGAGAGCCATCGTCTTATCGATGATTGTCAGAACGGTTTGGACTTTGGTCTTGATGAATTCTGAACGTTGTTCTGGAGTGAGACCTTCACCAGGAGGCGGGCTTTGGAGTTCTGCTTCGAGCTGCGCGAAACCTTCTTCAACCGTCTTGGGGGCAGCTGCGGGCTTCTCTTGTGCAGGCACGGCTGGTGCAGTCGTGGCTTGTGGAGCAGGAGCAGCGGTCGGGGCCTGACCGAAAGAGGGAGCGACTGACAATGCAGCCAGAAGTAATCCAGAAGAGCAAACGCGAGCGAATTTCAAACCGGGCATAAGTGATCCGTTCTCAAGGGGATCCGCGACAGGATGATTTGAGACATTGTCATTGCGAACGAATGTCCGAAGCTGTGTGGCGGGTCGGGTGGGGTGGGAGTTCGTCGTGAAAGATTCGCTTCGTCTCTACAAAGCACCTTCGATATGCTAAATTCTAAAGCTTGCGTGTGGAAGGGCAAAGATGAACATAACTTGTTGCTACTTCCGCATATCGCTCACATGACATGACAGTAACAGGACTCAATTTCCTATGCCGGAAAACCCTCTTCAGCAAACTTCAGGATTGCCCCGTTTTGACCAGATTCAGCCTTCTCACGTAGCTCCGGCCGTGGAACAGTTACTGGCGGTGGCCAATGCACGCTTTACAGAACTGGAAGCCACGGTCGAGCCGACGTGGGAATCTCTGGTGGATCGGTTTACTGAACTGGACATCTGGTTTGAGCAGACATGGGGGCCGATTGGACATCTGTTGTCGGTCATGAATTCTGCAGAATTACGAACGGCTTACGAATCTGTTTTGGAAAGTGTGGTCGCGTTCGGCCTCAAGTCTCGACAGAGTGAGCCGATTTACAACGCGCTCAAATCGCTGCGAGAAAGTGTTGGCTGGGAGAACCTCGAGTCCGCTCAAAAGCGAATCCTGACCGAACGCCTGCGCGATATGGAGCTTTCGGGCATTGGACTGACCGGCGAAAAGCGCGAACGCTTCAATGCGATCAGCCAAAGACTTTCCAAACTGAGCTCGGATTATTCCAATCACGTTCTCGATGCGACGAAGGCTTACAGCCTGATCATCACGAATCCCGACGATCTCAAAGACACCCCGCTGTCGCTGCGTCGTCTGGCTAGCGGTGCCTACAACCAGACCAAAGCCGAGTCTGATCCAGCCTCGACCCCGGATGCTGGTCCCTGGAAGATCACGCTGGAAATGCCAATCTTCGACCCTTTCATGAAGCATTGCTCCAATCGTGACCTGCGACGCGATGTTTATATGGCGTACATCTCGCGCGCTTCGTCGGGGGAGTTTGATAATACGCCGCTGTGTGAAGAGATCCTGTCGCTGCGTCTGGAAAAGGCTCAGCTGCTTGGCTTCCAGAACTTTGCCGAAATGAGCCTGTCGGAAAAGATGGCCGAGAAACCACAGGCAGTCTTCGACATGCTCGAAGACCTGCGTGCTCCAAGCTGGGAGCCCGCGCTTCGCGAGAAGGAAGAACTCAACGCCTATGCGGCAGCGCACGGCGGACAAACGCCGCTGTCTCACTGGGACATTGCCTTCTGGTCCGAGCGAATGCGCGAAGATCTGTTCGAATTCAAAGACGAAGACCTGCGTCCTTACTTCCCGCATGAGAAGGTTCTCGACGGGTTATTCCACCTGATCGAGCATCTGTTCGGTGTTCGCATCGTTTCGGCGGATGGGACTGCTCCCGTCTGGCAGAAGGACGTGCGGTTCTTCCATGTCAACGATGCCAAGTCCGGCCGACATGTGGCGAGCTTCTATTACGATCCTTACTCACGCCCCGAAACCAAGCGCCCTGGTGCATGGATGGGAACCTGCCTTCAAAAGCGTGATTCCGTTGGACAACTGCCAGTTGCTTACCTTGTCTGTAACTGCACGCCCCCGGCGGGCGATCATCCTTCGCTGATGAACTTCCGCGAGGTCGAAACGCTGTTCCATGAGTTTGGTCATGGGCTCCAGCACATGCTCTCGACAGTCGCGTACACTGACGCATCGGGGATCTCGGGTGTCGAATGGGATGCGGTCGACCTGCCGAGTCAATTCATGGAAAACTGGTGCTACCACCAGCCGACCATCACCAAATTGACCGCCCATGTCGAAACCGGTGAGCCGCTGCCGGACAATTTATTTGAAAAAATTGTGGCGTCTCGAAACTATCGCGCTGCGTCGATGATGCTGCGTCAGATCACCTTTGGGATGACCGACATGCATCTCCACTCCACCTATACCCCCCATACACCTGGTTCCGGGCAGGCAACAGGCATTTTCGAGATCCAAAAGCAGGTCATGGCGAAGACATCGACCATGCCCATGCTGCCGGAGGATCGCACCCTGTGCTCCTTCCAACACATCTTCTCAGGTGGCTATAGTGCAGGGTATTATTCCTACAAGTGGGCGGAAGTCTTGAGTGCAGACGCATTTCAGGCGTTCGTCGAAGCGGGACTGGATAACGCGGAGGCGATGGCCCGCGTTGGTCGCAAGTTCCGCGATACCGTCCTGTCCCAGGGAGGCAGTCGCCCTCCGATGGATGTCTTCGTTGACTTCCGCGGCCGACAGCCTGATCCCCTCTCGCTGCTCAAGCAATACAATCTGATCGCCTCGTAACACCTTTTCTCTCTCTCTTCAGTCCGTGAATTCAAGGTTCAAAAAACGAGCCCGATATGCCATTGCGCCCTACTGACGATGAAGAAATCGATATCAAGCTCGCGCCGATGATCGATGTCTTCATGCTGCTGATGATTTACTTCATGGTTGTCAGTCAGTTCACCAAGATGCAGAACAAAGAGCGTCAGTTTGAAATCAAACTTCCGACGGCTGCTTCGGCACAGCCATTGACGGCCCGTCCGGATGAGATCGTCGTCAATGTGGACAAAGCTGGAAAGTTTTACGTGGGCGAAGAACCCGTCACTCCCGAACAACTCCAGCAGCGTCTCCAGGAAGCGCAGAAGAATTACGCCGAACAGGAAGTCATGATCCGTGGTGATGGAGGAGGGAACTATCAGCATATCATGGACGTCTTATCGATCTGTCATCAGGTGAAGATCACCAATATCAAACTTGCCAATACGGCCAAATCCACGACCAAGCCGGGAGCCACGAACTGATGGGTTTCGGACTGAAGGCATTCATCGAGGCGCTCGCCGGCTGGTTCAATACCACCCCGGCGCAGGTCGAACAGACACTGTTCGGGGCGCTCGTTGTCGGCTTCATTTTCGCGACCGTGCATCTGGTCACCATGCTGATTACCCGTTGGGGCGATCGGAATACAAACGCGAAGGCGCTGTTTTTCTCACTGCTTGTTCACGTAACGAGTGGATTTGGCGTCGTCGTTTTTGCTCCCGAGCCTGTGCGCAATCTCCTCATGCCAGCGACGAAAGAGGAAGTCCCAATTCCTCAGGAAATCAAAATCGTCTCCGACGACCCGCGACCTTCGACGCAGCCGGGGAATACTCCCGTCTGGGAAGAGATGACGGAAAAGCCCGTTGAACTCGCGCGGACCGAACTGGAGAAAATGCCGACGCCGGAATCACAGCTGCCCGAACGAAAGTTCAATGAGATCGACTATTCCAAAGTCGAAATGACCGACGTCCGCCCGACCCTGAAGGAAGCCGTCAGTGTCCCTGATGCCATGCGGATGGCAGAGCAGGCGCCCGATAACGAAGCCGCCCGTGCGATGGCCATCGATGATCCTTTTCAGTACCAGCCGCAGTCGACTCCTTCACCGCCAACAAATGCCAGCCGGATGGAAGTGACTTCGTCAGCGATCGCGCCGGAGAATTACAACCGGCAGACCCAAGCCGGCAGTGTTGACCGTCTCGACATCGATATTCAGCCTCAGCTGCGATCGATCGATGCTCCGATCAGTCCCGATAGTGACCTGATGCGTCAACCCAAAGCCAACTTCGATAACATCGTGCGACGAGAAGCCCCAACGCCAGCGACGTCGATGCTGCCAGAGGTCGGGGAACTGGTCGTCGGTACGGCCACCGGATCACAGAGCAGTTCACCTGCCACGACTCGGATGAGTCCACGGTCATCGCAGTCGTCCAATACCATTGCGGACAGTCCTCTGACTCGTACGATGAGAAACACCACACCGACGCTGACAACTCCTGATTCTCCGACCGCGATCGCCTCGATCACCTCACCCGATAAAGGCATGCCCGATGTTCCCGCCATTGCCCGTCCGGAGTTCGATACGATCCGTCCCGGCAGTGCCTCTCAGGTTCCGATGACCTACCGACTCCGCGATCTCAGTCAGCGTGGGGAAAATGCCAAACGCTATGGCGGGACGATCGAATCGGAGAAAGCCGTCGAGGAAGCACTTCGCTGGCTGGCCTCCGTTCAGGAGAAAGAAGGGCATTGGCACGGAGCAAAGTTTGGCGCAGGGACCGTGCAGTTTGACTCGGAAGGGGTTGATCGCCTGCGTGCCGGACAGAACGCAGATTCCGGACTGACTGCCCTCTGCCTGCTTTGTTTCCTGGGAGCCGGGTATACCTCCGATGAAGGCGAGTATGTCGATACTGTCAGCCGCGCTACCGAATGGCTGGTCTCTCATCAAGCCGACGACGGCTACCTCGGCGCCACGGCCACCAAGTACGAATCCATGTACTGCCACGGCATGGCAACCTACGCCCTCGCAGAAGCCTGCAGTCTGCAATCCAATCCGGGCGCGAATATCAGGCTCCGTAACGCGGTCGAGAAAGCGACACGTTATATCATCGCTCATCAGGACCCCAGCGGCGGCGGGTGGCGTTATGTTGCTCAGCAGGAAGGGGACATGTCGATGTTCGGCTGGCAGCTCATGGGCTTGAAGTCAGCCGAACTCGCAGGGATTCCCATTCCCCAGCAGAACCGCAGCCTCATGGTGAAGTTCCTGCGCGAACGCAGTCGTGGTGACAATTTTGGACTGGCTGCCTACCGCATCAACGATCAAATCACCCCTGCCATGACTGCGGAAGCCCTCTTCTGCAAACAGATGCTCGCGATCAAACGCGATAATCCCGCCTGCAAAGAAGCTGTCGAGTATCTGCTCAAGAACCCGCCACGACGCCTCGATCTGAACCTGTATTACTGGTACTACGGCACACTCGCGATGTACCAGTACGGCGGCGAAGAATGGGACACCTGGAACAACAACCTGCGTGATCAGCTTGTCACGATGCAGACCAAGCAGGGCCCGTACGCCGGCAGCTGGGAACCGCGCGATGTCTGGTCAGGCTACGGCGGTCGCCTTTATTCGACAACGCTTGCGACGCTGTCGCTGGAAGTCTATTACCGCTTCCTGCCGCTTTATCGCATGGACCAGCCGAATCCATAGGTGTAGGGTCCGCTTTGCGGACCGTGAATCGGTATGGCTGTTGAAAAAGTGAGTATTGTTCTTAAAAGGCATCAGCACGCCTTTCATAGATGATTAAGCGAGTAACGGTCCGCACAGCGGACCCTACGGTCAGGCAGGCAGCGTGAGGATGTCCGCGCCGCTGGTTGTGACGGCGACGGTGTGTTCGAAGTGGACGGAGGGCTTGCCGTCGAGTGTGATGACGGTCCAATAGTCATCGGTGATGCCCACGTCTTTCGTGCCGGCGTTGATCATCGGCTCGATGGCGAGCACCATGCCGACCTGGAGTCGGAAGTTTTCTTTCGGGTGGGCAAGATCCTGGTAGTTCGGGACCTGCGGCTCTTCGTGCATTTCTTTCCCGATGCCATGTCCAACGAAATCTTCCACCAGCGAGAAGCGAGCTGCATGGACGATTTTTTCCATCTGAGCGGCGACTTCGTACCACTTCTTGCCGGGCTGGATTTGCTCGATCGCCTTCATGAGGACTGCTTCACCGACTTCGAGAAGCTTCTTGCATTCGGCATTCACCTTGCCAACGGGGTACGTCCAGGCAGAGTCGCCGCACCAACCATTGAGTTCGCAGCCGGTATCGATGCTGACGATGTCACCCTCACGCAGGACACGTGGTCCCGGGATGCCGTGGACGACTTCCTCATTCACCGAGATGCAGGTGACGGCCGGGAAGGGGACTTCGCCAGGATAACCTTTGAAGAGTGGACGGGCATTATGTTTGGCGAAGAGCGCTTCGAGTTCGTTCTCGATTTCGATCGTGCGAATCCCGGGCTGACACATGCTGCGAGCGATGCTGTGAGCTTCTGCAACCAAGCGACCTGCGAGTCGCATTCTTTCAATCTCGCGTCGACTTTTCAGCTGGATCATGGGGGATATCAGGCGTTGTCAAAATTCACAGTAGGAAAAATCACAGTGGGAAAAGAAAATCCTGCCGGTATGCCGACAGGATTCTCCATCATTTGCGTTCAGGCGTGCCGTGCAGAAGAAACGGGATTAGCGTTCCTGTTCTGGTTCGAGCAGACCTGTGTAGTTTCGCATGACGAGGTGAGAATCGATTTTCTGAACCAGGTCCAGACCGACGGAAACGACGATCAGCAGACCGGTCCCACCGTAGAAGCTGGCGATCAGAAACGGGATTCCCAAAGACTGAGCAACGATGGTCGGGATGATGGCGATAATGGCCAGGAAGCCCGCACCAACATAAGTAATACGAACCATAACCTGCTCGAGATAAGAAGCGGTGCGTGCACCGGGGCGGTATCCCGGAATGAAGCTGCCGTAATCCTTGAGGTTTTCAGCCATGTCCTTCGGGTTGAAGGTGATCGCTGTCCAGAAGTAGCAGAAAAAGTAAATCAGGCCGACGAAGCAGAGGTTGTAAATCAGGCCGCGATCACCGAAAGCAGAGTTCAGCATGCGGAAGAAGCCGACGTTCGGGAACGTGTTCACCAGGAAGGTGAAGAGGAAGTAAGGAATCATCAGCAGGCTGGACGCGAAGATGATCGGCATCACACCCGATTGATTGACCTTCAGAGGAAGGAACTGACGATTGCCACCCATCATCCGGCCGCCGCGAACGTGCTTGGCAGACTGAATGGGGATCTGACGTTGACCTTGAGTAATCGCGATGACACCAACGACCACCGCAATGAAAAGAATCGCGAGTAGAAGCAGGCGATCAACACCGGCCTGAGTTCCCAGACCAATTCCTTCTTCAAACGCAGGACGGATCAGTTCCCAACCAGCGGTTGGCATCTGGGCCAGAATACCAGCCATGATCAGCAAGCTGATTCCGTTGCCAATCCCGAACTCATCAATCTGCTCGCCCAGCCACATCAGGAAGACTGTTCCCGTCGTCATGATGAAGGCACCGAGGACCAGATAGAACTGCGAGTTGTAGCCATCCAAGAGCAGGTTCTGACCGCTTCCCAAGCCGCTATTAAGCCCGCCCATCCAGAAGTAGCTCTGTACCAGACAGATCAAGACGGTCGCATAGCGAGTGTACTCGTTGATCTTGCGACGTCCTGCTTCCCCTTCCTTCTGCAATTTCTCAAGAGGCGGATAAACCGTCCCGAGCAGTTGGAAGATGATCGATGCAGAAATGTACGGCATGATCCCAAGACCGAAGATCGTCGCGTTGCCAATGCTCGATGCAGAGAACAGCGAGACCATCTGGATCACTTGGGCGAAGCCGCCGTCAGAACCGTTTTGCTTGTATTGGTTCATCGTCTCGGCGAACACTTCCTGATTGACCATCGGAAGAGGCAGCCAGTAACCCATGCGGTAAACAGCCAGCAAGATCATCGTCAGGAAGATCTTCTGGCGGAGTTCTGGAATGCGGAAAACTGTGACGAGCTTGTCAAACATGATTCAGCTTTGCGTAGGTAGATGACAGGACATGGCTACTCAACATCCTCTGAGCAGCATCACTAAAGATAATGGGTTGTCCCAAATTCACCAAGCCAAGAAACGGGATTTCAGCAATAAAAAAAGCCCGGGCAAGCCGGGCTGTGTTTGACGATCAGGTCGATGATTACTTCTCAGCGGACTTCGCGAGAACAATCAGTTGCTCGATTTTGCCGCCGGCCTTCTCGATCTTCTCGATGGCAGAACCGGAAAACCGGTGAGCATGGACAGTGATCTTCTTAGAGATCTCGCCATTGCCGAGGACCTTCAGCACATCGTAGTTACCTTTGATGATACTACGCTCGGCGAGAACTTGCGGATTGACGACGTCGCCGTCATTGAACATCTCATCGAGTTGAGAAAGGTTGATGATCTTGACGACTTCTGCGTTGTAGCGGTTATTGAAACCACGCTTGGCGACTCGCATGTAGAGTGGAGTCTGACCGCCGGTGAACCCGCGGCGTGCAGCGTGACCCGAGCGGCTGCTGTGACCTTTGTGACCGCGCGAAGCAGTCTTACCCATACCAGAGCCGATACCTTTACCACGGCGTTTGGGACGCTTGTGTTTGGTAATTCCCTGGTGGACGTCGTTAATGATCATGGCTGGATACCTAAAGGCTTGGTCACACGAAAAAGCTTAGTTACAGTGCCGGAGAGAAGACTTTTGTCTGCTGTCTCAAACGGCAGAAACCGCATCCAAATGAATGCGGTGACTACGAATAAATAACTGAATTGTCTTAGAGGTCAACACCGCGGAGGCGGGCGACTTCTTCCTTCGTGCGGAGCTTAAGAAGCCCATCGAAGGTGGCTTTGACCAGATTGACCGGGTTGGTTGAACCACGAGCCTTGGTCAAAATATCTTTGATGCCGAGTGACTCAACAACAGCACGAACGCTGGCACCGGCGATAATCCCTGTTCCTGGGCTGGCTGGGAGCAACAGGACGCGAGCTGCACCGAAACGACCTTCAACCTGGTGAGGAATGGTCGTACCACGGAGAGGAACGCGAACTCGCTTGCGATTCGCGTACTTAGTGGCTTTGTCGACAGCGACTGGAACTTCGACAGCCTTGCCGTAGCCCCAGCCCACTTCTCCGTCACGGTTACCAACAACTACCATGGCTGCGAAGCTAAAGCGACGGCCCCCTTTGACGACGCAAGCACAGCGTCTAATTTGGACGACCTGCTCATCAGAACCACCACGAGATTCGCGAGGTTCACGTGGTCCGCGTCGCTCGCGGCCACCACCACCTTCAGATTGTGATTCGGAACCAGTTTCAGTAGCCAAGGGAATGCTCCGTGTCGCTTATCAATCAGACTTGTGTTTTGTGAGGATTAGAATTCCAGCCCGCCTTCGCGAGCGGCTTCAGCCAAGGCAAGAACGCGGCCGTGATAGCGATAAGGACCGCGATCGAAGGCAACCTTGGTAATACCTTTTTCTTTGGCTCGTTCGGCAATCAGTTTGCCAATCGACTGAGCCATCGCGACGGTCCCAGCATATTTGCCAGAACCACCAATGGAAGACTCCATCGTGCTCGCAGAGACGAGAGTCTGTTGAGCCTCATCGTCGATGATTTGAGCATAGATATGGCGATTGCTGCGGAAGACCGACAGACGCAATTGGCCAGACGCACGCAATGTGTTACGAACCCGAAAAGTTCTTCGGGTGCGGCGTTTGACGATACGGGCTCGGAGTTTCATTAGGTCACCAGGTGAACTGCGATAGTGCTGCTGAGGTGAACCGCCTCGTAAGACGGATCAAGTTCCCACCAAGAGGCGGGTTGGGAAAAGTTCCCACTATATCAAACTGAAAGCAATTGCCAAGCGAGAACGCCATACGGCGTCTGCCATTACTTGGCGAACGCCTTTCCTGCCTTCCGGCGGATTTTCTCGCCAGAGTAGCGGATGCCTTTACCTTTGTAGGGTTCTGGCGGACGGACTCGTCGGATATCAGCGGCAAATTGGCCAGCAGCCTGCTTGTCAGTGCTCTTGATGACAACCAGCGTGGCTGATGGGCATTCGCAGCTAACGTTGGGCGGAACAGGCAGGACGATCGCGTTGGCGAAACCAACCTGAAGGCTGATTGCCTTGCCCTTCATCGTGGCTTGATAACCGACACCGACAACTTCCAGACGCTTCTCATACAGGTTAACAACGCCACTGACCATGTTATTGATCAGATTACGAGTCAAACCATGAAGAGCACGGTTGTCGCGATTGTCGTTAGGACGCTCGACGGTCACTTCACGGCTGTCAGCAGCGTAGGTCACCTTCATGTTCGGGTGAGCATCCATCTCCAAAGTGCCTTGAGGCCCTTTGACGGTGATGTGGTTTCCCTTGAGCGTCACTTCGACGTTCTTTGGGACCACGACGGGTTGTTTTCCGATTCTCGACATGATCAGTCTCGATTGCTGCGTAAGTCAGAACAGTGATTGCTGGGAATAATCTCGAAGCGAGACTTTAGTAGATCTGGCAGAGGACTTCGCCGCCGACATTTTGAGCCTTGGCTTCACGGTTGCTGAGAATGCCTTTATTGGTCGACAGGATCGTGACACCCATGCCCTGCATGACCTGCTTCAGCTTGGTGATCTCTGTGTAGACACGGCGTCCTGGCTTGCTGACTCGCTCGACGTGCTGAATCACTTTTTCGCCGTTCGGACCATATTTCAGGTTGATGCGAAGCACATTCTGCGGAGGCTGTTCAACAACTTCGAAGTCCCAGATATAACCTTCGCGTTGCAGAGCCTCGGCGATACCCTTCTTCTCACGAGAATAAGGCATATCAACGAAAGGACGCTCAACGGCA
>SXGT01068108.1_pt1 | contig 15271 bp, 12 predicted proteins | sample 3176221 | NCBI WGS metagenome assembly SXGT01 (sample SAMN11356862, study PRJNA531348) | freshwater metagenome | isolation source: freshwater sample F1-120 | place: China: Fuxian Lake, Yuxi | collected 2017-12-25
CTGGCAAACTTGGCGACGAAAGAGCATACTGTTTTCATGGCATCCGCTTTCGGAATGACTGCTGGTAACAATCATTTTCGGAAGTTGGATGCCTGTTTTCACTATCCAAGGGTTGCGGGCGAAGCCCGCGTTAGGAATTGGCGACGAAGATCGCCTTGTGGCCGATGTCGCGGAAGTCGCGCGCCCCGTAGCGCCACATCATCTCGTAGACATCGTTCAACGTACTCATGCGCGCGACCTGAGCGATGGCGCGGTCGGCGTTTTCGCTCTCCCAGTTGTCCATCGCGGCGCGGAAATTGCGCACGGCCTGCTCGGGCGCGGGCAGGCGATCGTCCGCCAAGGGGGCCATGCGCCAGTCTCCTTCCTGGGCGTTGCGCGCTTGCGAGGCCTTGAAATTGTCCAGAGCCCAAAACAACGGCAGCCAGCGGTCGCGATCCTGGGCCGCGAGGCTGGCGATGTGCGCGGAATTGACGACCAGCACCGCGTGAAACTTGAAGCCAACCGGCCGAGGCTGAATGCCGCGCACGCCGGCGAGCATCAAGGCGCCGAGGATGTGTTGATAGCTCGCGCCAGTGCGGATGCGCGTCGCGATCTCTTCGAGCAGGCGATTGCGCGGCGTGTCCTCGACGAGACGCACGAGCGCGTCAAGATCGCCTTCGACGGGAGCGATGGAACGCTGCACTTGCTGGGCGGACAGTGCGGGCAGGTTGTCGAGAAACGCGAAATCAGCCGCCGCAGCGACTGCGCCGGCGGTTGCGGTCCGCGTGAGAAACGCGCGCCGAGTGGACATGGTGATACTCCCGTGCGGAAGAGGGTTACGGGAAAAATTGTTGCCGCTGGCAGCTATTCGTTCGATGGGTCGGGATCGTTCTCGTCGAGACTTTGGCGAAACGCTTCGTTCTTCTTGACGCCGCGGTAGATCATGAAGCCGACGATACCGAGCATCGAGTAAGGGACGGCGAGCATGAGATAGATGCTCTGGTTCATGGCCGCGGGGAAGTTGTCCTTGTCGTCATCCGGTTCGGTGGCGTTGGAGTTCGCGATCGCCTCGGCGCACAGCGGGCATGCGCATACAGTCATCGGCGCGACGAACGTCAACGCGATGAAGGCGAGAGCAAGGATGAAGCGCAGCCCATTCATGTTTGACCTCATTAGCATTGTAGCAGGCAAGTCGCTGATAGGCACGCCAGGCCTTGTCGATTTAGCGCCGCGCGAAACCGCAAGCGGACAGGGCAGCGATTCAGCGCGGCGTCACCACTCGATCCGATAGAGCATCCAATAGACCACAACGCCTGTCACCGACACGTAGAGCCACATCGGCAGCGTCCAGCGCGCCAGCTTGACGTGAATTTTCCGCGCGTCGCGCAGGCCCTGCACCGTGATGGTCAGCGCCAGCGGCGCGACGGCGATTGCCAGGATTGTATGCGACAGCAGGATCGTGAAATAAACCCAGCGCGCCCAGCCTTCGCCGCGAAAACGCATCGGTTCCATGTGCAAGACGACGAAGTGATAGAAAAGATAGCTCGACAGGAACACCATCGATGTGGCGAGGGCCAATAGCATCACGATCTTGTGCAGCGTCTCGTAACGCAGACGAATCGAGATCCAACCGAGGATCAGCAGCACGGTACACGTCGAGTTGAGGAGCGCATTGAACCAGGGCAGATCGGCCGCGGCAATCGGGATGCGCTGGCGCATGCGCAGGGCGTCGATCTCGCGCGTAAGGGTCTCGACGGCGTGGTCGTCGGCGCCGTTGACGTAGCCGACGATGATGCCTTCGGAGTCGATCAAGAGCAACCGCACGGAATGATCGAGCATCTCTCCGGCTGCGCCGTTGGCGCGCACGTTTACCATGTTGTAGAAACTGAGCCGAACGATCTCATGAACGCGCTGCCCATCGGCATCGGCGAGGAAGAGCCATTGATCCAGATCGGCATTCTGATACGCGGCGAATTCTTTGAGGATGTGCGGTTCGCCGTAATGCAGGGCGATGCTGACGAGGCGGATGTCCTTCTTGCCGCGGTAGATCTCTTGTAGCCGTTTCATCGCGGGGTTGGCTTTGCTGCACTCGTTGCAGCCGGGATAGAAGAATTGCACGATCCAGATGGAGCCGCGCAGCTCGACGGGGCTTGCCGGGATGCCGTCGAGATTGCGCAGTGAGAAGTTGCCGACGGGGACGCCGTGTTTCGTGAATCGATCATGAGGCTGCGCGTACGCCGAACTTGCGAGGACGGCGAGGGCGGCCAACGCGATGGCGGGGTACATCGTGGCACCGGAGTACTCCCGCGCAGCGTTGCGCTCATCGCGGGGCTTGGGATTACTTGTCGTAGAACGGCACAGCGCTTTCGGGATAGGCGTGCCATGCGAGCGCGGCGTCGATCGACAGGATGATGACCATCATCACCGTCACCACGCAGACAGGCAAAATGATGCAGTAAAGCTTGCCCCAGTCGAACTTCAAGTGCATGAAGATCGCCGCGACCAGAGTCGCCTTGACGGCCGCGACGGCCATGATGATGCTGGCGCCGGTGAGATTGTTCTCGCCGAAGATGCGGTTGATGATGAACGACAGCGCCGTACACACGCACAGAGCGCCGAAGACGTACATGTAGAGATGGAAGCTCGGCCCGGCGTGGTCGTCGTGGTGAGCGTGTTGGTCGGCCATGTGATACTCCCTATCGACCCCCACCATTCGCTGCGCTCATGGTGGGGTTTGAACATCATACCAAATACAAAAGCGGAAACAGAAAGATCCAGACGATATCGACAAAGTGCCAGTACAGACCGGTCAATTCGAGGTCGATATCGTTGTCTGGCCCGAACTTGCCGAGCAGAGCCGCGATCAAATAAATCCCGAAGACGACGAGTCCACCCAAAACGTGCAGGGCGTGAAAGCCAGTCATCGCGAAGTAGCTCGACGCCCACAGGTTGCCGTAGGGGATCGAGTAGGACACATGAACGTGCGGATCGGCTTCGAGGATGCCTTTGACGTTGGCGGGGATCGGCGGCATGTCGCACATGTGTTTTTCCAGATGCTTGGTGCCGACGATGCGCTCGTTGACCTGCTTCGGCGTGAGCTTGTCGAAGTCGGCGAGCAGGTCCTTGACCAGTTTCTTCGCTTCGTCGTTGACGCCGCCGTGCGCGTCGATGTGATCGAGTTGCTCCTTGACGACGCGCTTGAACTTGTAGTGGTGGGCGCTGTTCTTGTCATCCTTCAGCTCGAAGACGCGGCCCGGCAGGATGTTGTGCTCGATCTTCGCCTTATACTCGAACGCCTTGACGACGAGGAAGACGCAGCCCAGGGCGAGCGTGATGCCGAGGTAGAGGGTCGCCTTTTTGACGAGCGCTTTCCGGTCCGCACCTTCCTTCTTGCGCGCCTCGCTCAGGCACCAGTGGCACAGGACCACGGTCAAGCTGGAGCAAATCAGGACGAACGTGTTGAACGCGCCGATGAATTCGCTCAGGTGAACCTCGTGCGGCGACGGCCAGGGGGTCGTTTTCGTCGGCTGCCCGTTGCGCAGCAGCATATAAGTGCCGATGATGGCGGCGAAGAAGGTGATTTCCGTCACCAGGAAAATCCACAGCGCAAGTTTGCCGTTGGGCAGCGGCAGGCCCATGTGGAGTTGCGGCGAATGTGCGGCGTCGTGTGCCATAATATTTGTCCCCGTCTTCGTTTAGTGCTCGCGTGATTTCGTGCGGTTACTGACGCATGAACGCGAGCGCAAAACGACGACGAATCATGTCTGTGCCATCATGAAGCGAATCCAACGTTCCAGTAGCAAGAGCGCCAGCACGCTCGGCAAATAGATGAGCGAGGCGTGCAGTACCTTGCGCGCTTTGCCGTCCGTCGGCGCCAGCGCAAACGCCCACACCCAGCGTAGGAAGAACAGGCCCAGTCCGGCCGCGCCGAAGCCGTACATCAGGCTTGCGTTGCCGAGGAGAACCGGCAGCAGGCTGATCGGAATCAAGGCGAGCGTGTACTGCATCATTTGCCGGCTCGTGGCGGCGCCGTCCTCATCGAGGCCCGGCAGCATCTTGAGGCCGGCGCGGGCGTAGTCCGCGCGATAAATCCAGGCGATCGCCAGGAAGTGCGGCACTTGCCAGATGAACACGATCAAGAACAGCACCAACGCGGCCAAGTCGAGCGAGCCGGTCATCGCGGTCCAACCAATCACGGGTGGCAATGCGCCGGGGACGGCGCCGATCAGGGTATTCAGCGTCGTCTGCTTCTTGAGCGGCGTGTAGACGAAAACGTAACTGAGCAGCGTGACCAGCGTGACGACGGCGGCCAGCCAGTGCGTCAGTAGGATCAGCATATAGCCTAGCCCGATGACGCTGCACGCAATGCCGAAGCTGAGCACTTCCGCCGAGGACAATCGGCCGGCGGGGAGCGGGCGGTTCTCGGTGCGGCGCATCAGCGCGTCGGTATGTCGTTCGAGCCATTGGTTGAGGGCGCTGGCCCCCGCGGCGACAAAGGCCACGCCGACGAGCACATGCAGCAGTTGCGCGACGTCGAGCGCCCCCTGGCTGCCCAAAAGTGCGCCGATGCCGACGGTGAACAGCACCATCAAGGCGATGCGCGGCTTCGTCAGTTCAAGGACATCGAGCCAACGCGGGTGCGTCATTGGCAGCGTCTCATTCATCACGGCGGCGGTTTTCATCGTACCCCCTCCCATTGACGTGGAAGGACGGTGATCGTTTCGGACGCTGCCACGGGGCGGCGATTGGCGACGAGCGCAACCAGTACGGTCGCCGCGAACAGCAGCGTGCCGCCGAGGTAGTGCGCGGCGCGCATCCACTCCGCGTGCATCGGCATCGGGACGAGTTGCGGCAAATCGGCTTGCGGCACGTGGAAGCGCGCTAGCCATGATTCGATGCCGAGCATGATTTGCACGACCAATAATACCTTGATGGACATGCGTGGCGTGGCGTATTGCTCGCGCGTCTCGCTTGCGCGGATCAAAGTGAGGAGCCAGATCAGCGCTCCAACCACGATGAAGGCGCCGAATAGATGCCCGCGTGGACCGACGATAGATTCCTGATGCCGAACCATGCCGCCGAGCAAAAGCTGGACAAAGACGAGCAGCATCGTCACGATCGACCAACGCTGCAGGGCCGTCGAGGTCTCCGTTCGCATCGTCCCCCAGCGGCGCGACGTGAACAACGCCAGGGTCACCAGCGTCGCGAACACGATCTGAGCGAACATGCCGTGGATCATCGCGAATGTTCGACCATGGAGCGCGTGGTAATCGACGCGAAAGATGCCGAGCAGACCTTGAATACAAATGAGCGTCAACGCGCCGAGGGCGAGCCAACCCATCCATGCGCGACGGTCGAAGAACCAGCAGCAAATTGCCAGGGCAATGCCGCACATGCCGACGAGGAACCCGAAGCTGCGGTGGCCATATTCGAGAAGGAAGGCGAATTCACTGTTTTCCAGAAGACGGCTTACGATGACCCACGGAGCGCGGAAGCCTTCCCGATCAATCAGCGCTACGCCGGGGCCGTGGCTCGTGACGCCCGCGCCGAGGAACAAGAGCGGCAGCGTCAGGAGCACGGTCAGCACGGCGAGAGCGTGCAGCCAGCGCGGCGAAACAGGGGTATGCGGATCGGACTGCATGGTTTTTCACGTTTGCCGTTTAGCGCTTGCAGCGAAGCACGCCAGGTATTGACGCTTCACCGCGAGCGCGAAACGAATGACAATTCAATGGTGCGTTGCGCCGACCCCCTCGGATTTCTCGGTTTGCGCGAAGCTGTCCTTGTTGCCAAATTCGCCGTACACGTAGGGCCAGCTGTGCACGATCGGCACGGTGTCGAAGTTGCCGTGCCCAGGAACCGGATCGCCCGTCGTCCATTCGAGCGTGTTGGAGTTCCACGGATTGCGTGTCGCCCGCGGCCCAAGAAACAAGCTCCACAGGAAGTTGAGCACGAAGATCAACTGCACGGCGCCAAGGATCAACGCCGAGATGCTCATGAATTCGTTCAAGGGGATCAAGCGGCCTTCGAGAGCGCCGGCGGTGATGTCCGGAATGCGCCGCCGCAAGCCCGCGACGCCGGCCATGTGCATCGGGAAGAACACGCAATTCGCGAAGATGAACGTCAAGAGGAAGTGCGCCTTGCCGAGGGTTTCGTTCATCATGCGGCCAAACATCTTCGGGAACCAGTAATAGATCGCGCCGAAGATGCCCATCAAGCTGCTGGTGAAAAGCACGTAGTGAATGTGGGCTACGATAAAATACGTATCGTGGATGTAGATATCGACGGGAGTGGCGGCCATGAAGATGCCGGACAGCCCGCCGATGATGAACAGCGACACGAAGGCGAGGGCGAACAGCATCGGCGTCGTCAGTTGCAGGTTGCCGCGATAGATCGTGCCGAGCCAGTTGAAGACTTTGACGGCGGAAGGCAGGGCGATCATCATGGTGGCGACCATGAAGCCCGTGCCGAGGCGCGGGTCCATGCCGGACTGGAACATGTGATGGCCCCAGACGATGAAGCCCAGCCCCGCGATGCCGGCGACCGAGTAGATCATGGCGCGGTAGCCGAACAGCGGGCGGCGGGCGAACGTCGAGAGGATGTCGGAGACCATGCCCATCGCCGGCAGGATCATGATGTACACAGCCGGATGGGAGTAGAACCAAAACAAGTGCTGCCAAAGGAGCGGTTGCCCGCCGCCGACTTCGGGCGACCAGTTGCCGAAGGTCAGGCCGTCGGGCAGGAAAAAGGTGGTGCCGAGCGTCTTGTCGAGCAGCTGGAAGATCAGGGCGACCGTGAGGACCGGCAGCGCAAAGGCCTGAAGGATGGCGGTGATGAACATGGCCCAGATGGTCATGGGCATGCGATAGAGGGTCATGCCGGGAGCGCGCATGTTGATGATGGTCGTGATGTAATTAACGGAACCCATCATCGAGCCGACGCCGACGCACAACAGCGAGATGAGCCAGAGGACCTGTCCGCGGCCGGAGCCTGGAGCGGCGGGGGAATCGATGCCTTCGCCGGCGCCCATGGTAATGCTGGACAGGGTCGGATAGCCGGTCCAGCCCGAGGCCGCAGCGCCGCCATCGACGAAGAACGACAGCGTGATCAAGACGAACGCGGGCCACAGCACCCAGTACGACATCATGTTGAGCTTGGGAAACGCCATGTCGGGGGCGCCGATCATCAACGGGATCGTGAAGTTGCCGAACGCGCCGGTCAGGAACGGGATGATGACGAAGAAGATCATCACCGAGGCGTGCATCGTGAAGAGCATGTTGTAGAACGATTCGGACATGCGGCCGCCGTTGTCCACGAACCAGCCGCTGATGATCGGCACTTCCGCGTGTGGCCAGGCGAGCTGGATGCGCACTAAAAGCGCGAGGATGCCGCCCAGTCCCAGAAAGATGATGCTGGTGAATAGGAACTGGATGCCGATGATCTTGTGATCTTCGGAGAAGAAATACTTGCGGATGAAGCTCAGCTCCGGATGGGCGTGAGCGGTTCCGTGGGTGGCGTGGGGATCCATGTTATCGAACCTCTTCCATTTTTCGTTTAGCGTTCGGGATGCCCTATCGGTTAGCTTGGCGCTGCAACGCGAGCGCTAAACGATGAGCGGCGGAACAATCAATTGCGCTTGTGAAAAGCGCTTTCGGCCTTTTTCAGCCAATCGACGAACTCGGCCATGTCCTTGTGGACGTAGACGCGGCCGATCATGCGGTAATGGCCCCAACCGCATAGCTCGGCGCAGGCGATGTCGTAAGTGTAGTTCAGGTCTTCTTTGCCCGTTTCGGGATTGATGCCGTCCTGATAGCGTTGGCTCTTTTCGTCCCACTTGACGTTGACCGTCTTGGTCTTGGCGGGATCAAGCGTCTTGAACCAGACGGGGATCATCTTGCCCGGCAATGCGTCCTGTTTGACGCGGAAGTTGGGCAGGTTAAAGCTATGAATGACGTCGCGCGTGGTGAGATGCACGGCGACCGAGTGATTCTGCCAGATGTGCAATTCGTTGACGACGAGAATGTCGTCGGCGTGGGGCATTTTGCCGAACGAATCGTAATCGCCTTTGTTTTTCGGCGCGTCCATCTTCCAGTCCTTCGTGAAGCGTGCGACGCTGGGATAGCGCATGCGCCACTCGAATTGGCGGGCGCTGACGGCGATTTGCAGCGGCGGCGTTTTCTCCTCGTCGGTCTTGCCCGCAAATTTGGCGCTATCCCACGCCGCCATTTGATTGCGCGAGGCGTACTTGATGTCGGCCCAGGTCTTGATCTGCGCGAAGGAGATGTAGATCAGGATGGCGGCGGGCACGAGCGTCCAGGCCATTTCGACCTTGTGCTGGCTGTCGAGCAAACCCGTGAGCGGCTTGAGGAAACCGGCGACGTCCGCGTTCTCGTTGACCGGGCGTTTGCCGTCCTGGCTCGTGTATTGCCACATGAAGCCGACAAGGATTGCTTCGGTGAGGATGAAGAAGAAGGTGGTGATCCAGAGGATGACGTAAAAGAGGAAATCGACCTCGGCGGCGTGCGCGGAGACGCCGTCGGGCATCCACCAGCCCATGAGCGGCGAGATGGCGAAACCGATCAGGCACGCCAGCATGGTCGCGCCGAACAGGATACTCCAGAACTTGTTGCCCACGTATATATCTCCTGTCAGCCGCTGGCGGCTTTGCGTTCGGATGATGCTTTGCGAACGCTAAGCCGCAAGCGGCGTTCTGTCTAGTCAAGCTGGATGCCCAGTTGTTTGCGCATGGAGGGATAGGGGACGTTGGAGACGAAGTTGACGAGATCCCAGATGTATTCTTCGTGTCCTTTGAAGGTCTTGCCGAACGCCGCCATGCCGGAGCCGTTGATGCCGGAATGCACGCGATAGTAGATGTCCACGGGCCGTTTGCCGCCGCGGAGGTTGCCGAGCGAAAGGTTGTTGGGCCGGACGAGGGTGCCCCATTCATCGAAGCGATAGCGGGCTTCGCGGCCGAAGTTGGTATGGCAGCTGGCGCAGTTCGCCCCCTTCAAATACAGCTCGGCCTTGGTCAGCGCCTCGGCGGCGAAGGCTACTTTCTCGAGTTCGGGCAACTCATCCTTCACTACGGCTTGATCAGCTTTTTCCTTGTCGGTCAAAGCGATCTTGGCCAGGGCTTCCTCGGCGATCTTCGGGTCGGCCAGCTTGGCGGCCGCACGTTTGGCTGCCAGCGCGTCCACGAGCTTTTTCCCTGCCTTCTCGGTTTTGGCGAGCTTCAACGCATGGTACCTCTGAAAATCCACCGACGGCTTGGCGGCGAAAATCTGCTGCCCGCGCTGCACCGAGGCGGCGAGGGCCTTGGGATCATTCGAATCGTATGGATACTGGGCTGGACGGATCGCGCGATCAGGCTGTTGCGAGACGGCCCAGTATTGTTCGAGGTAGACCTTCAGGAAGATCTTCGCCTTGGCGGGGATCTTATCTTGTTGATTCCACACGAGCGCGCCCTTTTCGTCTTCGAAATCCTTGAGCACGTAGTATTCGACCTGGCCGCGCAGGCTGAGGTGAATGACGTAACTGATGAGCGATTCGAGTTCCTCGTCCTTGAGCAAGTTGAACGTGGGCATCGCCGTGCCTTCGAGCCCTTGCCGAAGCGTGCGCATCAAATCGGTGCGTGACGGCGGCATGCCGGAGTCGGTGGTCTGATCGACGGATTGGAATTTGAACATGCCCTGGCGGAAGTCGCGCGGATGCGGGTTGATCCAGCGCGACGTCGGCCCACGCCCGTCCCCGGCGACGCCGTGGCAGTGCAGGCAGTGGATGCGATAGCGCGTGCTTCCCAGCGCCAGCATCTTGTCGTCAACCTTCAGGTCCTTGGTGGCCGACTCGTCGCATTCCGCTGCCTTGGCATTGACGACAGGCTTGGCCGGCGTGCCAAAGAGGAGTTCGAGGGCATCCTCCAGCTCCTTGCGGTCGTTGGCGTTCAATCGGGCGGGATCGCGCAACGCTTTTTCGTCGAGCTTGGAACGCTTGGCGTAATAGGGATGATCGGGCTTCTGGATGTCTTCAACCTTCATCAACGGGAAGATGCCAGGGCGATCGGGATCGTAACGTTCGTCGCCAAGCTCCGAGGTTTTGATCGTGATGATCGGATCCTGGCGAATGCCGTACTTGAGGTTCGGGGAATACGCCTGATGCGGATCGAGACCGCAGCCGGTGAGCGCGAAGGAAAGACAGGCGATGCCCGCGACGGCGAATTGTGACGAACGAGTCATAGGCCATCCTGCGAAGAAATCAACGCGGCAATGGTTTGGGAGAATGTAATTGTGCTTTTGTACGGCTCGCGCGCCTGCCGTCAAGCACACGGACAATTCACTTGCCTGTCGCACAGTTTGCCCGGGCAAGTTTCGTGCCGTCGTGGTCGGCGTTCGTAGAATCATGTTCGCGGCCGCTTCCCTCTTAGCGCTCGCGATGAAGGGCCATTTGCTTCGCGCTTCATCACGACCGCTAAGCGGGGAGGGACGGACCCAATTACGAGAACGCACGCAAATACGCTTCTCGTTTTCGAGAATAAATGAGGGGAGCATGCTTGTTCCAATTGGCCGTATTTTGCAACTGATCGGCTTGCTCATCCTCCCCATCGCGATCGCCGGACAGGCGACGAACGCCATGTCGGAGGGACGCATGTTGATGTGGGCGGGCGTCGGCGTCGTGATCTTCGGCGGCGGCTGGATGCTGCAACAATCGGCGGGCAGGAAATAAACCAGAGCCAGAATCAAAGGCGAAGTGTGCGGGCGAACTTAGCTTACGCTTCTGGCCTTGATCCCGTATCATGGAAGCGTCGCATCTCCCGCTTCGATTTCACGCAGATCCTCCATGAAGATCTCCCTAACATCGCGATGCTGCCTCGCACTCGCACTGTTGACTTCGCCCGCTTTTTCCCAAGAGCCGGCAGCGGTGCGCAAGACCGTGTTGCCGAGCCTCGATTCGCAGGTGGCGGCCCGGATCGTGGCGCTGGATGCACGCCTGAATCCGGTACACTCGCCGAGTCTGGCGGTCGGGCTGCTCGGGCAGTTGGCGTCGCCGGATCTTGCGAATTTGGCGCCGATCCTGGCCGATGAACGCAACAACGCCGTCTGGGAGCAACTCGCCGAGGACTACCATCGCACGACCGTCGAATCGGGGGACGCCCTCGTCACCTTGTCGGAGACTCCGCCGCGCGCGAGGGTCGCCTGGCATAGCGGCCAGGTGCGTCGGCTGTGCCACGAACGGCTCGCGAAATTGCCGCGCTCCGTGCTGGAGCAATATCGGCAGCGCGTCGATGCCGAGGCGCGTGCGCTTTTGGCGCAGGGGCGGCAAACGCGCTCGTCGCTGCCGCTGCGCCGTCTGGTGGACGATCTCTTCTGTAGCAGCGTGGGCGACGAGGCGCTCGATCTACTGGGCGATCTGGCCTTCGAGCGCGGCGACTTCGACGAAGCCCGACACTGGTGGCGCCTGCTTGCGCCGGGGGATCACGAGCACCACGAGTTGCTGCGTTTTCCCGATCCGAAAGTCGATCTGGTGCGCGTGCAGGCGAAGCTCGTCCTTGCGTTTTTCTTTCAAGGCCGGCTCGATGAAGGCCGCGCCGACCTCGCTGAGTTCCGCCGCCGGTATCCCGACGCGGCCGGCGCGCTCGCCGGGCAGAATGGCGTTTATGCCAAGATCCTCGATAAATCGCTGGCCACGCTGGTGCAGGCGAAAATCCGCAACAACGACGAACCGTGGACGACCTTCGGCGGCGATCCGACGCGCAATCGCGTGCTGTCCCAGGCGCCATTCGTCCCTCTGTGGGAAGATGGCCCGACCTGGCGCGTCAAGCTGCCGACGCTGGCCCGCGCCGGCACGGAACCGCTCGTCGAGCGTGCGACTCCCCTGCGGAGCCTGGCATTTCATCCCGTCATCGTCAATCAGCAGATTCTCATCGCCGATCATCGCTCGGTCATCAGCTATCATCTGACCACAGGCAAAGAACTGTTCCGCTACGACCTCAAGACTGCGGGGCTGATTGATCCCGGCGTCGGCCTCGACGCCAAGCTGTTGCTGCCGCGTTTCACCTTATCGGCGGATCAAGAGCGCGCCTACGTTCGGCTCGGCCGGCATGAGATCGGCGCCCGCAACCTCGAGAAAGCCGGGGCGAGCTACCTCGTCTGCCTTGACCTGACCCAGCCGGAGCGCGCCAAGAAACGCGAGCTGTGGCACATCCGCGCCGGCGGCGCCGACAAGACGCACGCCTTTTTCGAGGGTTCGCCCCTGGTCCGTGACGGGCGCATCTACATCGCGCTGAGCAAGCTCGCCGGCGGACGCACCTCCACCTCGATCGTCTGCTACGACACGCTGGGCCGACAACGCTGGACGCGCGAAGTGTGCGACATTCCGGAGTTCGACGTGGACGGCTCCAGCGTGCGCCAACGGCAACACTTGCTGACGTGGGCGGCCGGGCAGATCGTCTATTGCGCGCACGCCGGCGCGATCGTGGCGGTCGATGCGTGGACGGGGCAGCCGAGCTGGGGCGTGCGCTATCCAAGCCGTGGGCCGCTCACCGCGGACCTGGATCCGTCGCCGCGCGATTTGGCGCCGTGCCTGGCGGGCGAAGGGCACGTGTTCGCGGCGCCGCTGGACAGCGATCGTCTCTTTTGCCTGGATGCCGTCAGCGGGTCGGTGCGCTGGGAGCTGGAAGGCGTCGAGATCGGCCATCTGCTCGGCACGGGACACGGCCGGCTTTATGCGACGACGCGCGACGGCGTCATGGCGGTCGAAGTCGACAGCGGTCGGATCGCCTGGGCCCAGCCGACGGACGGCAAACTTCCGAGCCTAGGGCGCGGCCTGATCGCGGGCGGCTGGCTGTTCTGGCCGACGCGCGACGCTCAGCTTCCGGGCCGGGCCGTCACGCTCTCGAACGGCCGCCAGCAGCGGGAGGTTGACGTGCCGGGGGAGCCGTCGTACTTCGAGCCGTCGCTGCTGCACAATCTACCAGCGGGCAACTGGGCGTTCGGCCAGGGCTGCCTGGCGATCGCGGGGGCCAGTGAGCTGATCGTCTATGTGCCGAGCCATCGTCTGCCGATGGAACCACGACCCCAAGCTCGCATCGAAATGCTCTACCAACAAGCGCGGCGGCACGCAAGCGCCGGCGATAACGCTGAGGCGATTGCGAGCTATCAGCAGCTCGTGGACGCGACGAAACAGGATCGCCATGCCGAGGCGTGGCGTCAATTAATCGCCGCGCGTTTGAAGTTGCTGGGCCGGAAGGGCGAGGCTCCCGCCGAGTCGAAACGTCCGGAGCCGTCGCGTCCGAAAGGTTCGGCAGGAGTCTCGCCCTCCCGTGTTAGCTTGCCGCTGGTGCGTGCGTGGTCGCACGACGATGGCCGCGCGTGGCACGTCGACGCGGATGACGATCGCGACGATTGCTTCTTTTGCACGCAACCCGGTCAGGTGACGTGCCGTGCCCTGGAGGATGGCGTGCAGCGTTGGCGGCAGAAATTGACGTTCGAGCCGGTATGGTTCGGGCGTTGGCGCGATCTCGTCGTCATCGGCGGCGCCGACGCCGTGTTGGCCCTGCGCGTCGTCGATGGCGACGCCGTGTGGACGTTCGCCGCACCGTCGCGGCGTTGGCGTGTCGGCAGCGTCGTCGCTGGCGTTCCGAAGCTCGCCAACGTCACGGCCGGGTTCGTGCACTTCTCGCGTTGGGACGATACGCTGCTTTTGCTCGACGATCATCAGCGCTTCCTCCGGCTCCGCCTTGATACGGGCGAGGTCGCCTGGCAACATGCGTCGGCTGCCGCGACTCTGCGCCCGCTTGAGGTTGGTTTTGCACCATATGCGAAATGCGTCGGAGCGAAACTGTTGGCGCAGAAAGTGACCGGGCAGGCGATCTGGCTGGAGAAAGCCGCGACGCCAATGCGTGAGCCGATGCGTATGTGGTCGCAAGCGCCTGCTCTGATCGAGAATCGCCTGATTGTTGCCGGAGAGCCGGGCCGTATCGACGCTCTTGGATTATCTCCGCAGGGCAAGGATCTGTGGACGTTCCAAACGCCATGGCCGCGCTCGTTGACGGGCGAATCATGTCGCTTGATCCACAAGGACACGGTTCTTCTCGCCCTGGTTCCGCGCAATGAAGGGCCGGAACTCGTCCGCCTGGAGCCCGAGCGCGGCGTGTTGCTTTGGACTATCTCAGCGCGGCAACTGGCGGATCGGCTGGATGTCGAATCGATTTGCGTCGGCGATACGTCGTTCTTTTACGTGCAAGCGGGAATACTGCACGCACGGTCCCTGAACGACGGCACGTTGCAATGGACGCTGCCGTTACTCGGACGAAACGTCGAGGCGCAACGCTGGCGTCTCCGTTATTCGAAACACTTCCTGGCGGTTCATCCCGTGGCTAAGTCGAGGGATGAGGCGTTCTCCATCGGTTTCGTCGATCCGTGGGAGGGACGTTGGCAGCAGCGGCTCACCTTCGAGGGTGGGCACGGCGTCGGCGACGTGTGCTGGTCCAACCAACGCCTGGTCGTTTCGGTCGCGGGCAGGATTTATGGTTTTCGCGGCCTCGATCACGAATAATGCTTCACCAGCCGCGAACAATCCGGTAGCATAAATCAAGCCGTCGGCGCCTCTGCGCTCGCTGACGAAGCATCATCGATCCTGGTTCCCGAACAGGAGTTTGGGAACGAGAGAATTAACTAAATCGAGAGTTCACTCCATGAAAGCCGATGTCGTCACCGTTCGTTGCAAGGCCTGTCAGACCCCCCTGCAAGTGCCGGCGGGAGGCAAGCGATTATGCGCTTGCGGAACCTGGGTCGCCGCGCCGCCGGCCGTGGTCGTGGACGAGCCGATCGCACTTGCGCGGACGGAGGAAATGCGCCCGCCGATTGTGACGGTGACGCCGACCGTTATTCCCACCGCCAGCGCCGCGCCGGCCGCCCAGGCGCCAACCTCCTGGCCGCGCATCGAAGGCGATCTCTCCGCCATCGAACGGCTCAACGACGGCTATCGCCGCATCACCAAGGAGCTCGCCAAAACGATCGTCGGCCAGACCGACGTTATCGAACAATTGCTGATCGCCGTCTTCGCGAAAGGCCACTGCCTGCTGGTCGGCGTGCCCGGCCTGGCGAAGACGTTGATGATCCGCGCCCTGTCCGACGCGCTCAATCTGAGCTTTAGCCGTATCCAGTTCACACCGGACTTGATGCCGTCCGACATCACCGGCACCGAGGTGTTACAGGAAGACAAGACGACCGGCCAGCGTATCTTCAAGTTTCTGCCTGGTCCGATCTTCTCGAACGTGATCTTGGCGGACGAAATCAAC